>JGI994J12354_10006116_pt1 | contig 10144 bp, 7 predicted proteins | sample IntmicLarv3ML3BL_FD_12354 | JGI IMG/M metagenome (IMG submission 12354)
GGGGAAGAGGTAATCCCCCGTGCCGATGGCAGCGGGCAGACAACCGACATACACCACGGCCGCCGCCACGCCGATGCTGACGAGCAGGTTAATCGCTGCTTTGCCGTAGTTTTCTCCTTTTTGCGTAAAAGGATAAATCAGCGGAAGCAGCATGACGGGAATAAAGACAAGCGCCTGCGGTTTGAGTAGCATGGCCACGCCAAACCAAATGCCTGACTGCCAGAATTTCTTTTTGCCCACCATCAGCATGCTGAGCAAAAGGGGCACCAGGAAGAGGCTTTCAATCTGCCCCCACACAGAGGAGCAATACAACAGCAGGGGGTTAAAAGCGACAAACAGCGCAACCAAAATGCTATTGGTTTCGCTCATACGCTTGCGCGCAAGGCGATATGCCCCGTAAGCCAGCGCGATATCGGCCAGCATGGCGGGCATGCGGAAGAGCACCTGGTTGATCGCGGCATTGGTGTCAAACCAGCGGGATATGAGGGTGGGAATGGACAATATCCACATATACAGCGGCGGATAATCGCAAAACCCTTCCTTGTAGAAGGCAAAGGGCCCACTATCGAGAATCCTGGCCCCCCAGCCATACCAACAGCTCATGTCGGTAGCATATCCAAGATTGGTTGCGGCAATGGGCAGACGAATCAACAGCGCGGCGGCCAGGCCGATCCACAAAATGCTGTTATCCAGCTTGCGCTTGCCACCCGGGCGAAACACATAGACCACCGCCAGCGTCACATAAATAATCCCGGCAATGATAAAGACAATCATCGCGCCTTTGGTTGCCAACGGGTTGGGGGATTTTTCTTTGGGCTCGTTGCTGCTTGAGGAGGAGCCGCCCGAAAGGGGGGTCAGCTCTTTAACCTCAGCGGCGTCAGGGATATCATCCCGCGCGATTTCAGTGACGCTGAGCTCATCAAACCACGCTTCGCCAACGCCCACATCACCGTAGTACCCCAGGCGGGCGCACACGTCCATGGTGGTTTGGCCCTTGATGGTTTTCACGTAAAGCTCCAACCGCTCCCACTCGCCATTGGTGTCGCTCAAGCGAGGGGTGCTGGCCCATGTATCCTTGATGGAAAAGCCAAAGCCGCCGTTTTTGTCGCCGTCTGGCTCTACGGGTTGACTCTTGCCCCGCACATAGCCGGATATCTTATAATACCGACCCGCCTTAACGGAAACCCGCTGCACCATGCGGACATCGTCGCCACCCTCCGTGGCAACCTTCAGCCGCAGACTGCCGTTGCCCGAAAAGGTTATCGTGGCATCCACATCCACCTCGGGCGGCGGAATGGCGGATTTGTTGTAATGATCCAAATCCCAGTTTTTGGGCTCGTACCGTTCGGTAACGCCCCCTTCAAACCCGCCGTTAACCAGCAGCTGGTCGCCGCTGATTTCCGGTTTGCCGCTGCATGCGCCTAAGGTTAACAGCATGGCCAATAGGCCAAGCACCGCCACCACAGACCAAACGCGTTGTCGCATCTTGTGTACACCCTTTCTCACGTTACGTTCCCCATGCGTTGGGGATCCACTCCGCCTGCCAGGCCGAACCCTCGACCTGCCAAGCCAGCACATCAAATCGAATCGGTGCCTCCAACAGCCTGTTTTGCGCCAGCCATTGGGCCGCTGCCGTGGTTACCCGCTGGCGTTTTCGAAAATCCACAGCCTCGGCACCGCCGCCAAAGGTTCGGCTTCGCCGGGTCTTGACCTCCAAAAACACATAGCACGCGCCGTCCTTGGCAATGACATCCACCTCGCCGCGCCGGGTACGGTAGTTGCGGCCCAGAATATCCCAGCCCCGCTCCCGCGCCCATTGGCAAGCCCGCTCCTCGCCGACCATGCCAAATTCCGTCTTGGCTGTAGGCATATACGCTCCGTTCACAAAGTACCACCCGCGCCGTTGGGTGAAATTAGGAAGCGCCGGTTTTTTGCGGCAAAACCAAAATCGGCAAGCGCCGGGGCCTCTTGGTAAAGTCAGCACGAGCCGGGAGTCCCTTGGCGAAGTCAGCAGACGCCGCGCACGTCACGCGGTGAAGGCGGCAGCCGGCAAGCGCCGGGAGCCTCTTAGCAAAGTCAGCAAACGCCAGGCCCCTTGGCAGAGCAGGAAGCGCCACTAACCCTCGGGCGGCAGAATCCGGTCCAAAAATCCCCTGCGATGCTCCGGGCACGCACCGTGTGTGCGCAGGGCTTGCACATGCTGTGCCGTGCCGTATCCCTTATGCTTAGCAAACCCATAGTGCGGGTATTGCGCATCCAGCAGGGCCATCTCGCGATCCCGCGCCACCTTGGCCAGCACGCTGGCCGCCGCGATGCACAAGCAGGCGTCATCCCCGCCCACGATGGGCTGTTGGGGAATCGTCACCCCGCGGATGACGGCGTTGCCATCCACCAAAAGCAGCTGAGGTTGGGGCACACAGGCCTCCACCGCCCGCCGCATGGCCAAAAAGGTTGCGCCTAGGATATTATGGCTGGCAATTTCCACAACATTCGCCCAGCCAACGCCATACGCCACACACGCCTTGATGATCTCGGGCTCTAGCCGCTCGCGCGCCAGGGCTGTCAGCTTCTTGCTGTCCCGAAGGCTGCCAAGCCCGGCCCGCGCACGGTCGATATCCAGCACACAGCAAGCGGCCACCACCGGCCCGGCCAAGGGACCGCGCCCGGCCTCGTCCACGCCGCCCACCAGAATTCCTTGTGCGGCATAGTCGATTTCTCTTGCAAGACGAAACTCAATTCCAAAATCCGACACGTTTTTCTCCGATTGCGTTCTCTCGCCATCCGCTTCGGCCATCATGCGCAACGATGCGCGGTTCGGCCCATCCTGCGGCACAAAGGCCTGAAGCGGCGGCTCGCTTGACTTACGGCGCAACGGCCTTGGGCGTCCCCGTTTGACTTGCGGCGCAAAGGCCTCGGACGTCGCTATGCTTTTGGGGTGGGGTGAATGCTCTCAAAGTTTTCCAAGGTGATCCTCCCCCACTTGCCGCCGCGAAAGGCATCCAGCGTCATACGTGCGCCGCGCAGGGTATCGGGCACGCCGCCCGTCATCAGCCAACCTTTTTTTAGGCAAATGGCCTCCAAAAACGCGTCACGCGGCAGGGGCTGCACCCCGTAGATTCGCGGCAACAAATCAGGAAGTGCGGTGGAAATTTCCTCCAACAGCGCACGGGCCAGCTCTTCCACATCAAAGGCGTCGTCCCGCATGCTACCGGTTAGGGCCAAACGCAGCCCGGCCTTGGGGTCGTCGATGCGGGGCCACAGCACGCCGGGGGTGTCGAGCAATTCCAGATACGGGCTGACCTTGACCCACTGCTTACCTCGGGTTACACCTGCGCGGTCGGCCACTTGGGCCGCAGCACCGCCGTGCATGGCGTTGATTAGGGTGGATTTCCCGCTATTTGGCACCCCCACCACCATCGCGCGTAACACTTTTTTCATGCCTCGGCCTTGGGCGCGTTCGATAGCCCGGACGGCCGCCTGCTCCATGGCGCGCGCCGCCTGCATGGCCTGTTTGCGGTTGGCAGCCACGATGGGCAACACGGTGGTTTCGTGCGCATAGTGCGCAGCCCAGCGTGCGGTTTGCCGTTCGTCGGCCAGATCAGCCTTGTTTAGCACCAGAATTCGGGGGCGAGCCCCGCAGATTTCCACGATATCCGGGTTCCGGCTGGCGTGCGGAATCCGCGCGTCGGCAATTTCCAGCACCACATCCACCAAGGCCAGCGACTCCACCAGCATCCGCCGCGCCTTGGCCATATGCCCCGGATACCAATTATACACGATGACAGACGTGGCATCGGTTGGCTTCTTTTCCGGTTTTCCCCGCTTTTCCCGCAAGTCCGCTCCTCCTTGGGCAATCCTGCCGACATGCGCAACGTGCTGCGCCCGCGTCGATGCTTCAATATAAGCCAACCCTCACGCCCGCGCCGATACTCCATTGTGTTCATGGCAAATTATACCATAATCTGGGCCGATGTTCAATCGCGCGAAAGGATTTTGACATAATCCCGCGCAAAATCAACCACCGACCCTACTTTTTGGTATACTGCATCGCGATTCGATTTTCCGGGTTAACGTCCACCGCATACAAAAACACCACAAAAAACCATTCCAGCGGTTTCATCAGCCGGTACACCAAATTGGCACGTTTAACTGTTGTGATTTTCTTGGACAGCGGATACCCGTGCTTGTCATAAAAATTCCGAATGGCCCGATGCGTTTTGGGCAGCTTTTCTTCCATCACCTGCTCGAAGGCGTTGGCCACGCACAGCTGGCGATTGACGATAATTTTATGCCCATGGCGAATGCCGCAGCGGGTGGGTTTCACCAAATGTTCGTCGCCTTGCGCGGCGACGGTGCAGAGGTAGTGGCTATCCGACGGGGGCGGCAACTGTATGGGCGGCGGTGAAGTCTTGCGAGACAGCGTCCAATCACTGGTTTCCGTAAAGACCTTGATGATGGCGTCGGGTTGCTGGCCGAACAGCGTCAGAATAAAAATCAAAACACCCAACAGCGGCAGCATCAGGATGAAGGGAAGGATCAACCATGAAACGCTGTGCGAAAGAATGCCCTGCAACCAGCGCATAAAGCGACTTTTGTATTCGGCTTCGCCGGTTTTGTTGACTTGAAACTTGATTGTTTTTCGTATCAGCCGGACGGAACATAAGATAAAATTGATGGGGAAGAGCATCGCATAGACCAGCAAAGACGGCGCATACCAACCCCACAAGTTCTCAAACTGATAAAGGTTATTAACTAGGTGGTTGGATAGTTGAATAAGAAACGCAACACTTAACCCTACCCCACCATACACCCCGGCAAGGCACAATGCGGAAAGAATTGGCGAAGCTCTCTTTTGACAATACTCCAGCAGGAAAAAAGCCGCAATGCTGACCACGGCAAAAACGAACAGGGTCGGCAAATGCCACGTTGCAAGATAATTGTGAATCCCCGCCACCCCATCATGGCTGATGTACGTTGGGCTGCCAAAATCCGCACCGAGCACTGCCGTGTTCAGTAGGGTTGTGAGCATCAACCCGAGAATCATGGTCACTCCCTCAACGAGGCGTGGCGCCATGGGCTTTTTTCTGAAAAGATTGGCGGTGTTGAATATCGTAAGCAAAAACGGAAGGATAAAAACAACAAATAGAAACGCAAGCCCGATGAGCGCCCAAAAAACAGCTCCCATGGCAACCTCCCCGCAACCTACTCTGTGTCTGCGCCGTATATAGCATTATACACCATGCCAGTTTCATTTTGCAACAATTATTTATTACATTGTAATAATTTATTTCCGAGATATGATGTTGAAGGCGAGTGGAGCAGGATGCTTGCGGGACAAGACGCGACACTGCCAGGGTAAGATGTGACGCCAAAAAAGCGCATCCATCCTCAGACAGACGCGCTTTTTGCCGGTTGTAAAGAAAGGCTTTTTTGCACCAAACACAGTCACCGTCCATTGCACGGAAGGCGCCGTTGGTTTTATCTGTATTTCGGATTAGCTCCGCAGTCCCTTCTTGCGATACGCCAGCACAAACAACACGGCCAGCACCACAATATTCGCCGCAATAATCAGGAAGGCGTGCGTCAGGTTATCCGATGTGCCACTGACCACGGCATCGACCTGCAGGGTGTACAGCACGCCCGCAACCTTGGATATGGTTTCGTTAAACATGGCCAGCATGGGGCAAAAGGCCAAAAGCATGGCGATCGGCGTGCCCATGGCTGTTGAGGCCTGTTGATTTTTGGAAAAAATGCCCACGGTTGCGCCGAGCAGCGAGGAGGCCAAGCAGCCGAGGATAATCACCCCCACAAACCGCACCAGCTCTACGCCCGCAAACCCGCCGATCAGACCAAATGCCACAGCGACCATCGAGCAAATCAGTAAAATAAACCCGCCTACCCCCAGCAAATATTCCACGGGACGCACGCCAGCCATCACCAAAAACCGCAGGCTTTTGTGCTCCCTGTCCTCGGCGATGGCGGTGGAGGTGGCCATGAGGGGCGTCATGCCCGCAAAAATAGCCGCAAACATGGTGACAAACATGGTGGCAGGGATTTCGTCGTCCGACTTGGCCACCAGCTCGGTGAGAATCAACGCCATGATGGGAAACAGAATAAATTGAATCAACACCATGCGGTTGCGCAGCACGTCCCGCGCCTGTTTCACAAACACCGCCCGTGCGCTTCTCATAGCTCCACCCCCGTCATTTTGATGAAAACCGCTTCTAAATCCGGAACGGTTTTGATGGCGTTGTGACGCTGGCAAATTTCCGCAGGTGCGCCTTGCTCCACGATTTTCCCCTTATGAAGCAACGCCACACGGCCGCACAGGCGCACGGCTTCTTCCATGTTGTGCGTGGTTAAAAAGATGGTTGCGCCCTTTTCTTTCAACCGCAAAATCAACTTGTGGATTTCGCTTGCCGTGCGGGGGTCGAGGCCACTGGTGGGTTCATCCAAAAACAGCAGCCTTGGCTCGTGCAAAATGGCGCGGGCCAGCGCCAGGCGTTGACGCATCCCGCGTGAAAGTGCTGTCACCGGCTTTTTGCCCGCATCAGCCAGATCCACCATGGCCAGCGCGTCCTGCGCCCGCTTTTTGGGAATGCCGTAAATATCCGCAAAAACATACAGGTTTTCCAGCGCGTTCAGACGCGGATACAGACCGTCCTCGTCCAGCATCAGGCCGGTTTCAAAGGAAGTCGCACCGATTTCATGGCTGCCGCCATCGGCGTCCAATTGATGCGTCAGGATGTTGATCATGGTGGTTTTGCCCGCGCCCGACGGCCCAAGCAACCCAAAAACTTCCCCCTCGCGCACCTCGAAGGTGACGTCGGACAACACGGTTTGTTCGCCAAACCGCTTGACAATGTTGTTCATTTGAATCATAAAAAAATCACCTCGGCTAATTTCACGTTGCCGCTTCGCGGGCTGTTTTCTTTTCCGTTTCGTGAGGCTTACCACCATTTCGCAGCTCGCCCGACTTTGCTTTTTCGCGAACCTCTCGGCTATCTCGCGGAACGTTTTTTACTTCGCGGCCCATTCCATCCTTTCAGGCACCATGGCATCCAGCTTTAGCTCGCCGTCCTGCACCGTCACGCTGTTGAAATACGCGCCGGTGCTTTGTTGCAGTTGCTGCAAATAGACGTCTGTCACGCCGTTGACGATTTCCTTGGCCTCGCTCGCACCGGTTAAAAAGCGGGGCAGGTGAAGGCCGTTGATGTTGACCCGCTCAATTTTAAAATCGGAGCGGTTGTCCTCCACCCCGCCCGACACTTCCACATACAGCTTGACCTGCTCGGTCGCCGCGCCCAGCACAAACTCCACCTCTTCTTGTGTATAGAAGTCGTTCAAAAAGACCTCCATCACCCAATCGTAGTCGGCGGTGCACAGCAGTTCAAAGGTGGGCCGCTTGTTGCCAGAGGGCGGCACCATGCGCACCTGCACGTCGGTCACCGGCTCAAAGGCGGGGCGATTGACGGAAAATAGCGCGGTTAAATCCAATCCCGTCAGGCTGGTTTGCACCCGCCCCGTCGGCCCGAACTGCGCGGCATAGTCCTCTGCGACGCCAGTTTGCGGGGCCTCGTCGGGGGTAAAGTTCAGCTTGGCACAAGCGGCAAGATAATCCTCCTGCGTAGCCACAACGCCAAAATCCGTGGGATCATTGGCCCCTGCGCGAAAAATCCAAATGCACAGGCCGATGATGATCAAAACAGCCGCGCCGATGACAAGCCATGTAATCTTGCGTGATTTAGTCATGCAGGTTCCTCCTTGTTGCTTGGCGTGCGGGATGCTCGGCGCGAGTGAGCGCAATCCGCTTGAATTTTCGTATCCGTCCGGCACGCGCGGGCACACCGGCGTAATCTTTGTTGGGCCGGCGCTGTCGCGGCGCGCGCGGACACACCTCGCCTGTTGTTTAGCATACGTCAGCACGGCAAAAATGTCAACCGGGAACGCCCGCGCTGCCGCCTACAAAGCATCCGTTCTGTCGACCTCATTCCCTTCCGCCGGTTTGGCGCAATTTTACTTCACCTTCTTCAAAAAATCCATGGTTCCCGCCACCATGGCGGTCATATCGGCCTTGCTGTCGAAGCTTAAAATCGCCCTTGGCGTGCCGCCCGCTTGCAGCTTGGCACCCTTGGTTTGCCCGATGGCCGCCAGCAACGCGGGCACCTCCACTTTGGCGTCGACATGGAACCGCAGCACGATGGCGTGCGGCATGCCCGAAACCATCTTCACCCCGCAGCGCATGGCCAGGGCACGCAACATGGCCAGACTGCACAGCATCAGCACGCAAGCGGGCGGATCGCCGAACCGGTCGGTCAACTCGTCGATGGCGTCGGAAAGCTGATCCTCGTCGGTCACCACCGCCAGCTTGCGATAGACGGCCAGCCGCCGCCGTTCGTCGGCGATGTAGCTCTCTGGCAGATAGGCATCCGTGCGCAAATCCAGCGTGCACTCGGCCTGTGGGGCAATTTCCTCGCCCTTAAGCCTGCGCACCTCTTCGTCGATTAAGCGGCAATAGAGATCATACCCAATCGCGGCAATTTGGCCGGATTGCTCGGCACCCAGGATGTTGCCCGCGCCGCGAATTTCCAAGTCGCGCATGGCGATGCGAAAGCCCGAACCCAATTGCGTGAACTCCCGGATCGCCGACAGCCGCTTTTGTGCTTCGGGGCTTAATGCTGCCCCGGGGCGGTGGGTTAAATAGGCATATGCCGTGCGGCTGCTTCGGCCCACCCGCCCGCGCAGTTGGTACAGCTGGGCCAAGCCCAACCGGTCGGCATCCAGAATAATCAGGGTATTGGCGTTGGGGATGTCCAACCCATTTTCGATGATGGTGGTGGATACCAGCACATCCGCCTCGCCCCGAATAAATTGCAGGGTGACGTTTTCCAGCATCTCTTGGGGCATTTGCCCATGGCCCACCACCAGTCGGGCTTTTGGGACCAGCTCGCGCAGATGCTGGGCACAGCGCTCAATGCCCACCACCCGGTTGTTGAGCACAAAAACCTGCCCGCCCCGACCCACCTCGCGGGTGATGGCCTCGCGCACCAGGGCGTCGCTGTATGGCATCACCACCGTCTGCACGGGCAGACGCTCCTGCGGTGGGGTGTCAATCACGGAAAGGTCGCGGATGCCCACCATGGACATATGCAGGGTACGGGGAATCGGCGTGGCCGTTAGGGTCAGCACATCGACATTTTGGCGCAGGCGTTTGATTTTTTCTTTATGATTAACGCCAAACCGCTGTTCCTCATCCACCACCAAAAGGCCAAGCTCGGCAAACTGAACGGCGTTGGAAAGCAGGGCGTGGGTGCCGATGAGGATGTCCACCTTGCCGGCAGTAAGATCGGCCAGAATGGCCTTTTGCTGCGCCGGGGTGCGAAAACGAGAGAGCATTTCCACCCGCACGGGGTACCCGGCAAAGCGCTCGGAAAAGTTTAAAAAATGCTGTTGGGCCAACAATGTGGTGGGCACCAGCACCGCCACCTGACGGCTATCTTGCACAGCTTTAAACGCCGCGCGCATGGCCACCTCGGTTTTGCCATAACCCACGTCGCCGCACAGCAGCCTGTCCATGGGCACGCGGCTTTGCATATCCGCCTTAATTTCCTCGATGGATTGCAACTGATCCGGCGTTTCCTCATGAATAAACCGGTTTTCAAACTCCGTCTGCCACGGCGTGTCAGCAGAAAAGGCAAAGCCCTCGCTGGCGCGGCGTTGGGCATAGAGCTCCACCAACCCCTCGGCAACCTTGCGCACCGCCGTACGCACGTTGTTTTTGGTGCGGCTCCACTCGCGGCTGCCCATGGAGGAAAGCGTGGGCACGTGGTCGTCACGGCCCATGTAGCGGTTGATGCGCTCCAGTTGTTCGGTGGGCACGTACAGGCGATCCCCCCCACGATACTCCAGCAGCATGTATTCCCGCATCACACCCGCGGTGTTTTCAGTCACCATATCCACAAACTGCGCCACGCCGTGGGCCTCGTGCACCACATAGTCGCCGGGCGATAAATCAGCAAAAATACGGCGGCTTTCCTCCAGCGAGCGGCCCTTCCTTGGCTTGGGCGCTTCCTTGGGCGTGCCCAGCCAATCGTTGTGGGTCAGCACCGCCAGCTTCCAGTCCTCGCAGACAAACCCGGTAGAA
>JGI994J12354_10006117_pt1 | contig 10142 bp, 7 predicted proteins | sample IntmicLarv3ML3BL_FD_12354 | JGI IMG/M metagenome (IMG submission 12354)
AGGATGGCAGCACGCCTCATTTTAACAATATTGGGATGTAGTCTAGTGGTAGGACAGCAGACTTTGACTCTGCCCGTGAAGGTTCGATTCCTTCCATCCCAGCCAACCCGTCTTGACAAAAAGATGCAAGACGCAAAAAACCCGCTGAATAAGCGGTTTTTTTTGTATGTTCAAGGACGAAAAAACACAGTTCTGTTTCAGCGCTGCAATTCGCCTGTTTTCTAAGTTAATTGACTATAATGAACCCACGCATTCCAAATGTTATCAAATCACTTCGAAAATCAAATAAAACAAGCTATAAAGCCTGATGAATTTAAATCATCGGGCTATTTTTATTGAAAGGAAGAACTCATTATGAAATTTTTATCAGGTGAAATATATTCCGTTTATATAATCCTCTAAATGCTTCGTTTCCGTAAGCAGGTCAAGAGACATATCTGCTTCTTGAAGTTTAAAAGTCATTCGCCTTATTTTATAGTTACTATCAGCAATGACTTGCAAAGAACCGACTTTGCATGAAAACAACATATTATAACCATTGCCGCTTGAAACATTAACACAACCATATTCGTGTATCAGCTCTTTCAATGACAATTCAGTGATTGTTTTTGCAATTTCACGCAGATCGTCAAGGGTCATTTCTTTACCGCCTGGATTACCAATCCAATCAGCCGAAAGCGCAGAAGTTTCTTGCTTCGGAGCCTTTTTATCAATTTTAAATTCCGCCCAAATGGTATGCCGTTCTTCTGTACCCTCAGCATTGTGAAACCATATAGACGTGAAAATCCTATAAACTCCTTCATCAAGTTTACCTGAAAACATTTCCGGTTCAATAGTAAAAGAATAACTTTCTCCCGGCTCAAGATTAAACACAAGATCATAAGACGGGAATATTCCTTTTTTATAAGGTACGACCCTCCAGTCATTTTTCGTCTGTTTAGCAAGGTAATAGGAGGTGTGACCGCCGTGCTGTAGGTTATGCTCCATTTTGTTGTTCATAAGCTGTGCGTCTATAAAAATATATTCGGGATTATACTGCGAATCGTTACATTCAAAAAACACCCCGTCGAAATTTTCATCAGCAAAATTATAAACTTCCCAATTCGCAGTTGAAAAGCCGCTCGCCCCGCTCGTCAAAAACAGTGTTGCCGTAATTGCAATAACCAGCATTCCCGCAACAGCTATAATCAATTTGCGCCTTTTGAAAAATTCGCCCAACTTAATCATCGTAATTCTGCGTTCAATGTTCTTTTCGCTGTCCACCATGCAGAGCAGCTTTGGCATGATTTTGGGATTGCTGTATTTTGCCAACACTTCGACAAGCGACAAGCTGTATGCTTTTTGCTCATCTTTTTCCATGCTCTTTAACACAGCGGAATCGTTGGCAACCTCCATATCTTCACGGATAAATTCGAATAAAGCCCATGTAAGCGGATTGAACCAATAAACCGTTTGAAGCGTGAGAAGCAGAGCGTTTACAAAACTGTCACCGCGTTTCAAATGAGAAAGCTCATGCAAAATGATATATTCTAAATTTTCATCGCTCATATCTGCCGAATAATCCGGCAGAATGATTTTCGGACGAAAAACGCCAAACAGCGCAGGTGTTTTAACATGGCTTTGCAAAACAATTGCAACATAGCGGGGTATATTCAGCCGTTCCTTGCATTTTTGCAATATATCCGAATATCTGTCAGTTTCATTATGAACAATTGAACGCTTAATTTTTCGCTTTAATTGCAACCAACCCAACAACATAAACAGACCGAATCCGATTGTTCCGAATAACCACACGGCGGGAATAATGCTGTCAAAAATCAATGTTTTAATATGGAGAGAATCGGCTTTTGCCTTTATTTCTAACAATTGTTCAGACGGCTCGGGGGCTCGTATGCGGTCTCCGATGTGCACTATTTGCGCGTCCCGATATTCAATTCTTGCTGTTTCGTATTCCTCGCGAAAAGAAACCTCTTGCAATCTTTCGGTATTGTTCATCATCGAAAGATTGCTCTGCGGCCGCCACGGTAATATCAACGCCGCAAGTACAACGACCCATAACGCATACTTCCAAAACGGTGACAGCTTTTTGTCGGCAAAGCGGCGAATCAACATGATAATCACACCAACAACCAAAGCGGTCACGGACATAAACAGCAATTTATAAAAAACAGGCGCGATTGTGCTTGTTAAAAAATCAAACAGCATACTAATCCTCCTCAATCATATCCACCAGACGCTTTATTGTTTCGGGTGATATACTTTCTTCCTTGACAAAGTTAAGCAGCATTTTTTCCGCCGAGCCGCCAAACACCCTTTTTAAGAAGTTGTTTCGCTCTCCTGCGATATATTCCTGTTCCGACACGGCGGCACTGTATTTATAGTTGCGAAGATTAATTTCCTCCGCTTTGACTGCTCCTTTTTGTACTAACCGCAAAAGCAGAGTCTTTAAAGTGTTTTTATTGCCGTCAAGCTTCGCAAATATTTCAGGAGATGTGGCACAGTCTTTTCCCCACAGCACTTTCATAATAGGCAGTTCTGCGTTCGTGATTGAAATTTTATCAGACATAAATTAAACACTCCTTTGAGTTTAGAGTTGTAATCTCAATATAAGTTTACGCCTGTAATCTCGATTTGTCAATAGGAAAATGAAAATAATTATTGAAACCCAACTTCGGGCTAAATTGACCCGAAGTTGGGTTTGGTATGTGATAAAAATTTCTTTGCTTTTCAAAAACAAATTTGATATATATAGGAACAATAAGTATATACTTGTGTCGTTAATAAATAGATGGACTGATTTTCGCTTGAAAGGAGGACAGCCTCATGCAGTTCGGCAGCCAAACTGCGGATGGTGATTTCTTTCTTTTTACTCATTCTCCCGCACCGCCCGCTTTCCCGAATTTGAGGAGTGGACAGATAGCGTTGATTTCAATGTCATCCTGACTGGCGCGAAGGATCTTAAAAATTTATCCCATTTTGGAAAAACGCGAAGGCGTTTTTGCGTGGGTGCAAATCTGAGGACGTTGCCGTCCTCGTTTCGAACTCGAGAAGGGTCAATGCACCATAATTTTCACATATGTTGGGAAAACGCCTTGGTGTTTTCGCGTGGGCACAAATCTTGCTTCAAATTCGAGAAGGGTCAATGCACCATAATTTTCACATATGTTGGGAAAACGCCTTGGTGTTTTCGCGTGGGTACAAATCTTGCTTCAAATTCGAGAAGGGTCAATGCACCATAATTTTCACATATGTTGGGAAAACGCCTTGGTGTTTTCGCGTGGGCACAAATCTTGCTTCAAATTCGAGAAAGCTCAATGTGCCCACATGTTGCTCAGAATGACAATTTTCACCTTATCTGCGCGCTGTGTCCACTCCCCGAATTTGAAAAAATTGACTTTTTCTTTTTTATGTTGTATTATAAATGCGATTACAAAAATTTTGAAAGCATGAAAAGAGGAATTGATTTGAAAGATAAAATAGCAAAAGCTTGTTTTTATGTCTCGTTCGTTCCTTATGCATTACTTTATTTTTTTTCTTTAAGAGCTTATTCATCCGGGTGGAATTTCCTTTTTAGCCGCACAGTTGGTTTGGAGGCGGTAAAAAGCACTTTTTCTTGTTATTTAGTGTTGTTTTCCGTTGTATTTATAGGCTGTTCTGTGTATCAACTGTTTTATGGGATACGCAAAATTGCAGAAAAGAATTATTTTATAGCAGCAATTATTCCTACAGCTATAACAATCTTGTTTTTTATCTATTGTCTTTTGCCATTCTAACCTCAATTAACTTCCGAAGCACCTTGGGGAATCCAATGAACGAATGAAATAAATAAAGACTCATCTTTTATTGATATGGCGGCAGAAAATTGGGCATGTTTTTATGAAAGCCCAAATTTTCTGCCGCTGTTTTTATTACATCAGAACGTTTTCTGTTGATGATGAGTAATATGTATTATGACTTAAGTAAGCGATGAACAAATTGCGCCGCACATCTTCATGGTCAAATTATCCGGCAAATCGCCCGAAATTCCTTGCCAATCCGGAAGGACTGCCTCGAAATTTCAGATATAGTTAATTAACTTAGAAAACGTCTCAGAAAATGCATATAAAAGCTTTGATGTATGCGGTTTTATTTGTATTTGATGAGCTTGTTTTCAAGTTGATTTACTATACTTTGCTTCGCAAAGACAGATTTGTTCATCGCTTGCTCAACAGAAATTTGAGGTATTAACATGGAATATTTTATCAAAGCGGAATCCGGCATAAACATTTTTGTGAACGACATTAACCCCCAAAGCGACAAAGCTATACTTATGATACATGGCTGGCCGGCGAATTATAAATTGTTTGAGTATCAATATAACCAGCTCGGGCAGATGGGATACCGTCTGATTGGTGTGGATACGCGAGGTTTCGGGAAATCCGGCAAGCCTTGGAGCGGGTATAATTATGACCGGTTGGCCGACGATATCCGATGCGTGATAAATTCGCTGCGCCTTAATAATATCACGCTGCTTGGTCATTCCACCGGCGGCGCAATCGCAATTCGATACATGGCCCGTCATGGCGGATACGGAGTTTCCAGGCTGGTGCTTTGCGCGTCCGCCGCTCCAAGCCTTGTGGAGCGGCCCGACTTTCCTTATGGAGCAAATCCGGAGGTTGTCAACAACATTATTCAGAGCGCTTATGCAGACCGGCCAAAGATGCTTTCGGATTTTGGAAACATATTTTTTTACAACAAAGTGTCGCAGCCTTTTTCGGAATGGTTCTTCGGTCTTGGTTTAGAAGCGGCAAGTTGGTCAACTATTGCAATTGCGCAAATGTGGTTGAGAGAGGTGTTGTTCAGCGATTTGCCAAAAATCAATGTTCCGACGCTTATTATGCACGGAGTTCACGATCAGGTCGTGCCATATCAATTAGGTGTTGTGCAAAATAAGGGGATTCAAGGCTCAAGGTTGATTCCGTTCGAAAACAGCGGCCATGGGCTTTTTTATGATGAAAAAGACAGATTCAACATGGAATTATCCCGATTTGTTGGGTAGAAAGTTGCATTTTTATGTGGTTTGTTGTATAATGAAAAATAATAATTATTAGTAATTGGAGGAAGTAAAAAATGGACTTGGTTATCAACGAAATAAACGAACTTATCATACAGTGTATGAAAAAAGCGAAAAAGACGATAGGAACACGGAAAAACAAATGCTTTCGGATTTCAGTTGTGTATAACGAAAAACATCGCACAATATCTGCGGAAGCATTTGTGACGAGTACACCGGATATAAAGCTGGAAAAACAGGTTCAAACCAAAATTACTGCATTTACCGAAGAACATCTTATGCTGCTTCGAGAGGTTTTTGAAGCCGGTTTGAATCAAGATACAACCGGGTTTTGGGAGGACAGCGTGGCTTTATCTCTTAAAATTCACATAAAAGAAGACAGCGGTTTTATATGCCCATTTACTCTCAGATATGGCTCAATTTATGAAGCAGAGCATTCCTTTTGGGAAAAAAAGACAATTAACGGAAACACCGTTTATGTGCCGAAAACGCCCGTCATAGTACCGGATAAAGCCCCGGAAACGGTGTGTGATGAACCTGTTTTGGAAAATGAATTTGTGATGTGCACTGTTAACACGCCTGAGAGCAAAATTATTTTTACTGTCAAGAATGAGTGCCAAAATGCTTATGAAGCTATGCTGGAATTTTTGATAAATCAAATAAAAAGCGGCTTTTCACGTAAATATGCAATTGAACTTGAATCGGATAAAAAGGATTACCTTCCGGATGTCGCGAGAACAGATACAAACAGCTTTTTTGCCAACTGCGGCAAATATTCCGGGTTGTTTCCGCTTTTGAGAGAATATTTTAAAATTGCCTTAAAAGAATGGACAGATTATACCGACACTTATGATGCTGAGGAGATTATGCCCTGTGGTGGATATGCAGCATTTACACTCGGATTGGCAAATTCTGAGAATTTTGATATTGTCAGCGAATTTATGCAAAATCACGATTCGGAGCACATCATTGCTCCACGATATTTGGTTTATCATCTGATAGATAATTACGGGTGGTCAGAAAACACGGTAAATGTTTTTTGTGATTGTGTATATTATGGAAATAATGTGTTTGCAGAAGCGAAAAATTTGAGCGAGGAAGTTCTTGACGGTATTTTGACTTATGCAAAAGAACACAACTTCAAGAATCATCAAACCGAAATGCTTGCAAATGGGATATGGGAAGATTTTGAAGATGAAATGGAAAAAGCTACAGGTAAAGCGGCAGAGATATTCAGCCAGCTTGCCGATGAAATGAAATAAGGATGATTACCAATGAAAAAAACAATTTTATTTACTGTGTTAATAGCCATACTTCTATCTCTCGTTGCCTGCTCCCCGATCAGTAACGAGGACATGGATGAGAAGGTCAACGAATATATAACTGCGTTGATAAATGGTGATGGTGATGTCTTAAAAAGCCTTTCACATCCGGATTGTGTCGATGATATAGACGAATTTCTTGAAGAGGTGAAAAGCAGCTTGGAGTTAAGTGGTGAAATAACCAAACTAAAAGCCTACAGCCGGGAAACCGCTTATTACAATTCGAAGTACAAAGGCTCTATCAACAAATCCAAATATAACCTTGAACTGGATGAAATAAAATATAATGTAGAAGTATTATACTTAAAAAACGATGACGGCACCGGATTTTCGGAGTTTTCCATCAAACAAAAATAAACATTGTGTTTTAAACACGAGCAAAAGTGTCATCCTGAACGAATCTTATGGGTGCATTAACCTTTCTCGAATTTGAAACAGGATTGCACCCACGCAAAAACGTTTCGGCGTTTTTCGAAAGCGGGATGAAAGTTTAAGAACCTTCACTTTGTTCAGGATGACAGCTGTTTTTTGCGTGGTTGGGAAAAAGATTCTTCGCTTCACTCAGAATGACAGACTTTCACATTATCAACGTTCGTTTGTCCACTCCCACAATCATAACAATGCTTGCCGGAATATCTGTGGTGCAAGCTATTCTTGCCATACAGTGACAACTGGTTATATTGATTATGCTATAATGTCAACAAAAACTACCAAAAGAGGTGTCCACAATGGATATTTCAATCGGACGCTTTGTTGAAGAAGATGCTCAAATTATATCTGATATAATTTGCAGGAACTTTTTGGAAGTCAACATAAAGGATTATTCGAAAGATGACATGGAAAAATTTAATTCATAAAAAGGAGAAAAAAGCTATGACAACAAAAAGCAAAATCACTGATGTAACCGTTTATTTATCCGGCGCGCAGATAACGCGGCAGGCGCGGCTTGAGCCGTCAGACGGAGTTAGTGAGCTTATCTTCGAAAACCTGACCTGCACACTCCAGCCGGAAAGCCTTCAGGTCTCCGCGGCCGACAGTGATAACATAACCATTTTATCGGTGGAGCACAAAATCAACTACTTAAAACAGGCGGACAAATCCGATGAAATTGGAGCATTGCAGGCTGAGCTGAAGGAGCTGACCGAGCAGGTAGCGGTACAGGAAAGCGAGTTGTTGTTGTGCGACTTTGAGCAGGTCTTTTTTGAAACCAATAAGGATTTATCCGGAAGCGAAACCGGCCTTAAAGCAAGCGAATTAAAGGAAGCGGTTTTATTTTATAATGAGCGTATGGCGGAAATTGTCAAAAAGCGTGTCTTATGTGATAAAACAATTGAAGAGCTGCAAGGCAAAATCAGCATGATTAATCATCAGCTGGGTTCGTTCGCTAATATACAACAAATTCCGGTAAGCGAGGTTGTTGTGAAAATCAGCGCCAAAACGTCAGAACCGGCAAATTTAATGCTGTCATATTATGTCCCGTCCGCCGCGTGGCTGCCCTCTTATGACATCCGCGCGAAAGATGTAAGCAGCCCGATTTTGTTGCATTACAAAGCCACCGTCAGCCAAAATACCAACGAAAGCTGGGAGGATGTCAAGCTCACATTATCCACCGGAAACCCCTCAATAAACGGGGAATGTCCCGACTTAAAACCGTGGTATATAGACTTTTACACAGAGCCGAGAGTGAGCCAACCCCCACAATTTAATGCCGCCCCGATGATGAAGAAGGCTTTCGAAACACGCTCAATGGAGATATTAGAGTGTTGTAAGATTGATGAACTCTCTATTGTTCCGGAACCTTCCGCCAGCGTTAATGAATCGCTGACCTGTGTGGAATATGTTGTAAACGAGCTTTACAGCATCCGGTCAGGCGACGGTGGCCAAAGTGTGGACATCATTACCCATTTATTGCCGGCGACTTATCGTTATTTCAGTGTTCGCAAAATGGAAAAAGAGGTGTTTTTGTTAGCATCGGTGCGCGACTGGGAACGTCTCAACCTTATTGCCGGTGAAGCATCCATTTTCTTTGAAAACCGCTATGTCGGCAAAACCTTTATTGACTCGCGCAAAGCTGATGAAGAAATCAGCCTGTCGCTTGGTGTAGATAAAACGGTTATGGTAACCCGCGTAAAAGGTAAGGATTTCACCGAGAAAAACCTTACCGGCAGCAGTGTTAAACAAACACGGCAGTGGGAGCTGACAGTACGCAATCTGAAGGATACACCGATTGAAATCAAGGTTCTTGACCAGATACCTGTATCGCTCAACAAGCAAATCACAGTAGATGCCGCCGAAATTTCCGGTGCGGAGCTTAACAAGGACAACGGAATATTAACATGGGAGCTGACAATGGAGCCGACGTCTGTTCACAAAATTTCGGTGAAATATATTGTAACTCAACCAAAAAACACTACAGTTGTGCTGGATTGATACAATCTCTAAGTGAATGACACATAGCGTTGGATTTGGCATCATTCAGAGCGGCCGTCCGTCATTCTGAGCAACGCGAAGAATCTTTGTTTGATAATCAAGGATAAGTGTATCCAAAAGTTTTATCATTTTGAGCACATTCAACTCAAAACAAAACTGACACCGTATGAAAAACGATGCCAGTCTGTGTAAGTTAAATAAGCGATGAATAAATCTGTGTGACGGATTTATTCATCGCTTATTTTAAAGATATTATCCAGATAGATGGTTATAGTCAATTAACTTAGAAAACAAGCCTTATTCATCTTCTTGCCGGGATATATCATTCGACTTCTTTTCACTTAAACCCATTCGTTTGCTAAACCATTGATAGGTAAATGAAATAGTCAGAAGGATAATTCCGGCGGTAAAGTATGAAATCATCCGCCCTGTTGTGCCCAATCCATATAAGTCCAGCACAAACAATTTAATAACCGCGAAAAACGCCATTGACAATCCGCCAATCCTTGTCGCGTTGTTGCGTTTAGCAAAACCAAACACTACCCAACCCAATGCTGTAATACCGAAAATCAATGTCAGAATTAAGCTGGATGCGCCCAATGACAGTTGCACAACAAGATTTTGCACGATTAACAGCACTGCGCCGCCGGAAATCAATAATGGATACCATCCAGTCGGGAGCTTGTGCAATTTTATCATAAACCGTAACAAATCGTTTATCCAACCTATGGCGATGACATTGACGATGACATACAGTGCAAAAGCCACAATGCTCATTGTTAGATTCCAATCCGTCATGCCGGCTGCCCATGCGTTGAACAAAAGAAGCCAAATTGTATTGATTATACCAAGAATAATAGCTGATATTTGGAACCCATAATTATAGGTGCGTTTGATACGTGGAAGCAGAAATGCAAGAGCAAATCCGAATGTGATAGAAATCAACACGGCAAAGTCGTCTGCATTGTTGCCACCAAGCCATTGTTTGAGCACGGGCATAAGTGGATTGTACAGTGCGTAAACCATGTAACCCCAAATGTTGAAAACGGCGGTGCAACGAAAAATGTTCAAGCATATCTCTATGTCACGCTGTTGCGGTTTGTTTCTGAGTGCCACGATGGAAACGACGGCCGCCGCCAGCGTGATTGACAAGTATTGCCACACGAATAACGGATTGTCATAATTCGGCACATTGACGAACAAAAATGCCAGCAAACAAAAGCTGCCAATAACTAAGCCGGCGATATTGAAGCGGCGGTTCTTTTTTATTATGCCATACAGCGCCAATCCGGTGGCTTGAATTAACCAACCGACCGAGAACCATGCGCTATCAAGTG
>JGI994J12354_10006118_pt1 | contig 10141 bp, 7 predicted proteins | sample IntmicLarv3ML3BL_FD_12354 | JGI IMG/M metagenome (IMG submission 12354)
TTTTAGCAGTGGGAATAATAAAAGCATCTATCCGTCATGGTTAGATGCTTTTATTATTCCCACTATTATAGCTCGTGCCCGAAGTCCTCCTAATCTCCGTTCGCTCGAATCAACTGCTGATTTAACGAATGGAGGTAAATATAATGGATAAGGCATTTGTGACGATAAAATATATAACCGCCGATGGGAAACGGATTGATGTTAAGGTTTCTGTTGCGGTTCGTGATCTGTTGGCGCAGACCGACCGCAAAATACGTTCCCAAGGGCGGCAAGATAGGCGCTATCTCGATAAAGGGGAATACATAGATGGTCTGACCGATACAGCTATTGTATGTCCCGGCGAAGATATAGCCGATCTCGTGTGTAGGATGGACAGCTACGAAAGACTTTATACACAGATTGAAAAGCTGCCCGAAGTGCAGCGGCGCAGATTGCGGCTGTACTATAATGATGAATTGACCTGCAGGCAAATTGCAGAACTAGAAAATGTTCATCATACTACGATATCACGTTCGCTTAAAAGTGCAATAGCATTTTTGCGGAAATATTTCACCGATTAATCTGTGTGTCCTGCGACGGCTCTGCCACTCTATGGCGGAGCCGTCATTTTGTATGTATATTGCAACTCATTAAACGCACACTTCCGATATATATAAATTATACATCAGCGGTCACCTATTTACAATAATAACCTGTATTGTTTAGAGGCAAGTCCTGTCTTTTTTTATTACTAAAAATTTTTGCACCAAAATGCTTTTAACTGTCCTACAAAGTGAAGGGAGTTTTATTCTCCCCCTTGCTCTTTGACAACTGAATCGCAATATTTTAGGTACATACTGCCGGGCGGCGAGCCAATAAGAAGCGGCGCCATGATGGACAAGCACACAGCTTGACCGAAGCGAGAACCGTTAGCTTATAGCCTTGTTTGGAAAACAAGGCGCGATAACCCCCTCGGCAGAAAATGATACTTCTTCACAGCCTCCCACAGATTTGAGGGGGAGCCCTGCGATATACGCTTGCCTTAGCGAAGCGGCGGTATCTGCGGAGCTATGATGCCGGCACTATCCAACGGCAGCCTAAAATATTCCCATAGCCCGANTGCGGGNTTGNCGGGGGNACGAGATAAATACGGCAGTTTATTTTTGCGAATTGAGATTAGATACTGCGAGCCGGGTTTTTATGAGAATCCGACTCGTTCATGTACTCTNAATCACAAAACATCTATTAACCATACTCATAAAGGAGGATACCGAATGACCGAAACCAAAATCAATTTTGTTCAAAAAACAAGACCTGTTACAGAAACCCAAATTAGCGGCACAACATATCTTGTATCATCCACTTTTAAGACTGATAGCAGGGAAACTGCCGTTGCGAAGATGGCGCGAGTGCTTAAAAGTGAAATGCACCTGACGGCGCGAAATACAAGGTCATATTCGGGTTCAACAATCCTGCCGCGCTCGCCTCGAATCTGATTGCGGATAATGTACCCTGCGTTCTCCAGCTCTTTGAGCGAAGCGCCGATAGCATCCACACCTTCCTTACAGATTGCCGCAAGCCCTCTGGTTGAATATCGCCACTTGTCCGGGAGCGACAGCATCATGGAAAGCAGCCCTTTGGATTTTAGAGTAATGGTTTTGTCCTTCAAATGGAAGTTGCTCATTACCGTATAGCCCTTATTTCGCTCTACTCGAATTTTCGCCATGCCTTTTACCTCCTCTCCTTAGAAATGAGAAAAGCGCCTCGATTTTGAGGCGCTTCACTTGATTTTGGCTGAAAACGGCTTTTGGTTGCCGAGTTTTTGATTATGTATTTGTAGGTTGCATAGCCGCAAACCCTTTGTTTTAGCCACTTTTCAGCCTTTTTCTAAAAACCTTCCTTAAATTTAGTTCTTCAATGAAATGTATGCCGCTGATATAAGTCGCAAAGTTCGTTCTACTAAAAAACTAATGGCTAATCAGGGCAAGTTTGCTAATAGTCGAGCGCCATATGGGTATAAAAAATCTTCGGAGGATAAGCATGTTCTTGTGGTAGATGCAGATGTATCACATAATGTTGCTCGAATATTTGAACTGTATTTAAGCGGGCAAACAGCAAGGGCCATAGCCGAAGTGCTTAACAAGGAAAATATATTGACTGCTAATGAATATTACTATAGTACCCTCGGTAAGCCCAACCCCTATAAAAGCGACAAAAATCTATGGGGAAGTGCAACAATTATGAGTATCATTAAAAATCCTGTTTATTATGGAGCAATGGCGAACGGAAAGAAAGCCGTCAAATCCTTTAAAAACAAGAAGATTCAGCTTATCCCTTTTGAAAAATGGATTGTTGTTGACGATACCCATGAGCCAATAATAAGCAAAGAAAAGTGGCTTGAAGCCCAACAATTAAGCAAGAACAACCGCAAACAGACCGTTAGGCGCTGTTCAAACGGCGAGGTATCTATATTTGCTGGAATTATTAAATGCGCAGATTGCGGGGGTAATTTAGTGTTTAACCGAAAAGCTCATAAGTCTGGCTCAAAAGAATTTTTCCGTTGCAGTACATACACACAAAAAGGAAAAGCAGTATGTTCTATGCATGCAATTAACTACAATGTCATTTATCAAGCCGTATTGACTGATATTCAAAAGTATGCCGTATTGGCTGTTGAGGATGAAAAGAGTCTTATAGACAAACTGCTGAAAGACCATGACGAATTTAAGAATAAAAGTATTCAGCGGTTTGAGAAAACTATGCGCGAAGCAAAGAACCGAATTAAAGAAATTGATGGGCTTATTCCTAATCTTTTTGAAGAAAAGATTGCGGGAACCATCAGCGACTTGGTTTTTAAGCGTATAGTTGCGAAGTATGAGGAAGAACAGACTAAGTTAATAGCAGATACCGAGCAACTTGAACGAGAATTGGAAGAAGCTAAAAGTATCAACCAAGATGTGACTATCTGGATAGACCGAGTAAAAAAGTGTTTAACCATTGATTGCCTTACAAGGGCAATCGTGGTTGAGTTAATTGACAGAGTGGAAGTATCAGAGATTTATACTGTAGACGGAGAAAAATCTCTAGATATAAATATCTTCTACAAATTCAGTCTAAAAAGTTCTGGCTTTGAGTGGCAAAAAAATAGAGCTGTTTGAAATATCCGATCAAAGATATGCTTTCAAACAAACTCCATATTTCTTGCGCCACAAATATCAAAAAGATATTAGTGCTTAAACGGAGAAATTAGTTTGAGGGTGATACACCAAAGTTATCGCAGGGAAACATGTTGATTGTGCAAATGGTGGATTGCTTTGTCAAATTATATGCTTTGTTCCAAATCTCGTGTCGTTATGTTAATTTGCTCGAAAAGCTGATTTAACTACAATTCATACTGTGTAGTAACTGAAAAAAATCATGAGAAAGAATTAAATATATTACATCAATAAAGCCCTGATAAGTTACGTTTATCAGGACTTTATCGCTTTAAGAGGTTATGTCTTTAGACGTGAAGTCGGCTTTTACATAAATACACTTTACTCATCTATCTTTATTTAAGTTTATGACACTTTCTACAATAGCGTGTGGTTCAGATATATTAATCCACTTTAAATGTGCTTGCCATACGTTTCATCACTTCTGATTGGCCAGAAAGTTCCTCCACGGCGGCAGCCGTTTCTTCGCTTGTTGCGGCATTATTGTGAGCAACCTCTGATATTTGCTTGATTTCTTCCATCGATTGTAAAACAGCAATAGATTGTTCGGATGAGGAGGAAAAAATTTTCTCCATAATGTTTGACATTTCAGAAACATTCAAAACAATCTTTTCAAGCGACTCAGCTGTATTCTTCGCAATATCAGAACCCTCATTAACTTTTTGTATTGTATCTTCAATCATCTGTGAAGTTTCTTTAGCCGCATCTTTGCTTTTTCCGGCAAGATTTCTTACTTCTTCAGCAACAATAGAAAATCCTTTTCCGTGGGCGCCTGCCCGAGCTGCTTCAACAGCTGCGTTCAGCGCCAGTAGGTTGGTTTGAAATGCGATATCGTCTATTACTTTTATAACATGAGAGATTTTACTCGAAGCATCCTTTATTTCCGCCATTGACTGAAGCGTTCTGTACATATCTTCATTTCCTTTAGAGGCATTTTCTTTAGACATAGCTCCCAGTTCATTAGCTGTATTAGCATTGTTAGCATTTTCACTGCTTTTTTCATTGATGGCATTAATGGATTCTGTAATCTCTTCAACGGAACTTGTTTGTTCTGTTGCGCCTTGTGCGAGGGCCATTGTGCTTTCTGAAATCTGCCTTGAACCATAAGCGACCTGTTCGGAAACACTGTTTATTTCTCTCATAAATTCGTTTAATCTATTTACGATTGTATTAATTGAACTTTTAATACCTGAAAAATCACCGATAAAATCGCGTTCTATATTGACCCTTAAATCAGAATCGTCCGCAATTGCGCCTAAAACATGTGTAATATCGGAAATATAAGCCGCTATTTCATCGGTCATATTGTTCATTGAATTTTTAATAATATCGAAATCGCCCTTATAGTCTCCGTTTATTTTAGCACTTAAATTACCCTTGGCTACTTCAGCCAAAACATCTGCTGCTTCTGTTATAGGCTCTGAAAAGGCATTTAACATGTTATTTATGTCGCATATCATTTTCAACCAATCGCCTTCGAAGTTCGATGTATCAACTCGTTTTGAAAGAATGCCATTTACGGCGGCCTCTCCTAAGCCTATAATCTCTTTGTTTATATAAATTAATTTTGAACGGAATTCCTCAATAATTTCATTACTGATTGCCTGCTTACCCGGATACTGCCTAATGGGCGCATGGAAATCGCCTTTGCCTACACATTGCATTAGCATCATTACTTCAAGAAAGCTTTCCGTATACATTGATACCATGTCATTTACACCAGTGATCATTTCTTTGTATGCGCCTGTAAACTTGTTTTCATCCATCATAAATTCATAATCGCCGGCTTTATGTTCATTATTCATTTGAGTCATATCCATTATAACCATGTTTAAGCTGTTCGTAATCTTTTTGAACGCATCAATAACCATACCAACTTCGTCATTCGCCTTAAAGGACTCTTTAAAACCATTTACGTTCAAATTACCGTTTGCAACCTCGTTTGAAAGCTCTGCTATTTTCTTAAGCGGATTTATTTTCTTTTTCATAATAAAAATAAACACTATACTTGTTATGACAACTGAAATTATTAAAATGCCAAGCAATGCAATCATAAGATTTAGCAAAAACTCCACATTTTGTTTGGTTTCCGTAACAACCCCATTCATGTGATTGTTCATTTCTACATGAAATATATCCAAAGCTTCATAAACATCATTAACAACGGTTTTGTAATTATCACCATATACTATTTGCATAGCTTCATCATAATTGCCTTCATCGGCTAAATCAAAAGCTTCTATCTCAAAGGCATCAAGCCCGTATGATATATCAATAGCTGACTCAAGCAGCTCAATATCTTCTGCTCTTGCGTTATTTTCCATTAATAACTCCAGAGCATTTTGAATTGTTTGTGTTTGTTCAAGCTCCTGCATGTATTCGCCATAGGCTCTAAGATTTCCGTTAGTGCAATATTCTCTGGCCAGAGATGTCAATTTATCTGAAGCTGTTTTCACATCATACCCTATTTCAGTATAAAATTTTGCATCTTCCAATGCCTTTACTTGGATTTTTGATGTGCTTAATAAGCTTAGAATCCCTACACAAAATAAAACACATACAATTGTAAACATAGCTACTACCATCTTCATTAAACTTGAGATACTCATATTAATTAAACAGCTCCTTCGATGTTGTTATTTCAGATAATCAATGTTTTCAAATAGTTTATCGTCAGATTTTAATCAGATATTCAGAATTTAATAAAAAAATTTGAACTTGTTATAAAAATTGTTCAAATGTAAACACATGAATAATTCAGTCGCAATATCAGAAAAGTATAAAGTGGCAAAATCACCAACTATTAATGCAAATAGACCCATTAGAGCTGACCAAAAGGCTTCGTTCGTTAATGAAATGGGTGACTTACTGCCTGAGTCGCCTAAGAGAGCCTGCGGATAAAATCCGCTGCTTTATGTGTTGTTTGAAAACAAGAAGCACGCAAAAGAGTGTCTGAGGGAAAAAGAGAATAGAGAAACTGCTGTTTAAAGGCGGGGATAGACGATAAAAAAAACATTAAACAATGCGGAAATCGACCTTGGTGAACACATGATACACCATAATGATATTTTGGCGGAGTTGATTTAGATTAAAAGGAAAACGGGAGTAGTAACAGGAGCGAAATTTACAAGAATTTACAAGAATATTCTCTGTAACCTAAAAAAAGAAAACCGCCATCATTATCAATGAATTGGCGGTTTTCAACGGAGAAATTGATGCGGGAGCGATACAGCAAAGTTGCAAGAGGGAAACATGTTGATTGTGCAAATGGTGGATTGCTTTGTCAAATTTGAGAATGACATGAACGGGGTATTAATATTGAACTATTCATTAATTCTCATGTTTTCTATGCTTTTTCCAGAAATTCGTATCATACCCAAAAACAATATTAATAAAAACGCTATACTGTAGCATTCATGTGTTACTAGGTGAAAAAAATATAAATGTTTCTATATTTATTATAAACTACCCTATCATAAAAATCACTTAATATAACAATCTCACTCCGACATTGTTTGTCTCCGCATTTTCTCGCATTGACAAGCATTTTGTTTCCTTGATAAGATGAAAGAAATATATAGGTTGAGATGGATGAAACGATTTCTAAATTTAGGGGGAGAGTTCTTTGAACAGAAATGAATTCCGTGTGGACTCCTTGTGTATTAGCAATTCAAAAACACATGTTCATGAAGGGCTGGAGTGCCTTTTTGTGGTTTCTGGAAACATTGATTTGGAGCTGGATGACAAGCGATATCATATGGGGCCAGATGATATTGTAGTCATAAATATGAACCAATTACACGTGATTCAAGGCAATTCATCGGCTCTGATAATTTCGCTTCATATAGAAAAAGACTATTTGCTTAAAGAATGCCCTGAAATGGCTAAATGTTTTATCCGCTGTAATAGCGCAGCGACTGCCAATGACCAACGGTATGCCGAGCTTAAAAAAACTTTGATTCAGATGAAATTGACCGAAATGGAAAAGGGAAACGGCTCAGAATTAAATATACGCATTTTGCTTTTGCGTTTTATTTATATTTTAGTAATGAATTTTAAGGCAGACCACACAGATAGTAGTCTCGATAAAAACTTTGAAAGTGCATCTGAATTATCAAATGTTTTACAGCACATGTATCGAAATTATTATCAGTCGATTAGTTTGAAAAATGCGGCAGATTTGGTTTTTATGTCACCGCAGTATTTTTCAAAATATTTCAAGAAAAAGACCGGCGAAAGTTTTTTTCAATATCTTCAAAAGATTCGCTTGGAAAGAGCCTTAAAAAGTCTCTTATACGGAAATGATTCAATTTTGCAAATCGCGTTGGATAACGGGTTTGCTAACCCCAAAGCTTTTTCTGCCGCTTTTGCTAAGCAATATCAGGACACTCCAAGCGCATACCGGAAGCGCTATGGAAGTGCTATAGCATACGAAAGTAATATAGACAATGAGGAAAATGAAGAAAAAATTGATGGAGCCATCATTGAACTGTTGCGATACAGAAAAAAATATGATTTGACATATGAATACGAGAGAGAGAATTACGAGGTTCACAATATTGATTTGAGAGGCAGTACAAATCGCTTTATTCAAAAACAGAGCAATCTTTTGAATATTGGTAAGCTTGATGTAGCACTGCGGTCAGGCTTTATAAATGACTTAAAAAATAAGGCGAATTTGGGAATACAATATGTCTATTTCTGTCTTTTGGATCAAAAGGATATGGTGAGGCTTATACCGGATATAGATGATGGCTCATGGAATTATCATATTTTGCAGGCCATTAATATTTTTCAAGAGGCAGGACTAATTCCGATGTTTAAAATAAGCTGTGAAGCGGTATCACAATCTGGTGAGGCGCCTCTGATGGGAAAAGCAGAGCTTTTCAGCAAGGTGCTACGAACGATATTGGAACATTATCAAAAACAATACACCGAAACATGGATGTTTGAAATATGTGTTGATGATATGCCTGCCGAACAGGCGGTTTCGGCTTATAAGGAAATGAGACTGGCTATTAAAAAAGAATTACCGAAATCTCAGATTGGTTTGTTTAGTATTTCCAATGATATGTCGAAAAATACACAAGCGTTTGCTCAAAGACTTTCTATGATTGCTTCGCTAGCTTGTATGCCTGATTTTATCACCTTTAGTGTGTTTCCAAATAATTTGAAAGCTGATTATATGCCTGATGTTACATATTATCCCATAAGCGGATACCATAAAAGGGTTGCTTTGGACGTTAAAAAAATATGCGAAACCATGGGTGCAGGTGATATTCCGCTGTTTGCGATTAATTGGAACACGCTAACAGGCGGAAATCGAATAGAAGTGCGCACGTATTTTCGCTCAGCTTTAATTCTTCAGGCGATGATGGAGTTGAATGGAATAGTTGAAGGTGTCGGTTTTTGGTACGACTCAAGTGACAGTTATTTTTTGACAAATGAAGACCTAGGTGTCTCTTTGGCGTTATATGCATTTGAAAGTACCAAGCGCCCTGCATACTTTGTGGCGGAATTATTTGCCAGACTAGGTGGAGAAGTTCTGTGGGAAACAGAAAATGCCATAGCTATATACAAAGAAGATACAACTGAGTGGATTATCGTTGTTTGGAATCCTATCTATCTTAATCCATTTTACTACACTGGTCAGAGTCTTTTGGCTGAAAAGGCCAAAACGGTGCGCCTTGAGATTAAAGGACTTGAGGCAGGGCAGTATAAATTCAAGCACTTTTGTTTGGAGCGCAGTGTTTCCAGCTCACTATCTCAATATATTTCATCGGGGTTTCCTAATGTAAACGACAAGGATGCCTATGAGTATATGCAAAGTGCAAGCGGCAAACAAATGATGATATTTGAGGAAAAGCTATCAGGGGGAGTATATAAGTTCTCGTCGGATATAGATATAAACGGCTTGCTGATGTTGGTCATAAATCGAGTCAATTAATAATTTATGCAGAAGATTTCAAAATGGGAACTGTCCTATAGATTGAATTCATTTCAATTTTACTGGGGCAGTTCATTTTTTCGTGGTAAAAAATGACGGCGATTTATTGTCAAATTAATAGTTCTTATGGAAATACGAATAATATATAAGAGCAAATAAATATTATATTGTGCGAACTGCCCAATGATATATGAGATACTTGCATTAAATAATGCTACAGCATTATTTAATGCATATAAGCAATTAATTTATAGGAAAAGGAGTTGTTTTAATGGGAGGATATTTAAGTGTCGCCAATTCTAGTCTTGTGTTTTTCATCTGTGCAATCCCCGTAATTTTAGTTGTTGGGCAATCTGTATTGTTCATTCGAATGGGACTTAGCCGTACCAAAGAACTGGGCATAGAAGAAGAAAAGGTTAAAAAGGTTATCACAAACAGTGCTGTTTCTTCTGTCTTACCGTCTTTGCCTATTGTTATTTCTTTAGCAGCATTAATGCCATCTTTAGGTAAGTTTGTGCCTTGGCTCAGGCTTTCGGTAATCGGTTCGGCTATGTATGAAAGTATGTGTGCTGATTTAGCTTTAACGTCTTTGGGCTATACAGGGCTTGGAGATACCAGTGTTACCGCTTCTGCTTTTGTCAGTGTTGTATGGATTATGTGTGTTGCCAGTATTGCATGGCCTCTATCCAATGCCATCGCCCTGAAAACATATGATAAAAAGCTAAAAAGCGCCCAGCGTTCAGGCGGTGGTTTTATGCTGATAGCAGCAAGTGCTCTCTTTGTTGGTGTTATGGCAATAACATCTTTTACAAGAATGTTTAACTTTGGGAACATGCGAAGTGTAGTTGTATATATTATTTCGTTTGTATCCGTTTTGGCTTTGGATTTTGTCGCAAAAAAATTAAAAATAAAGGTGCTTTCAGAATTTTCATTCCCCTTGGCTATGGTTTTGGGTATGGCTACGGCAGTTGTTTTTGCAAATATCATATAATAATAGGAG
>JGI994J12354_10006119_pt1 | contig 10141 bp, 11 predicted proteins | sample IntmicLarv3ML3BL_FD_12354 | JGI IMG/M metagenome (IMG submission 12354)
GTCTTTTCGGCCCTAATGATTCCATTACCAGGGAGCAGATGGCTGTAATTCTTCGTAAATACTGCATAAGCGTAGGAGTTGATCTTCCTCTCGTGCGTTCGTATGTAGAATTTACAGATCAAAGCGAAATAAGCGATTGGGCAGCAGGTTCTGTAGAATATATGTACAGGGCAGGCATACTCAATGGCAGGCCTGGTGGAATATTCGATCCTAAGGGAGAAGCAACCGTTGCTGAAATGGCGACTGTACTTATGAATTTCCTCCAAATAGTTAACAAATAAAACTTTTAACACAAAAACACCTCTGTGGCTTAATCCATAGGGGTGTTTTTATGTAGCTTATGTAGTGATTCTTTTTTTATTGTACTATCAGCAACATATCTTGCAATGACATTTCTTAACATGACGTTCTTTTTACTAAAATCTACTTGAGAAAATGAATTTTTATCTGTTTCGCCAATTTCTAGAACCTTTCCTGCATCATTTAATCTAGCGACATTGAATATGAAACTATAACTAGATGCAAGTTTTTTACATATTCAAATTCTTTAATATTTCTGCTATTTATTGTGAAATTTGGTACTATTAGCGGCGCAACCTCCATTCTAGGTAACATTTCAAACAAATCTAGCAGTTTTTTGGGCTACACTTTAAACTAACTATTGAATCTGTATTACTTCGCTACCATGAATAGAAATATCAATAGTCTCAAATTTCGTTATCACTTCTTTTGAGATATTTAGTAAATTGATTCCATTTGTGACTAAAACTTGATTTATCCCCAGCTAATGACCATACTCATAATAGTTCACCACCAGAATAGTTAACATTAACTAAAGCGAATGTTGAAATTTCGTCTAAAATTATCTTCGTTTTATTTACGTCAATAGAACATGAACCAGAACCATTTTGAAAACAAAAGTTCAAATTGCACTTTTCAGTAAGTTTAACCATTATAGTTGCCATAACTTAATAGGCTATAGGTAAAAAAAGAATCATCATAGAAGTCACTTTTTCAAAAAAAAGACAAAAAATCAAGCACCTACAAAACCTACCGAGATATAATTAGTTTGCGATTTTTGCCCGAATTCGGTAACTACAGACTTGAACAAATTAAACTCCTACGCATAATGGACTTTTACAAAAAACTCAGTTCCGGCGGCGCAAGGCAGGATAATAAATCAGGTGGCTTATCCTCAAAAACGATTAGAAACTATCACACTTTACTAGGCTCCATGCTAAAAGATGCTGTTCATTGGCAGTTGATACCATTCAATCCTGTAGAAAGAATAGAGCCACCAAAAACCAAACGGCCAAAAATCAATTTCTATGATGAGCAATGTGTTCGCATGATTAAGCTGCTTTATAATGAGCCTATTAAGTACAGAGTTCTGATAATGGTATGTATTTATTCAGGTTTACGGCGTGGTGAAAATCTTGGCCTAGAATGGGATTCTGTCAAGATAGAACTAAATTTTATAAAACAGTATAAATTCTATAAATCTCATCTAGGGATATGTCTCGCCCCAAAATAGCACATATTTCATTTTCTCTTGATAAAAACAGCCTTGAAATAAGCGCCCTTACATCATCTTTTAGCCCATAATGAATTTGGTTATGGCAATTACTGCATAACGAAAATATATTCTGCTCTCTGTCTAAGCTTACACCAAAGTGTTCTGTCATAGACATTGGAATTAGATGATGCGGTTCCATATACAAATTAACAGAACCCCTTCGTATAAACGAGGTATGGTTTTTATCCAACTCGCAAAGGTGTCCAGCTCTGTTTAATGCTGCGTTTGAAATAATTGGATTACGAAGATAAATGTTCCCTTTTCGATTAGAAACACTTCCCTTTGGCAGCGGTTTATCAACCAGTTCTGGAACAGTTGCTTCTGGTGATTCTATAACCAGTTCAAGTAAAAGCTGATCTGCGGCTTCCTCGGAGCATATCTCATATCCTAAAAGCCTCTGGTGTAGTGATTTTGTGAACAGCACTACATCTTCAGATTCGAGATTTTTTGCCTTTTCAGCTAAGGCGAAAAAATGATTTTCACCTGATTTTGTTATTTTCCAAATCCCTTGTGTATTATTTTGCATAAAGCCTTCTTCAACTAGGTGGTGCCGCTCATAGGAAAAGTTATTTCGCCATGTAGCTTCTTTGCGAGTATTAGGACGACCGTCGTTGGCATCATTTTTGTACCAGTATTGCTGTTGATTAATATGTGTTAATACATCCCGCCGTTTGCCGCCGCCGTCTAATTCCATTAAGGAATGTAACATAACAAGCCACATCTGTTCTTGTTGATTCATGTGCCTAATCCTCCTGACTCCCAAAGGCATGCGATAGGGTAAGTAATATATTGCTCTATTAATAAATGGGTGAAGTCATTGAGTAACTTGTGCAAGGCTGGGTTTTCATTGCATTCTATATATTGGGATACGGTAAGCAGCGTATCCCCGATTTCACGTTGCAACTCTTTTTCAGGGCAATAAAAAGATATTGCCATGAGTTTGTCATTATTTATGCTCGCATATGTAGTATATACAGTTGACACTTTTTCAACTTCGCGGCGATAGACAGCACTCCGAAAATATCCCGCAGCATAGGCTGGATAAATAAGGTTTTCATCCCGAGGGCGAAGTCTTTTTACAAAGGTTGAATACACAGCGTCGCTATCCTTCGCTGCAACACAGCAGCAGGCAAGTTCATCAATAGTTTCACTTGTTCTGTTCAACAACACATCCCCTGTTTTTATACCGTATTTCTCCCTTTCACAGGAGGATACGACCATTCGAGAATTTAATATGTTCGGAATAAAAAAATGTTGAATTATGGATTTTACATCTACTAGGGAGGTGCCTTTTCCAAAGAACTTTTTTTCTTTTTGAGGCCCTCCAAGTACAGAATAAAGATTCAGTAATGATTCCTTTTTCCAAGAAGAATCACGACCACCCTGTTTCCATTTTTCAAGATAGGTTAGTAATTTTTCATCATTTACTGAATTCTGCAATTTGGATATTACCGCATTTAGTTGCGGTTTATTTTTTTCTACATCTGATGGTTTTATATGGTTACAAAATGTGTATAGATTAGGGCTAAGTATATAATCTTTCTTGGCAATTTCATCTAAAGACACTACTATGTGCTCCTGTGTTGCATCTAATGATTTTCCTGTTCGAAATTGAAACACAATATTTAATATCTTTTCAATTTGCTCTGGGGTAAGGCTTTTCTTTATTGGCGGATCCAATTTCGTGGCATCAATCAGTAGTATCTGCTTTAGGTTTTGGCGTGATTTATTTAGAATCCATACGCAAAAGGGGATTTTAGTATTATAAAACATACCTGACGGAAATGTAATAACTGCCTCCAAAACACCTTTAGAGATGATAGATTTTCGTATTGCATGTTCATCAGCTTGCGTACTGGTCAGAGTTGAGTTTGGTAGAATTACAACCGCCTGTCCATTTGTTTTCAAATGATAAAGAATATGTTGCACCCATGCAAAGTTTGCACTCGAATAGGGAGAAGTGCCATATTGCTGTAGAGGATCATTGTAAAAGAAATTTTTATCATGCCTGTTTGATTGATTGAAAGGCGGATTGGCAATTATAAAGTCGAATTGTCTTTCGAAATATTGGTCATTTGTCAATGCGTTTGCAGGCAGTTTCCCTAAATCAATGTTTATATTTTGAAGTAAAGCGTTGGCATGACACATTTGATACGAGCGATTATCTTGTGTTTGTCCATACAATTTTTTATTGGTTTGCATCGTTCTTGCTACTTGAAGCAACATATCTCCACTACCACAACAAGGATCATACAGGCTCTCCGCTTCAGGAGGCACCAAGGAACTAATACATTGAACAATTTCCTTTGGCGTATAGAGGCTGACATCTTTGTGATACTTTTTCGCCGAAAGGGTTTTTATATAGTCTCGGTAAAGTTCTGAAACCGGTAATTCACTTAATGATATTTCAGATAGCAAACAAATGCACTCGTTTACTAATGATTCTTCGACCTCTCGATATTTTTCTATATCTAAAAATTTTTGGCTTTCTGCATATTTAAGTCCTAATAATTTCATAGTTTCTGCCATAGCGTTGGAATAGCCATTATCGGTATTGCCTGCAACCAAATGCCAAGGGGTTACTTGCGACAAATTAGCCCCATTCATTAAATCATCAATGGTGAGCTGATTGTCTAAGTGTTTGTAATTATTTGAAACTTGCCGAATTAACAACAAACCTGTGAAAGTTTCTTCGTTCATATTTTCCCCAAGTTGCCCAAGTCTTTTTCGAATTTTCATTAAATATGGCTTTTGTGAGCCCACTTGCAACAGCCTCCTGCCCGGTTTGGCAAATACATTTCTCTGAAAAGCATATTTGATAATTCGCCAAGCGGAAATTTGTTTATTATATGAACTGAAATTCAACTGATAATATTGTTAAGCTTTTCGTACCCGAACCGCCTATACCTTTCCTTAAAATCCAACTGTTCAAGTATACCAAGGTAGCATAAATCTTTCACTGCTTTAGCAGCCGTATTATATGAAACACCTAATAATGAAACTAATGACCTTGCCTCTACAACGGGTGATTTCCACAAATGATCATAAAGCGCCAATAATAATGAGGAACATTTTTCGTAGCTGCGAAGCTTTTCTAAATCAGATTGTCTTAGCTGACTAATATTGTCCAACAACTTAATTGCTTTATCAGCTGATGCGATTAGCATTTTTAGAAAGAATTTCAACCATGTTTCATATCCTTTGAAGCTTTCCCTTACAAGGCCAAGGATATCTTGGAACAGTATATCGCCATCCAGCAAATAATCTGACAGACATAGCAAGGGGTAAGGTAAGATTTTATTACATACTAATAACAGGTTGATAAAAGCTCTGTCAACTAACCCATTTCCCAATAGGAATGGACATATTGTAGATAATTGGTAGTATACAAGCCCAATCTTAATAATAGCATCAAATTCGCAAGTATCATTTGAGGTTAGATATTTCTCTAAATCAGTCAATGCTATCATTACCTCATTTGGATTAGGCGGATTACAGTAGGGATGTCCACCTATTGTAGCCGCTTTGGGATATGTAAACAATTGTGTTGTTCTAAATCGTTCCGACTCACCGCAATTATCGTTGAGAATTAAAGAATGACACCTCTTAATAATATCCAATGATGACATCTTATCTGAGAAAAGCATCTCGCTTTGAAGCAGCAAATTGGCATAAAGAGCAACTATCTTTTCATAAGAAATCGTATAAGGTTCAGCACCGTATCGTTCATTATGCAAACGTTCGCGTTTCTCAATTTCAACAGAGCATACAGCTTCATACTGAGCTAATGAAAATTTCAGAATATTCATTTCGGATATACTAGAAAACATACCGTTAAGTTTTCCGAGCAACGAGTGTGCCTTTACAAGTAGTGACATCAGTTGATTATCGATATCTAAATTATTTATGTTTTGTAGTGGAGCAGGCACAAATGTATGATATGTGCGGCCTCTTTCATATTTCCGAAAATAGCTACCCTGCGAACGTACCATTTCAACCTCCCGAAAACTGGTTGAAATTAATATATCACAATTTGCGCGATGAAACAACGGATTTGTGAAATAACAGACTAATCCGATACCTTTAAGCGCAATGTATTTGTATTTTTCTACGCTTAGACGCACTGGGGTTAATATCGTAATATAGTGGAAAAATATTGACTTCGAAAAGAATATTCTGACAGTAGATAAAACAATTAACTACACAAAAGACTTAGGAATCTTTGAAAAGCAGCCTAAAACAGATAACGGCATACGCAAAATTGCATTTTCCAGTACCATTAGAAATTTATTGCTTGAGTACAAAGAATGGCAAGATGAGTATATCTTCACCTACGGCGAACTTTATCAAAACAGCGATAAACTATTTACTCAGCACAATGGCAAGCCAATGAATCCCGACACACCCACGCAATGGTTTGCTAAATTCATAGCAAAAAATAATTTACCTCCTATTACTATCCATGGACTCAGGCATAGCAATGCTAGTATTTTAATTGCTTCCGGCTTGGATTTAAGAACCATAAGCACAAGACTGGGGCATTCTCAACCATCATTTACCCTTGGCACTTATGGGCATATGTTGCAGAAATCCGATTATGCCGCTGCCAATAAATTAGACGAAGTATTAAAGATTTAATTTCCCTAAAAATATTTTACTGATTTTGTGAAATACCATAATTAACATTGAATATTCAAGTCTTTTATTGACTTACAACATATAGATTGTCCCCAAAGTGTCCCCAAAACAGAAATTTACATGTTTTCTGGGCAAAGAAAAAAGTCTTGCAAATGGCTTATTTACAAGACTTTTTAGATTGCGGGAGCAGGATTTGAACCTACGACCTTTGGGTTATGAGAGTTCAATTTTGCTTTTTATGATTTTTCACATCGCTTATAAACCGTTGACATTACTGCATTCTACCATTTTAACCTCTTGCGAATTTTAGTGTTTGTTTATGTTTTTTGATTAGAATAAGCACTAAATAAACACCAAATTTATATACCGTCCTTAACTATGTTTTGGTTTTTTACGGATTGCGGCGTCAGCATATCGTCTAATGCTTCCGTTGCCAATTCATCAGCCGTCTTGATTGCATGTGAGTATATGTTTACTAACGTAGAAGCCTGTGAATGTCCTGTACGTGCTTGCAGCGTCCTAATATTGACCCCCGCCATTATTTGCAAAGTTGAGAATGTATGTCGTAAACTATGCGGCGTAAAGTGCTGTAATTCGTGTTTTTCAATGAATTTATCGAGCCAGTAGTTTATAGTATCCGGGTTAATTGGTTTCCCATCAGCTTGAATAAAAAGTCGTTCTTCTTTGCCATTCCATTTGCTACCGTTCAATAATTTTTGTTCTAACCACCATTTTTTATATTGTTCCAATATCTCAAACATAAACGCCGGGAGTTTAATAGCCCGCTTGCTACTCTCGTTCTTTGTGGGTACTTCTACAATGCCTGCATGTCTTTGATATTGTGAAGCTCTTAAAATATGTATAATACTATTTTTATCGTCTATATCTTGCCACTCTAACCCGCATAATTCACCACGCCTAACGCCGCTGTATAATGCCAATAAGATTGACGTTTTAACTCTTACATCCTCATCTTGCAACAAAAGCTCAACGAGTTTCTTCGCTTGTATGTCGTCTAGGTATACGGCCTCTTTTTTAGCCACTTTTGGGGCGTTTGCGTGTTCCAGTGCTACATTAAACGGGATAATTCGCTCTTTCTTTGCCTTGCCTAAAATAGCCGAAATAAGCCTATGATGATGAAGTATTGTTTTATCTGATAAACCGGTTGTGCTTTCCTGCATCGTGAATATTTGTTTTATCGGTACATCTAAAGCGTCGGCTATCTTTTCAGCAGATAGAACATTTATTTTTTTACCCATCCGAGCCACGCCCACAGTTGACGGAGCGACCCTAGCAAGTTTTGACAGTCTATCTCTTGTGATGTTTTTATCTTTCATCAATCCATCAAGCCCACACGCCACCGCATAGCGACCTTTATCTTTTATACCGTCCTCCGCTAAGTTTTTATAGAACGCTTCCAAGTGATGAGCCTGTATATTTTGGAGCTTTATATTGCCTATAGCTTCATTTATTCGCTTTAGTAGTGATATATACCGCTCTTTTGTTTTAGGCGCAATTTGAGCGTTTTCAAGCCATTTAGCGGCATATATTTCAAACTTGATTGTACCATCATAAGCAGTAGAGCCATAATTTACATTATCCTCAAATAATTGTGCTTGACGATTGGCTTCTTTGTCAGCCTGTTTAGGTGTCAAGGATTTATCCGGTTTCCATGTCTTGAATTTGCGTATCTGCTTACTGTCTTTGCCATAACCGCAAAAAGCAGTAAACTTATATGATATGCCTTTTTTACCGTCAATCTTTGTTACGGTTGCCATTGATTTCACCTTCTTCTTTATTGATGTATACTTTTTTCAATTCTTTCAACATGTCATTTATTTTGATTAAAAACATATTATCTAGCTCATTAATGGGGAAACTACCACCGTAATCATCTTTTTCCATCGGTAAATCTTTCGAATAACTTTTATTAATTAAAGTGGAAATAAGAATTCGGTCTCCTCCCTTAGAAAAGAAAATATGTTCATCCCCCAATGGACTCTTATTTTCGAATCTTCTAAAATCAAAATAATAGGATATATTCCTAAAAAGAAGCACTTCTTCTAAAAGAAAATTAATTGTTGGCAAGGGATTCTTCGCATCATGCATATTATAGCGATTACCTTCTTTTGTATAAGTTATACCTTGAATTAGTAAATCGGAATTATGTTTTAATCTTGTTAAACTTTTTATAGCTTTGTCAGTTAAGCCTAATCTTTTAGCTATTTCTTTGTCCGTCACATCAGGACTTTCAACTTCTGATAAACCTAGCAAGTAATCAGCAGAAACACCAAAAAACAAAGTTATTTTATATAATTTCTCAACATTGGGTTGTACTGAACCATCGGCATATTGAGAGATTGCTTGACGTGTTGTGCCAATTGCTTCCGACAATTCTTTTTGTGTTGTCTTATTCTTTTTCATCAATTCACGTAATTTAGTAGCAAAAATAGAATCATATCCGGTAAAAATATTTGCATTTTCCATAATTAAACACCCCTTATGTAACAATTGCTTGCATATATTTTTTTGTGTTGTTTTATCTTGCTATTCATTTTCTCTTGCGCTATGATTACATTAGCAAGAAATAAACACATTGTCAAGAGAAAACGAAAATATATAAGGAGGATTTTTATGTCTGCTATGAATGAAAAAGAAATTGAAGAAATGGCAAGAGCGGAACGCCTTGAATACTTCCGAAATTGGAGAACCAACAACAAAGACAAAGTTAGAAAACACAATGATAATTACTGGAAGAAAAGAGCAGAGAAAAAACTAAAGGCGGGTGAAGCTAATGCAAAATAGCCCCGTAACAATGATGACTATAAACGAATTAGCGGCACAGACAGGGCTTGCAAAACACTTTATACGCCAGTTGGCATTACAAAACAAGGTTGTGCATGTTAGGGCGGGTAAGAAAATTTTAATTAATTATGCCCGCTTCATTGACTACCTAAACACAGGCGAACAATGCCAGTCTGAAGCAGTTGGCAAAATTCGCCAGTTGGGTTAATTATGGACACTTGCGTAAAGCGCAGGAATAGGAGAGTGAACGAGTGGCAATAGACACAAAAAACATACACGAAGAATTATTGAAAAACAAACAAATTGCAAACGGGGGTTTACCTGAAGAGTTACAAGAAAAATTACATAACCAGTTTGTGCCTAAAGAGAGTTTGGACAAACTGAAGCAGGAATTAGATGTTGATAAGCGAGATATAAGAATTTTTGACCCGCACTATGTAATAGTTAGTGTTGGTAAGGGTGATGATAAAACGGTTATGACCTTACAAAAGCTTTATGATGACTATTCGCCGGATATACCCAGCTATAGGGTGGTTGAAATACAGCCCATACAGGAAAATATTATATTGCTGCTCAAGCATCACAACTTTTATTTAAAGCATAATGTATTTACGGACATGCCCGAAGTTTATAAAAACAATAGCTATGTTGGTACATTGGAAAAATATTTTGTTGATATTTTGGATAAATGCACAAAGCAAGGCTTCAAAATCGCTCAATACAGATTGGAACCCGCCCTTGTATCTATAGCTCAGCGCAACAAATATAACCCGGTTAAGGATTTTATTATGGACTGTTATTGCAGGTATAAAGACGATACCCATGATCACATCGGGGATTTGCTGAACACTTTAGGCAGCACCATTAACGAAACCGACAAGCGACTTTATGTAACAAAATTTCTTGTGCAAATGGCTACAATGGGATTATGTGAAGATATCGACAAAACAGCTGCACAGTTTGTGCTGGTTCTTCAATCTAAGCAGGGCTTGGGAAAAACATCATGGTTTAGAAGCCTAATACCTGATGAACTCAATAAACACACCAACTACTTTCTTGAAGGCCGGGCTATGGATTTAAACAATAAAGACCATGTTCTGGAGCAGGCTCGCTCATGGCTCC
>JGI994J12354_10006120_pt1 | contig 10141 bp, 9 predicted proteins | sample IntmicLarv3ML3BL_FD_12354 | JGI IMG/M metagenome (IMG submission 12354)
ATATTCACATTGCCCGCTTCCTGCCACAAGAGGAAGGAGCCAAGCGCCGATACCAATACATACACAAGGGTACAGGCCAGCCGGTTCACCTTCGAAAAACAGCCGGAAAACAGCCCGCACATACCATAAATCACAATATGAGACATGTTCCCGCTTGCAAAACTGACGGCGACACCCACGCTTAGAGCGTACACGCAGGAAATTTCAACACCCCGCTCGATGGCTACAAGAAGGCAAAACCCGGTGGCCAAAATGCGCCCCACCGACACGTCGCCCAAAATTGTCACAGGCGTACATAAAATAAAAAAAGCAGAAATGACAAACAACGCGCTAACATTATTCATGGCCTTGTTTTTCTTCCCCTGATAGCTTTTTGTGAAGTAATGCGCAAAAAGCCCGGTGGCGCCAAAAGTCACAATGACCTCGCAGAGAAAAAAGGCCAATGTTTCCGGCATAAAGCCCCCCGTCAGGAAAATAAAGCTGCCAAACAGGAAGGTGCATCCTGCCGCACAAAAAGGCGCGGCAAAACGCATTTTTGCAAGTCTTGGCTGCCTGAAAACCAGTAAAATCAAGTAAACCGACACCGTTATCGCAAGGTATTTCACCATACGGCTGCCGCCCATAGACGCGTACCCGGCAATGGCACCCACCAGTGCGTACACCCGCTTTTCCCCTTTGCTGGCCGCCATAACAGCCACGCCAAAGGGTGCAATTCCGTTTAAAATGCTTGCATAGGACAGGATAAACGCCAAGCTGCCCCGCAAAATATTTTGCAGCACATGAAACACACCCGGCCGCGCCAGAGTCGTCCGCGCCGCACCCAATGTCTTTTGAAAAACAATATGCGCCCTCTTTTCCACACATCTCACCTCTTGCTGACAGTATACTACAGCAATGGGCAGAGTTTTGTTGGTTTACGCTGTCACATTTTGTTTTTTATGGAAAAAATACGTTTGAAAAGAACGAAAAAACAGGAGGAACACATGAAAAAGCTTTTGCAGGAATTCAAAAACTTTGCAATCAAGGGCAATGCCTTTGACCTGGCCGTCGGTGTCATCATCGGTGCGGCCTTCGGGAAAATCGTAAGCAGCATCGTTGCGGACCTGATTATGCCGCTAGTTTCCATTCTGACAGGCGGTGTGAAATTCGACCAGCTTGCCCTCACTCTAAAACCCGCAAGCGAAGGTGCGGAGGCGTTACTTTGGAAGTACGGCAGCTTCTTGCAGACGCTATTTGACTTCTTGATTATAGCAATTTGCATCTTCTTGCTGGTAAAAGGAATGAGCCTTTTAGCCAAAAAAGAAGAAACGAAGGAAGCACCCCCCGCCGAGCCCTCTGAAGAAATCCTTCTCCTACGGGAAATTCGCGACGCCTTAAAAGGCAAAGAACCTGCCGCAGCGGAGACAAAAGCAGAAGAACCTGCAAACGTGTAACTATACAAAAAAGGGCGCCGAGTGGAATAATTTTTCCATTCGGCGCACTTTTTATAAGTACATCATTTGATTTTAAAAATCCGCTTTAGAATACCCCTGAAAAATCCCGGGGACTGAATAACTACAACTTTCATACGATAAAACCCTTTCTACGATGCCCCGGTAAAATGCCGGAGAAACTCTCAGCACCGAATATAAAGAAGGGCAAGAAGCAGCGTAAGTCCTGCCAAAGCAACAACCAGTAAGCAATCCGGTATAAACAAGGTAATCAGCACACCTGCGCAAAATGCCGCGGAAACAACGCCGATGGATACCTGTTTTTTTTGATGGCACATCAACATTCCGGCCTCCCTTCACAAAAATCTCCTCGCGTTTCACGGTGCCGCTCGAAGTCCTACTCTATACTATGAAGCGTCCGTTTTTTTGTGACTGAAAACCAAAAGGTTCAGCGTTCCCAAGGATTTACTTTGCTTACAATGTCATAAAAAAGTGCATAGCTTTCCTGTCGGCTGCTTGAAATAATACCGTCCTTCACCGCATTTAGTATGGCGCAATCCGGCTCCTGCCGATGGGTGCAATCATTAAAACGGCACTGCCCCAAAAAGGGCGCAAACTCCGGGAAGCAATCGGCCAACAACTCATGCTCCCGAATTTCCATCTGAAAGAGGTCAAAGCTGGAGAAGCCCGGCGTATCCGCAAGCAACCCGCCAAAGAATGGCAGCAGCTCAATGTGCCGTGTGGTATGCCGTCCGCGGCCGATTTTCTTGCTGATTTCACCAATTTCCATTAAAGCCTCGCCAAGCAGCATATTGAGAATACTTGACTTGCCGACGCCTGAATTGCCAACCAACATGGAAAGCTTATCCGGTAAAAGTGCCAGCAGCTCATCTCTGCCCTCACCGCTAACAGCCGAAAGGGCAATCACCTTGAAGGGCGTCTTTTCGTAAATGGCACGATAGGAGTCGCCGCGGTCAATATCCGTTTTATTGACGCAAATCACAGGGAGGATGCCTTTTGATGCTGCCAGCACGCAGAGTTTGTCAATCAGCCGCACATCGGTACAGGGCGGCGCTGCAGACACAATAATCAGCATCTGGTCAATATTGGCAAGGGTGGGGCGGACAATGGTATTCTTGCGGGGCAAAATTTCCGTAATGTACGCAAATTTGTCTTCCGTAAGAAAGGTTACAAGGTCCCCTACTCTGGGCGCCGAGTCCATAATGCGGAACTTTCCGGCGGCGCGGCCCTCAAAAACCTGCTCACCCGATACTATAAAGTATGCGTCGCCCAGCACTTTTATGATTCGTCCGTTATTCAAACTGCAAGCTCTCCTCCAAACAAACTATAAAACAGGGCAGTCTATACATCAGGTGTATTAACCGTCACATTCGGGTCGTCAGGAACAACAGGATCCGGTGCAGGTACAACAGGATCCGGCGCAACTGCGGCAGGACCTGTGCTGACAACAATGTCAATCCGCGTATTATAGGCGACAATTGTTCCCTCTGCAATACTTTGGGAAAGAACGGTACCCTCTGCTGCAGCGTCTTCTTTATAGGTAATGCCGCAGGCAAGATTCGAATCCAGCAGCAGCGCCTGCGCTTCCTCAAGTGTCAATTTTGTCAACCTTGGAACGGGCGCAGTGGTAACTTCCGGGCCGGAGCTGACGTAAATCGTAATCTTCGTCCCGGGCAGAATCAGCGAACCGTCCGCAGGCTCCGTAGAAACAACAACGTCCCGCGGAATGTCGTCACTGGGAACACTTTCATAATCCGGATCAATGCTAATACCTGCGTCAAGCAGCATGCCAAGCACCTGACTCTTATCCTTTTTCACCAGATTCGGCATAAAAAGCTCCTGTGGTCCGCGGCTGACTGTCAGCTTAATAATGCCGTTTTCTTTCATGGTCATGCCGATGGTAGGATCTTGCAAAATAATTTGTCCCGCAGGTGCATCGTCTACAACCTTATCATCCACCAGCTCAACACGGAAGCCGGTAAGCGTTCCGTCATCCAGCTCACTTAAGACCTCCTGATAGTCGCGGCCAACCAGCTCCGGTACGGGGACATCGGGAAGCTTTGAGGAAGGATTTATCAAAAACAGCAGAAAAACAAGCAGCCCTACCGCCAAAACCGCGGCGGCAATAAGCATCATTTTCATCTGCTTTTTATTATTGCGGTCCATCTCTTCTATGGCTGCCTCCGGCCGTGCAATTCGCGGAATCTTCATAGTTGTACCATCGCTGCCGTCCACGTCCTGAGGCGGCTGCACAAAGGGAATCATCGCCCTCGGATTATTGGTAAAGAGGTCAATATCCGCAAGCATCTCCATCGGGTCCTGATAGCGGTAATCACGATGGTTGCACATGGCTTTTTGCGTAATGGTCTGCATGGCAGCGGGAATCTTCGAATTCACCTCGGAAAGGGGTTGTGGTATGGCGTTTATATGCTGCAGCGCAACGGAAACAGCCGTATCACCGTCAAAGGGCAGCTGCCCGCTCAGCATTTCATACAACAGTACGCCCACCGAATAAATGTCCGACCGGCCGTCTGCCTGCTCACCCCGAGCCTGCTCCGGTGAAAAATAATGCACCGAGCCATAGGCGTTTTCCGGCATAGTATTTTGGTTTTGGTCAAGGCGCGCAATGCCGAAATCCATGACCTTTACCATGCCGTCACGCAAAATCATAATGTTTTGCGGCTTAATATCACGGTGGACAATCTGCCGATTGTGTGCATGATTGAGGGCACTTAAAATCTGCACCACAAAGTGAAGCGACTCTTTGATTGACAGAACACCCCGCTGCAAAATGTACTGCTTCAGGGTAATGCCATCCACCAGCTCCATCACAAAATATTCAACCTCGTTGCCCTTTGAAACATCCAGAATGCGCACAATATTCTTGTGAGACAGCCGCGCTACCGCCTTCGACTCATTATGAAAACGGCGCACAAGGTCAAGGTCCGTATGACACTCGTCCTTGAGCATTTTCAAGGCGACCAGCGAATCGTCCTCCAGACAGCGCGCCTTATACACAACGGACATACCGCCCGAACCAATCATCTCAATAATCTTATACTTGCCGTCAATGATACTGTTAATATATCTATTCATACTACTTCAAAATCCTTTCTTTGGAGCTTTTTAGAATGAGGGACATTTATATGTAGAGGGTCACTATCCCTCGTTTCACAAAGCAGGATCCAAAATGCAAACGGTAACATTATCGGGCGCACCCCGCTTCTTCGCGGCGGCAATCAGGTTTTCTGTAATAACATTCAGCGGCTGCCCGGAGCAAACCGCCGCTTGCAGCTCAGCGTCGTCAACAACATTTGACAGCCCGTCGGAGCAAAGAAGCACCTTTTCAGAGGGCAGCAGCTCCAGCTTGAAAAAGTCGCAGCGTACCGTCTTCTCCGTCCCCACCGCACGGGTAATAATATTACGGTCAGGATGCCGCCGCGCCTGCTCCTCGGTCAAAATGCCGTCTAAGAGAAGCTCTTCCACCATCGAATGGTCCTTTGTCACCTTAAAGATGCCATCCTTCGAAATTCGATACAGCCGACTGTCGCCCACATTCAGGGCAAACAGCTGCGTCCCCTGCAGCACGGCGCAAACAAGGGTCGTACCCATGCCGGCAAATTGGTTGTCGCTTACGCTCTTTTCAAAGACAGCACGGTTGGCCTCGTCCAGGGCTGCCTGCAAATTCTGCTGCAGATAGAGGTTATCCATTGCGTCCTTTCGAAAATTCTCAAAGCCCGCAAAAAACGTATCTGCCGCCAGCACACTTGCTACATTTCCGGCAGCCGCGCCGCCCATGCCGTCGCACACCACCGCAAACCCCTGATTACTTTCATCATAAACCTGAATGAGAAAATAATCCTGATTGTTCTTGCGCACCTCGCCCACATCTGTCATTCCATGTATAACCATATCTGTACCATATCCTTTCTCAGGTAGATATTCTTGTCTATTTTACGTCCTTGTTTTCCTGTGCGGCAAGCTGCCCGCAGGCCGCCGCAATGTCACCGCCCACACTTCTGCGCAGCGTCGCGTTTAACTTCAAGGCAAGCAAGCGTTCCAGGAAACCGTTACCTCGCCGCCCATTGGGCGCAGTACCCGCATAATAGGCTGTTTCATTCAGGGAAATCAAGTTAACATGCGCCGGGAAGCCCTTTAACAGGGCAGAAAGTGCAAGCGCGTCCTCTTCCCTATCGTTCACCCCTTCAATCATGGTGTACTCAAAAGAAATGCGCCGCCCCGTTTTTTCGAAGTAATTCCGCAATGCTTGCATAAGTGCGGGAAGCGGATTGGCCTTTGCCACCGGCAGAATTTTCTCCCGCCCGGCCTGCGTCGCGGCGTGCAGGGAAACCGAAAGGGTAATTTGTAAATTTTCTTCAGCAAGCTTCTTAATTCCGTCAATAAGCCCGCAGGTAGAAAGCGAAATATGTCGGTGCGAAAGGCAAATGCCGTCAGGATGATGCACAAGCGCAAGGAAGCGCAACACGGTGTCTAAATTGTCAAGCGGCTCACCCATACCCATCATCACAAGACTGTCAACCCGCAGTCCGCTAAGACTTTGCGCCTGCAAAATCTGCTGCAACAGCTCTGCTGCCGTGAGATTTCGCACAAAACCGTTGGCACCTGAGGCACAAAAAACACAGCCCATTTTGCACCCGACTTGGCAGGAAATACAAAGACTGACACCATGCCGGTGCTGCATGAGAACCGTTTCAATAAAATAGCCGTCTTGCAAGCGGAATAGGTACTTTACAGTCCCGTCCTTCGCAGTCAGCACCCGCTCCGGGACAAGCTGCGTAATGAAAAAATGCGTGTCCAAAAGACTGCGATCGGCCTTCGAAAGGTCGCTCATATCACCAAAAGAGGAAACGCCTTTCATAAGCCAGCGAAACACCTGTAAAGCTTTATACCTTGGCAGCCCAAGCTCGTGAAAACGCGATTGCAGTTCAACAAGCAGCATGGAGGAAATGTCGGTTTTTTGCATCATTGGGAGTTGCCTTTCCGGCCCGCAAGCCCTGAAAAAATGATATCTTCACGCGGTGCCGCCGGGGAAGCCGCGGCTTGTTGTATGATACTTAGGGAAGATTTCCGTGCCGCGGCTGTTTAAACCTACAGCCCTCTCGGCCTATATGCGGCCGTCCCCTGCGGGGGGGGGGCTTTACCCTTTGCGCCGCAGCTTCGCCACAAAAAACCCGTCCGTCAAATCTGCGTGAGGCGTAAAGGTATACATCCCGGACTCCGCCTGAATATTCCGCCAAGGAAGCGAAAATGCTTCGAGAGAAAAGGCGCTGTTTTCCTGCAAAAATGCTGTCACAATATCTTCGTTTTCCTCCGGCAGCAGGGTGCAAGTCGAATACAGCAGCACGCCGCCGATTGCAACATATTGCGCAGCTCTGCGAATAATTTCCGCCTGCATAGAGGGCAGCGCGGCCACCTCAGCAGGGTCTTTATACCGAATATCCGGCTTCTTCCGAATGACCCCAAGACCGGAACATGGCACGTCACAAAGAACAACATTCCCGCGGGCTGTAAGCGCCGCATTTTCTTCCCGCGCATCGGCGGCGTTCATCTGTATATTAAAAAGCGAAAGACGCTCGGCACTCTTTTTCATTTCCGTAATCTTACCGGCAGACACATCAAAAGAAAGAACCTGTCCGGAAGAGCCGACAATCTGTGTAAAGTAAAAAGACTTGCCGCCCGGCGCTGCACATAAGTCGATAACAGTATCACCGGGAACGGCACCCGCCGCCAGAACCGCCATTTGACTTGCTAAGTCCTGCACGGTAAAATGCCCGGCAGCAAAAGCCGAAAGCCGTGTCAAATTCCCCGTACCGGCGAGAAAGAACGCCGACGCTACACCCGGTACCGGCGTAACCTCAACGCCCTCGGCTATAAGAGCGGCAGACAGCGCATCCGGAGCCGTAAGGGTGGTATTGCACAAAATTGTAATAGGCGGCTGCCGGTTTTGTGCGGCCAAAAGCGCCTCGCAGTCAGCCTCACCAAAAATAGAAAGAAACCGCGCAACAAGCCATAAAGGCGTGCTGTATGTAATCGAAAGCCGCTCAGCAAGGGTCGCTGCCTGCACCGGCTCAAAAGGGGATTCTGCAGCAGCTGCAAGCTTCCTCAGCACCGCATTAATCAGTCCGGAGGCACTCTCCTGCCGGCACTGCTTGCTTAAATCAACCGCCGTTGTTACCGCGGCGGAAGGCGGAATCTTCGAAAGAAACAATATCTGATACGCTCCGATGCGCAAAATATCCCGCACAATCGGGTGCGCTTTTTTCATTTTTATGCTCATAAAACCTTGCAGCCGATAGTCCAAATACAGTCGGTTCTGCACAACGCCGAAGCAAATCTGCGACGCAAGTGCAGCGTCCCGTGAGGAAATTTCATGTTCGGCCAAAACCGCGTGTAACGCTGTGTCAATAAAGCACTTGCCCCGTGCCGATTCATGCAAGGCAAGCAGCGCGGCTTTACGTGCGTCAATACTTTTTTGTTCCGCCATCAATGCTCTCCGTCCAGCTGCTCACCGACAAGCAGCGTATTGCCATTTAAGAATTCCGCAGCTGTCATTTCTTTTTTGCCTTCCGGCTTCAATGCGATGATACAAAGAACTGTGCCCGCGGAACACGCCACATAAATCCCGCTCTTGTCTGCCCGCACAACCTGTCCCGGCAAGCACTCGGTAGCAATATCAGCAACATACGAAGCCGATACCTTTATGGTTTTCAAAGCTCTTACAAACCATGCTTGCGGCGCCGGGTAGAAAGCGCGTATTTGGTTAAAAAGCACAGAGGCCGGGTTGTTAAAATGCAGCCGGCAATCTTCTTTTTTAATAAGCGGCGCATGGGTCGCAAGGGTGTCATCCTGCTTTATCGGTACAATTGTACCCGCCGCAAGCCCCTCCAATGTTTCTATCAGCAGCGGCCCGGAGAGAGCTGCAAGCGTGTCATGCACAGTCCCCAAATTGTCACTATCGGCAATGGGCATCTTTGCAAAAAGCAGCATATCACCGGTGTCAATTCCGTCCGCCATCAGCATGGTAGTGACACCCGTTTCAGCCTCGCCATGCAGCAAAGCGGACTGCATTGGACTTGCGCCCCGGTACTTGGGCAGTATCGACGCGTGCACATTCACGCAACCAAACGCAGGATAGTCAAGAATGTACCTCGGCAAAATTTTTCCGTATGCAACCACCACAATACACGCCGGCGCAAGCTCCGACAAAAGCGGTAAAAGTGCCTCATCTCGCAAAGATGTAGGCTGATAAACAGGCAAATCCGCCTGTAAAGCAGCTTCCTTTACAGGGGAAAAAGCCATCTGCATACCGCGGTTCTTCGGTTTATCCTCCCGTGTTACAACACCGCAAACCGTATGCCCTGCGGCAAGGAGCGCCTCCAACGCGCTGACAGCAAAAACAGGTGTTCCCATAAACAAAACGCGCATAGATAAGACTCCCCTTTCCTTCTTAATATCGGTCACAAAACAGATTAGCGGCCTTCCAGTTCCTCTTGTGTCGCATAGCGAATCACCTTGTGCCGAAAGAGCTTTCCCTCAAAATGTTCGATTTCATGCACAGAACAGCGGGCATACAAACCCGAAAATTCCTTCATAAAAAAGACACCGTTACGGTCCTGCGCCTTGACGCAAACCGTCTCCGGCGAAAGGCAATAGCCATAAATGCCGGGAACACTCAGGCAACCCTCAAGCCCCTCAACAGAGCCGCCGGACGCAAGAATCTCCGCATTTACAAACTCCAAAATTTCTCCGTCGTCCATCTCCATAATAAAGACGCGGCGCAAAATGCCAACCTGCACAGCCGCAAGACCAACGCCGCCGCTTTCCTTCAAGGTATCAATCATATCGTCCAGCAACAGCCGAAGCCGCTTGTCAAAAACCTCCACAGGCCGGGAGCGCTTGGTTAAAATGTCATCGCTCTCGGTCACAATCGCACGAATTGCCATTATAGTAAACCATGCCTTTCTGCACAAAATTGCATTATATTACAGGAATATACCAGGATTTCACCTGTTTTCACAACTATTATATGCCATATGCATTAATATCGGCAATTACGGAGAATTTCCGATGCTCCGCTTGCCCGGAAAAAAGCTGTAAAAGTTGCGCAATATATTCACGCGTTTTCTTGTTGGCGTTCATTTTTATAGTGACTTCATAGCGGTAGCGTTCATTTTGGCGCAAAATTTGCGATGGTGCAGAGCCTAAAACCGAAATGAACTGGGAAGAATATTGCTTCTTCGCAACTGTGCGCGCAAGCGTAGCCAGTGCCTTTGCCGCCTTGTTTGTCAAAAAATCATCCTGTCCAAAAACCCGCAGCCGCACAAGGTCGCAGTACGGCGGATAAGTCAACAGCCGCCGCAGCTCCAGCTCATCGTCGGCATAAGCGGCATAATCACCGCGGCAAAACCCTTGTATCACCGGGTGGTTGGGCGAAACGGTTTGGATAATCGCACGGCCCGGTTTTTCGCCGCGGCCGCTGCGTCCGGTTACTTGTAAAAGCGTCGAAAAGGTCTGCTCCCCTGAGCGAAAATCATTGGAAAACATAGACATATCTGCGTCAAGAACACCCACAAGTGTCACATTCGGAAAATCAAGCCCCTTAGCAACCATCAGCAAAGGCACAGCAAGCGACACAGTTGTATACACCTTAACCGTAAAGGAACTACCAA
>JGI994J12354_10006121_pt1 | contig 10140 bp, 8 predicted proteins | sample IntmicLarv3ML3BL_FD_12354 | JGI IMG/M metagenome (IMG submission 12354)
CTGGCAGATGATTTTTCTATAGGTGCTTTAATTGATATGATTTACAGTCTAGAAATTAACACTTGGGGACATGCTACAAGACCACAACTTTTACTTCATGATGTGAAACTTTCTAAATAAACTTGACCGTAATATCTTTTATTAAATATGAATAAACAAAATGTCAAATTCAATACTTTGTTTTATATTAACTTCCCTTTTACTAGAATAATGACTAAACAATTTGTTATATAATCAGTCGATTTATAATATTAGCATGACCTTCACATATATATTATTTGTAAACAATGTGCTGTATTATGGATTAGTAAACTGATTTAATTGATAATACTGTGCTAATATAAACAATTTTTGCAAAGCAAATTCATAATATGGTTTTATGTTAGAAAAAATGAATAAATCAATAATGATAAATATTATAAAGGAGTGTATCTATGGGATTTTTAGAAGAACAGGAAAAATCGAGCAAACAATTTAGTTCAAATGCCCTTATGTCTAATTCAGATAATTCATCTTGTGTTATACAGTCTGAATTGAAAAAAGGCGAGACATTTTTATGGTCGGGTAAGGCAAATTCAAAAAATATTTTTTCAAAATTTACTTTAACAATATGTTTTGTATTCATTTCTTTTATAATTTTTGAATTCTTTACCTTTAGAATGATAATAAACCAAAGACTTAATTTTGGTATGTTTGGTATATTTTTTATGATATTTTCATTAATTCCCTTTATTGTTATAATAGGTGCTTATATGAATGTCCGCCGTGGAGTATTCAATACCGTCTATGGTATAACAGATAAAAGGATAATAATTTTGAGAAACAGCAAAAGAAGACAAGTAAAGTCTTATATTTACAACAATATTCCTTTTTTGGAAAAGAATGTTGGAGAATATGGAATAGGAACAATAAAATTTGGTAATGAACCTGTAACTTTAGCTAACCTAAACAACAGAACACTTATTCCTAATAATCCATTTAATACTCCATCATTAGTGGAAATAAGTAATGTAGAGCAAGTTTATGATATAATTTATTCTCAAATAAAGCAACACACTGTAGATAATTCTTCTAGTTAATACATCTGCTTTTCTTGACAAAATCTTAAAAATTTGTTATAATATAATATCTCAGAACGGAGAACAAATTTCAATTTTGTGGAGATATTTATGCCAGATTATAAAGCCCCTCGTGGTACCCTTGATGTATTGCCTTTTGATACGGCAAAATGGCAATATGTGGAATCACAATTTAGGAAAATATGCAAAAACTATGGATTTTCTGAGATTCGGACTCCTACTTTTGAGCACACAGAACTTTTTACTCGAAATTTAGGAGAAAGTACGGACGTAGTCAGCAAGGAGATGTATACTTTTCAAACTAAAGGTGATAAGAGTCTAACTCTAAGACCCGAAGGCACAGCTCCTACCATGAGAGCTTTTGTTGAGCATAATTTAGATTCAAGATTGCCTTTTACAAAATTGTATTATATAGCTCGGCTTTTCAGATATGAAAGGCCTCAAGCAGGTCGATACAGAGAACATACTCAATTGGGAATAGAATGTGTAGGAATATCGTCTCCGGAAATAGATGCTGAAATAATTTCTCTAGCTATAAATTTCATAGAATCCATAGGTATAAAAGAATATGAATTAAAAATAAATTCCATAGGTTGTCCTGAATGTCGTCCAAAATACAAAGAAGCTTTAATGGAGTACAGTAAAAATTATTTTGAAGAATTGTGTCCTACATGCAAAATCAGATTTGAGACTAACCCATTAAGAATGCTGGACTGTAAGGAAGAAGGGTGCAGAAAAATATTTGCAAATGCTCCATCTTTAAAAGATAATTTGGGAGAGGAATGTTCAGCTCACTTTGCAAAAGTAAGAGCAGGTCTGGATAGACTGGGTATCAAATACAAAGTAGATAATAATCTTGTAAGAGGTTTTGATTACTATACAAAAACAGCCTTTGAAATTACTCCAAAGACAGGTTTAGGTTCTCAAGATGCTATTGGTGGTGGGGGTCGTTATGACAATCTCATATCGGAATTGGGACATACTCAAATTCCATCTATAGGATTTGGAATGGGACTAGAAAGGCTTATACTAACTCTCAATGCTTTAGAAATAGAATTGCCAATTGATAAATCTCCAGACTGTTACATAGTAGCCGCAGGAGATCAGGCACAAGAAATATCTTTAGAATTGGCAAATGATTTAAGAAAAATAGGCATAAAAACAGAGACTGATTTTACAAGAAGAAGTATAAAAGCTCAAATGAAAACAGCTGGCAAACTGTGTGCAAAATATGCTATAATTTTGGGAGATAATGAAATAGAATCTCAAACAGCAACCATAAAATCTATGGCAGATTCAAATCAAGAGCAAGTAGCTTTTGCTGATATGAAAGAATATTTAAAAATTAACCTTGTTTAAATTTTTCTTTTAAGATAAATTGTATAATTAAAAGAATTAACAATAACTATTCCAATAAAGCAAACGATACGATCATACGCAAATAATTCATTTCAAAAAAGAATCAATAAAACAATTAAAATTACCAGCACGGAGATAATAAATGACAGAGAGAACAAAATATTGTGGACAGGTATCCTCAGAAGATATTGGAAAAGAAATAGCAATCCAAGGTTGGATTCAAAGAACAAGGGATCACGGAGGGCTGATATTTTTTGACCTAAGAGATAGAGAAGGCATAGTTCAGTGTGTTTTAGATCCTCAAACAAACTCAGAACTTTTTAAAATGGCAGAGACAATTCGTAGCGAATTTGTACTGGAAGTAATGGGTAAAGTAGAAAAAAGACCTGACGGTACCATAAATAACAATATCTCCAGTGGTGAAGTTGAAATCCATGTGTCTAATATAGAAATTTTAAATACAGCTTTAACCCCACCTTTTCCAATCCAAGATAGTATAACTACCGACGAAATGATAAGACTTAAATATCGCTATCTTGACCTAAGGCGTCCAGAAATGCAAAAAAGACTTATTTTAAGACATAAAGTAATAAAATTAATAAGAGATTATATGGATGAGAATGGATTTTTGGAAATTGAAACTCCGATATTAATAAAAAGCACTCCAGAAGGAGCCAGAGACTTTTTGGTTCCATCAAGGCTATATCCGGGTACTTTTTATGCACTTCCTCAAAGTCCACAACAATTAAAACAACTTTTGATGGTAGCTGGAATAGATAAATATTTTCAAATAGCCAAATGTTTCAGAGATGAAGATCCAAGGGCAGATAGGCAACCAGAATTTACTCAGTTAGATATAGAAATGTCTTTCTGTAAACAAGAACAACTCTTTGATTTAATTGATGTTTTAATGATAAAAATAGTAGAAACTCTTTCCAATAAAGTAGTAAAATTTAAACCAATTCCCAGAATTTCTTATGCAGAAGCCATGAATAAATATGGTTCAGATAAACCAGACCTAAGATTTGATATGCAATTTATAAATTTGACAAAAATAGGTAACAATTCTGAATTCAAAGTCTTTGCAGATGCCAAAGAAATCAAAGGAATTTGTGCAACAGGCTGTGCAAATTATTCGAGAAAAGAAATTGATGATTTGACAAATATGGTTAAAAAATATGGCGCAAAAGGATTGGCAACTTTTGCTTTAATGGAAGATGGCAATATAAAATCTCCTATAGCAAAATTTTTAAAAGAAGATGAAATAAAGGCTATAATAGAAAAATGTGAAGCAAAAACAGGAGATCTGATTATGATAGTGGCAGATACTCCTAAAATAGTAGCAAACTCTCTAAATGCTCTAAGACTTGAAATGGGAAACAGATTGGGACTAAGGGATAATAATGTACTTGCTTTTGCATGGATAGTAGATTTTCCTATGTACGAGTGGAAAGAAGAAGAAAACAGATGGGATGCAACACACCATCCATTTACTATGCCACATGAAGAAGATTTGCCATTATTAGATACAGATCCGGGAGCCATAAAAGCTCAAGCCTATGATTTTGTATGTAACGGTAGTGAATGTGCTTCAGGCTCTATAAGAATCCACAGGAGAGATATACAAAACAAAGTATTTTCTTTAATGAATTATTCTGACGAGGATATAAAGGAAAGATTTGGTCATATGTTGGAAGCTTTTGAATTTGGAGCTCCTCCACATGGTGGAATAGCACCGGGTATAGATAGGCTTATAATGCTACTTTGTGATGATGACAACATAAGACAAGTTATGGCATTTCCTAAAACAGCCACAGCAGTAGATCCAATGACAGAAGCCCCTTCGTCAGTAGATGATATTCAATTAAAAGAACTAAATATAAAAACTGTAATGCCAGTAAGTGCAGGCAAAGAATAATTTCAATAATTTTTTACTGTTTTGAAATAAGCAATATGAATAGATGCCAGTAAAATCTCTATAAAATTAGATATAACAAAATAAGCCAATATCTCTAGTCCCGTGAAAACAGACCTTTTTGTCAATAAATAAGGTATTAATGTATTATGTTTATAACTTATGGATAATATAATTAAAAAATGCTTTTATCTGTCTATTAAAGGAATTTCTTTTAATAAATGATTTATGAATAACTTTTTTATAAATTTAATTACAAGCAGAATAAAAAGTTTTTATAAAACAGATTCACAAAAATATAATCAATTATTTGATAAAGAGAATCATTTGAAATTTGAATGAAAAATCTGTATTCTGATTGATTTTATTAACACAAACCAAAAAGAGTTAAAATACATCTGAATAAGATCTAAACAGGATTTTTTCGGACGTAAACGGAGCTGTTTTTAGTTGAATTTTGCTATTTATAATAATAAAAAATATTTAATAATATCTATTTAAAATGCCATAATGAAAGAAAAAATTCTAATCTCAAAGAAAGAAATAGATGCAAAAATAAGAGAACTTGCTCAACATATAGATGCTGATTATGCAAATGATGAACTTGTTTGTTTAGGTATTTTAAATGGTGCTGTTGTTTTTTTTAGCGACCTAGTCAGACAAATCAGCATAAAAATTTATTGTGGTTTTGTAGGTTTTTCTTCCTATGAAAATAATATAAATACTCATAATTTGAAATATACTCTTCCTTTAACAGTAGATGTCAAAAACAAGCATGTTTTGATTGTGGAAGATATAATTGATACTGGAATCTCTATATCAAATAGTCATATATATAATAGGCTTATTGATTTAGGAGCTTTGTCTGTAAAATTGTGTGCTTTGTTATCAAAACCATCAAAACAAATAGATATTTCAGTAAAAATAGATTATTTGGGTTTTGAAATCCCTGATATTTATGTATATGGATATGGTATGGATAACAATGGCTTGTATCGAAACTTAGACTGTATTAAATTTTTAGAATAGTATTTTTAAATAATATAATTTAAATAAAACACAAATATAACTTCTATTAACCCTTCGCCAATTCTACTTTAAATTTTCAATACCTAAAAGGAAACTAAAATGAGTGATAATAGTATAGAAAAGCCTAAAAGAGGAAGACCTAAAAAAGAGTCTAAAACAGATCAAAATCCAACTCAAAGAAACACCGAAAAGGACATTTCTAGGTCAAAAACATCTGCAAAAAAACAAAATAAAGACCAGCAGGACAATGTTGTGTTTAGAGCAATTCAAAAAGAATCTGATAATAATATTTTTGAAACTGAAGATTCTTACGTTTTTGATATTAACACTCTTCCTCAGGAAGACATGCCGGATTCAGATGAAAATATAGATACAAATCTTAAGCGAGATATAGTAGAATTAAGTAATTTTGATACTAACTCTTTTGAAGAATTAAGAGAATTGGCTGGTTCTTATAATATAGACCATACTGGTTTTGACCGCCAACAACTGAAAATGGCTATTTTAGAAAATATCAATGAAAATAGTACTTCATTTATAGCAAAAGGAGTTTTGGAGATAGTAAAAGATACCAATAATGGAAATACAAATGTTTGGGGATTTTTAAGACATGGAAATTTATCCCATTCTCCATCTGACATTTACATAAGTCACTCTCAAATTAGACGGTTTAATCTTAAAACAGGAGATATTGTAACTGGTCAAGTAAGAGCACCTAGAGATAATGAAAAATATTATTCACTTTTAAGAGTAGAAGAGGTCAATGCTTTAAATCCCGAGTCAAATAAATCAAGAAAGCCTTTTGAAGAGCTGATTCCTATATACCCTAACCAAAAATATTATTTAGAAGTGGGTGACGAATACGTTTCTGGAACAGGTACTATTGAAGAAGCTATTTCTTTAAGAATTATAGACCTTTTTGCACCTATAGGAAAAGGTCAGAGAGGCTTGATTGTGGCACCTCCAAAGGCTGGAAAGACTACTTTGTTAAAAGATATTGCCAATGCTTTCGTTTCCAAATATCCTGAAACATTTATGATAATTTTGCTTGTAGATGAAAGACCAGAAGAAGTTACTGATATAAAAAGGTCTGTGGTTAATAAAAAATATCCTGAAAGAGTGAAAGTTGTAGCATCTACATTTGATGAACCACCTGAAACCCATATGCAAGTTTCTGATATGGTTTTAGAGATGAGCAAACGATTAGTGGAATCTGGACACGATGTGGTTGTATTATTAGATTCTATTACTCGTATGGCAAGGTCGTCTAACTTGACTGTAAATCCAAGTGGAAGAACATTATCTGGAGGCTTAGATCCATCTGCTCTTTATAGACCCAAAAGATTTATTGGTGCTGCAAGAAATATTGAAAATGGAGGCAGTCTTACCGTGATTGCTACTGCATTGGTGGATACGGGAAGTAAAATGGATGATTCGATTTTTGAAGAATTTAAAGCTACTGGTAATATGGAATTGGTTTTAGATAGAAGTCTAGCTGAAAAAAGAATCTATCCAGCTATTGACATAAGAAAGTCTGGCACAAGACATGACGAAAAATTATTTAGTGAGGAAGAATTTAAGCATATTTTAAACCTTCAAAGAGCTTTGAATGATACAAAACTTCCTCATGAATCTGAATTTATTATTAGATTAATGAAAAAGACTAAATCTAATGGTGAATTTATTTTGACTGCACCATTGGCATTACAAAGATTAAAAGAACAGCGAGAATCAAGAAATGGAAAACAAAACTGATCTTTCTATAAGTATAGGTACTGATATTGAAGAAATTTCCAGAATTGAAAATGCAATAAAAAGAAGTGAAAGTTTTGCAAAAAAATGTTTTTTAGACTCTGAGATTGATTATTGCAGGTCAAAAAATAACTCTGGAAAACATTTTGCTGTTAGATTTTGTGCTAAGGAAGCATTCGCTAAAGCCGTTGGGAAATCTTGCAGATGGCATGATGTAGAAATAAAAAATAATGAACTAGGAAAACCTGAAATCATTTTGCATGGCAAAGCAAAAGAAGAATTTTTCGGGTGTAAAATGGATATTTCTATGTCTCACTCTAGGACTTATGCTACTTCTACAGTTGTAATTGTCTGGAAATAGATATTTGAATATAAACAAAACAGATTTTAATTAATGTGAGATTACGAAATAAAATGTAGATTATTAAATACTTTTACTAAAGTTTATTTTAATTAATATAAAAGGGGAAAATTATGAGAAAATTATTATTGGTATTATGTACGCTATTTCTTTTTGCAGGTGCTTGTTCTGCTCAAATGGTTATGGTGAATGTAAAAGACATGGGAGCTATGGGAGATGGGGTTGCTGATGACACAAAAGCATTTAGAAATGCAATTGAGAATGCAAAGCAAAATAAAGTTGATGTGTATGTTCCATATGGAAAGTATGTCATATCTGATACAATAGAGCTAGATGATGTTATGCTGGTAGGAAATACAAATGGAGCTTGGAATGCTGATTCATCTATACTTCCAACCATTATTCCTGTTGGACTCGAAAATCCGACCGTGAAAATTATTAAAGCTGGTGGAGTTACTGGTATAGAGTTTGTCTATAATCAAAACTTTAATGAACCGATTGCTTTTCCTGAAGCTATAAATATTATAGGTACTGGGGCGTGGATTCGTAATGTGAAAATGTTTGGTGCATATAAGGGTATCGTTGCAGAAGGTAAAATTGATGCCAGCACTAATCCTGGCAGATTAAATTTTGAAAATATATTTATGGTAAATATTGTAAATACTGGTGTTTATATTAACGGTACAAGAGATGTCAGTTTATTAGAAAATGTAGAAGTTTGGTCTCCTAATGTAAATATGACCAGAGATAGACCTGTGGGATTTCATCTTAAATGTAATGATGGGCTTAAAATGTCTAATTGCTTTTCTTTTGCTCTCCAAATAGGATTTTTGTTTGAGCATTCTGTAAAGGATGGTTATGCAGAAGGTTCTCCTTGGGTAACTATGACTGACTGTATGGCAGATTACTGTGGAGAGGGTATTGTAGTAAAGTGTTTTGATGATCCCAAAAGAATAGACAAAAAGGAAGATTATCATTCTACTATTACTGTGAATGGAGGCACTTTTTGGGCTCATGGAAATTCGGTGAGAATAGAAGAATGTTCTAATGTATTTACAATGAGTGCTGCAGATTTGCGAGCTAATGGAGGCTCTAATGTCATAATAAACGGTGGAAAAAATATATCTTTTGCAAATTGTAGAATAGCCAAAGAAATGCCAGAACATAAGGCTCCTTCTATTGTGATATCTGGAGGAGAAAATATAAATATTTCAAACAATATTATAGGTTGTACAAATGTAGGATTTTTAATAAATGATGGTTTTAAAAAGTTGCTGATAAATAATAATATAATTACTTCTGCTACAAATGAGGCTGTAAAAGATAATTCAAAAAAATCCAAAACAAAATCTATAAAAGATAATTTATAAAATATTTCTATTAATAAAAAGAATGAGAGGAGTTTAGGTTCTACTTAAACTCCTCTTTTGCTATTTTTATTTGGAAGCTACAAATTCTATTTTATCTTTAGGGTCTTGACCAGATAAGAGTAATTTATATTTGTCAAATCTTTTATTAGTTCTCGAAATTTTCTATACAAAAAGTTTATGGTTTTGATGTTTAGATTTGTAAATTCAGTACTTTGAGATGCTGTTAAATCAAGAGTAAATAGTTTTATTAAAAGCAAAATAAAACTATAATTTTATAGAAATATCCCATAAATTGCATCAATAATACACAGTAAATATATTTACAAAAATGAAAAAAAGTGATATAATTATTAATTGTGAAAGATTATTTATATAAACCCTGATGGAGGCTTTTTTTACATGGGTGAGATAAAAATATTTAGAGAGAAATGCAAAGGATGTGGTTTGTGCGTTCATTTTTGTCCTAAAAAATGCATTATTATGGATACAGAAATAAATCTGAAAGGATACAGACCTGCTGTGTTTTCTGATAAAGAAAAGTGTATTGGCTGTGGAATTTGTGCACAAATGTGTCCTGATGTTTGTATAGAGGTATGGAAAGATGTCAAATAAAAGAAAATTAATGAAAGGAAATGGAGCCATTTGCTATGGAGCATTGGCTGCTGGTTGTGATGCCTTCTTTGGATACCCCATAACTCCTCAAAATGAAATCCCTGAATATATGTCAAAAATGATGCCTGAAAACGGAAAAGTATTTGTGCAGGCAGAATCTGAAGTTGCCGCTATTAATATGGTATATGGAGCTGCTGCCTCTGGGAAAAGAGCTATGACAAGCTCCAGCTCTCCTGGAATATCTCTTAAACAAGAAGGACTTTCCTATATTGCTGCTAGTGAATTACCTGCTGTTGTTGTAAACGTACAAAGAGCAGGTCCTGGACTGGGAGGTATACTGGCTGGACAAGCTGATTACTTCCAAACAGTAAAGGGAGGTGGACACGGAGATTATCATCTCTTGACCTTAGCTCCTTGGTCTGTACAAGAATGTTATGATTTTATGCCTATAGCTTTTGATTTAGCTGACAAGTATACAAACCCTGTTTGTATACTGATGGATGGAGTTACTGGGCAAATGCAAGAAGCGGTTACTCTTCATGATATTGAAAACAAAAAATATGACAAAACTTGGGCTGCTGACGGAAATCCTAAAGATAAAAAAGCTGTGATTAACAGCTTATGGGTTGATCCTGTTATCCTTGAAGCTCTTAATGATAAAAT
>JGI994J12354_10006122_pt1 | contig 10139 bp, 13 predicted proteins | sample IntmicLarv3ML3BL_FD_12354 | JGI IMG/M metagenome (IMG submission 12354)
GTATCAGCTTGAAGTAATGGCAGGAATGACAGGCACGAACAGCGATGTGCTCGACCTTCCTGCGCGAAAGACTGCTCTGCTGTCTGTGCCCATTCGCAACATGCACACTCCAAGCGAAACAATGCTTATAAAAGATGCAGAGGCAACTGCTGAGCTACTTGCGGAGTTTTTGAAGACAAGTTTGTCATGAGCGATTATGAAATTATCAGACTCGCCCCGCAGGACTATCACAAATGCGGAAACATTTGGGATATGAGCAAACAGTCTGAATTGGCAGAGCAATTCTACAGTGAAATTCTATCAGGAAATCGCATTGTATATGTATACGTCGAGAACGGCGATTTCGTTGGTGAAGGAGCATTAGTATTCGACAACGGCGACCCTGATTACACAATTCCCAATCGGCGAGTGTATCTGTCGCGAATGATTGTAAAATCGGATAGACGAAATAGCGGAATTGGCAAAGCAATGCTCGATTTTCTCATAGTCAAAGCGGCGAAACTTGGCTTTACTGAAATGTCGGTAGGAGTTGACAAATCCAATATCATTGCGCGTCATCTTTATGAAAGCAAAGGCTTTGACACTGTGATTTTTGACGGAGCAGACGAGCACGGCGAATATGTAAAACTGCTGAAAACGTTGTAATAATGGAACATTCAATACTTAACCAAGCTTTCAAGACCGCCTGCAAAAGTCTGTGCGACTTTTGTGAATATCCGGCAGTGCAGTACAACATACTATTCCGCTTGTTGGGCATGCCGTACGACAGTGCGGAAGTGTCAGCTTTGCGCGAGGATTTCCTCGCAAGCGACATAGTTTCAGAGCTTTGTGACGAGCAGGACATTCACGGCGGCTGGGGAGCATTGCAGTCGAAGGATTACTCTGCAAAAGCAAAGTTCCCGACCTCTCTTGTCGCAATAAATCGAGCTTTGTACATCGGGCTTGCCCCAAGCGACCGCAATATTTTAAGCTTCGCGGCAGAGTACCTCGAGGCATTTCTAACAGGTGACAGCATAGAAAAATTTCGCGCAACGAACGAGCGTGTAATCCCGTGGAATACCGCAACCGTGTGCACTGCGCTTGAGGGGATAGCCCCGAACAATCCGCTCTGCGATGACACATTTAATAAGTGGCTCTACATCGCCGACCGAGCGTACGAGAGCGGCGAATACTCTTATGAGCGAGAGCGGTTTGCACAGCACGAAGTGTTTTGGACGCACGAAGAGCGTCTTGTACCAATGCAGATAGGACTCTTGCTTAAAAGAAGAGAGCAAATTCCCGAACAACTGGAGCACTCCATGTTACTCCACCACGGAGAGCACGCATATCACAACGGACACTTTTGGACGGAATGCCCCGCGAAACTCCCGCAGGAGTTCGTGTACAACAAAACGCGCAGATGGTTTCACAGCTTTAATTACATCAATCAATTCCGCGGGTCAGAAGCATATCTAGAGCATGTGGTCGACTGGCTTTTCGCAAACCAAAACCAAGACGGACTATGGGATTTCGGCCCTCAAATCAAAGACCCATGGGGATATTTCGGATATTTTAGCCTAACTCGCAAGTACGCCCACAACCGAGTTGTGGACTGCTCGATGGAGGTGTTGAGCTTTTTGAAAAAGTATATTGAAAATAATTTTTAATGGTAGGATAAACAATGAAACAAGCAATCACAATCACTTGCGCAATACTGGCTCTCGCACTGTCGCTCTGTCTTGCGGCATGCAATCAACCGCCGACAGATACTTATAATACAGACACGCCTTCGCGAGCAATCTCAGCCGAGCAATCTGAAGAAAGTAAAACATCAGCAGTACCTGCTGAACCTATCGTGTGGGGCGAGCAAGCTGCAGAGGCTATCTCTGCCATAAAAGCGGTTATACGAAATGAAAAGGAATTCCTTCAAGTATACGACGGCAAGAAAATTTTTCTAAAGGATTTTGCTCTTGACGAATTTATGTCGCCCAATGAAAGCGGAGAATATGTGTATAGCTATTATTTGGAATCGCCTCCTGAAAAGCAAGAATTTCATCAATTTTCGGCAATAGACATGGACAATGACGACATTCCGGAAGTTATACTTGAAGAAAAAGGCAGAGGGACAAGATTGATGTTCCATTACGAAGACGGAGTGGTATACGGATTTACATTCAACTTCAGAGGAATGAAATGGATTAAGCCGGACGGCACATATTCAGGTTCGGATTCCGCAAGTAACTCAGAAGTAAGGAAGATTAATTTTTCAAAGAAAAGAGTGTTTCACACCGAATTGGCATATGCCTACGGTATGGATAATACGTTTCGCATAAATGGAAAAGACGTCACGCAAGAGGAATTGGGAAAATACATGGAAAATCAGCACGAAAAAGAAGATGCACCGTGGTATGATTACACGGATGCCAATATTGAAAACAACTTTTAACGAGAGGGTAAACCAATGAAACAAACAATCACAATCACCTGCGCAATACTGGCATTGGCTCTGCTTTTGGCAGGGTGCGAGAAAGTAGCTACAGAAAACAGCGAAAACTCAAAGAGAAGCATGTTCGATATCCCAATCATCAAGTATATGGATTATCAATCATATGATGGTGTAATAAGCGAATTCCGTAAATACGTAAATCTGGTCGATGAAGTTGACTTTGATACGGCTCGTGAAGCGGATGTGTTTTTAGAGCCGAAACATGGATATAAATCATATGAATGGGGATGTATGCGTGATCCGATAGCAATGTCAGATTTTGAAGAACATCCAGAAAACAGATATAAATATGGTTATGCTATAAAAGATATAAACGGTAATGGCACTGAAGAATTAATATTACTCTATAAAGATGGCTCAATAATGGCCATTATCACTAATTTTGATGAGAATGTAATTTTGATAGATGCTTTTTGGAGTCGCTATCGTTGCTATATTGATAGAGAGGGATACATCATTACCCAAGGCGGTCATCAGGCGATAAAATGGCAGTTATCCGAGTATGACAGCGAGCTGATTTTCATTGATGGATATGATGCCTCTTATGAACCACCTCGTCACATTCTTTCAAAAGATGGAAAAGAATACAAAACATTTAATCATGAAAATGAGTATAAAGAGTTTCGTGATTTTCGAGACAGTTTCATACCGGACGAGATAGAAAACGCAACCGACTGCTCTGTCTACGGTCTTGATTTCACCCCGCTATTTCAGGAGTAACACATGTCCCACACAACCAGCCACCGCGCGGCAGGAATTCTCATCAAAAACGACTTTGTACTCCTGCAAGCGCCGAAAGATAGCGGAGAGTACGCTTTCATCGGCGGGCACGTCGAGTTCGGCGAGCAAAGCTCCGCCGCACTCGTGCGCGAGTGGAAAGAGGAACTCGGCGCAGACATCACTGTGGGGAAACTACAGTGGATTGAAGAGAATTTTTGGAACTGGAATGGCGAGGAACAACACACAATTTGCCTGACCTATACCGTCACACTTGATAACGAAAGCCAAATCCCGCAGGAGGGAAGCTTCGCATGCAAAGAGGAAACCAGCGACGTTTGGTTTCATTGGTTTCCTCTTGACGAAGTGAAAAACCTGACAGTTTACCCCACGAATGCTTCCGACTTGCTCACTCGATTAAACGAAGACATTCAGCATATAATTCACAGCGAAGAGGAACAAAACACATGAACCAAAACACACTGAAAAAGCTCTGCTTGCTCCCCGGAATATCGGGTCGAGAGCACAAGGTAAGAGAGTATATTCTCTCAGAAATCACACCCCACTGTCATAGTGTAGAGGTTGACAACCTCGGCAATATCATAGCGTTCGTAAAAGGAAAGCCCCGAACAAACAAGTTTCTCGTCGCGGCTCATATGGACGAGGTTGGGCTAATAATCACCGCCAAGGAAGGCGAATTCTATCGCTTCGCCGCAGTGGGAGGGATAGACTCTGCGGTTCTTCCCGCCAAGCGAGTAAGATGCGGTGAGCACGTCGGAGTGATTGGCGCAGTGCCCGTTCATCTTCAAAAAGACAAGGGAGCATTATCGGATATTTCCGACATGTTCATAGACTTCGGCGGAGCGGAAGTAGAAATAGGCAGCAGCGTAGTGTTCGACAGCGACTGGGTTGATATTTCAGAAAATCTGATAGGAGCACGCGCAATTGACGACCGATTCGGTTGCGCGGTGCTTGTCGAACTTATAAAAAAGGGGATAGAGTACGACACATATTTCGCATTCACCGTACAGGAAGAACTCGGCTGCCGCGGAGCAAAAGCGGTAGCACTGGCGGTGAAGCCCGATGTGGCAATCGTGGTCGAAACCACAACAGCCGCTGATACTCCCGATGCTACAAGCGACACAGAAAAAGTATGTTCTCTCGGAAGCGGAGCATGCGTTCCGTTCATGGACAAGGGAGCAATGTACGATAGCGACCTCTACAAACTTGTTAAAGAGCTCGCCGAAAGGAACAGGCTGTGCCTGCAGACAAAACATAGGGTTGCGGGAGGGAACGATGCATCCGCTCTGGCAATCTACGGCGGTGGAGCAAAAGTGCTCGCGGTGAGTTTGCCTTGCCGTAACCTGCATAGCCCATGCGTGATATGGGACAAACGCGATGCCGAAAGTGTCGAGGCTATTGTGTCAGAACTTTTGAAAACAGTATAGGGAGTTTGTTATGTCAAAACTTTTGTATCAAGGGCACGGCTCGTACCGTATCACAACAAACAGCAATAAAGTGATTTACATCGACCCATATGCGGGCGAGGGCTATGATGTTCCCGCCGACATTGTGCTCGTTACCCACGGACATCACGACCATAATAAGATAGAACTTGTTCCTCAAAAGCAGGATTGCAGAGTAATTACTCACGTTGAAGCGCTGGCAGAAGGAAAGCACAACACATTCCATATCGGCGGAATAACTGTTGAAGCTGTCGCGGCAGGGAACGCCAAGCACAATCCGGCGGAGTGCGTGGGATACATTCTCGCGTTTGATGGTATAACTATGTACTGCTCGGGCGACACGGCAAAGACCGAACAGATGAAATCTTTTGCGCAGAGAAATCTCGATTATGCACTGTTCCCGCTTGACGGAATATATACTATGGATCTCGAAGAGGGCGCAGAATGCGCAGAACTTGTGAAAGCAAAGCATAACATTCCCATACATATAAGCCCCGGAGCGCTGTTTGACATTGACCGAGCGAAAGCGTGGAGCGCTCCGAACAAGTTAATTGTCTTGCCGAGCGAAACTATTGAATTATAAAATTGAGTTTAAGTAACTATGTCAGCAACAATTGATTTTGAAGAACTCTTCGCAAAGAGAATAAGTCATGTGCAAATAAGCGCGCAGGGAATAGTGTCCCAAATATTGAATGACGACAACGTGGGGCGCAGACATCAGCGGTTTATCATTCGCATTGCTCACCATAAAACGGTCATGGTGATAAATAATATCGACATTTTCCCGCGGCTTGAGCCGCTTGAGATAGGCGACACGGTAGAGGTCTGCGGCGAGTACGTTTGGAACCGACACGGAGGGATTATCCACTGGACGCACGAGGACCCGCACAGAGTACACAAGGACGGTTATGTCAAGCTTGTCACAGGCAGTAACTATCAGTCCGAACTCGGCGAAAAGCCGATCTCGCTTGGAAGATACCGCCACTATAAGGGCAACGAGTACGAAGTGCTGGGCTTCGCAGTACATAGCGAAACTCTTGAGGACATGGTAATTTACAAGGCTCTGTACGGCAAGATGAAAACTTGGGTTCGCCCGCTTTCTATGTGGGGCGAGCTTGTGGAATTGCCGAGCGGGGAGCAGGTGGAGCGGTTTGTAGCAGTTGAAAAAGGGTGAGCGCAATGAAAAAAGTTATTGCTATACGGCAAACGAATTATAAGTCGCTTGAATGACAGAACTTATATTCTATAACAAAATCTCCTCCGCATAACATGCGAAGGAAGTTTTATTTGACAAAAATGTATAATTGTGCTATTATATAACTATATGTATAATTCTTCCAAAGGAGAAACCATTATGAAAAAGTTTATAAGCTTGTTTCTGATTGCCTGCCTTGCGCTCGCAACTATCGGAGCAAAGCCGACTACAGCGGAAGTGACTACCTTTAATGACATGAGCGACGTGCTTGCTTTGTTGCAGCTTATCACAAACGGCACAGAGATAAGCGACGAGCAAATTATTATTTACGACTTAAACGGCGACAGCGAGGTGACCGCTGCTGATGCTTTGCTTGCGTTGAAAAACGTCGCAGGAATTTTAGACCCTCGGCCAAGAGAAACCGTAAGACTTACTGCCGAGCAAGAGAAAAAGATAAAAGAAGCCTTTTTGGCAGAAACAATAAGACAGCAGGGCACAAACTCTATGCCAGAAGATGTCTACGCATTTTCATTAGATGATATTTACCTATCTGCCTATTACGGCAACTATGGCGGAGCAGAGCTCGTGCAAATACAGTGCACAGCATACAATAATAGTTATCCGGGCATAGACCCTTTTCCCTTCAGTGTTGCAGGATTTACTATTCCCGGCAATTGGTTTTTGTACCTCTATGTGGACGACGCTTTTATGAGCATTGAGGACGCATATGACCAAGGAAAAATCACCAAGCAAGATGTTTGCGACATGCAAGAGTATCCGAAGTATTACACCACAGGATATAGTGATACAACAGCATATGAGATTAGACCAAGAGAAACAACAAGACTTGCGACAGAGCAAGTCAAAAAGATAAAAGAAGATTTCTTGACAGGTTTGTTAAACAGCTATAATTATGGAACGCCTGACATTACATTAGATGATATTCACTTTCTTTCTTATTACGGCAACTATGGCGGAGCAGAACTTGTACAAATATATTGTGAAAAACTAAGCTATGGCCCAAGCTTTTGGGAAGTTGAAAAAGTCGCAGGATTTTATATTCCCGGCGGTTTTAAGATTTGTCTTTATATAGACGGCGAATTCATGAATGTCGGCGAAGCATATAGAGCCGACAAAATCACAAAGCAAGATGTCTGTGATATGCAGGAATATCAAAAGTATCGTACCATATGTTATAACGAATTAACATATGATGAGTCTTTGGATATTCGCGCTGCTTTCTTGGAGTATGTAAAGCAATCTTCCTCGGGCATTCCGTGGACAGCAGATGATATTGATATCACACACTACTACGGTGATTACAGCGAAGGAACCAAAGTGTTCTCCGCATATGGCTCTAACAGTGAAATTTCAACAATTTGGAACGGCGGAATTACTTATGTTGCTATAGGAGCGCGCGAGAACGCTGAGCGCGAGTTCGCTCTTAGCGGGCGGTGGATATATATTTATAAAGACGGAATAGTCTTGCCTTTTGAACAAGCATACGAGCAAGGTTGGCTTTCTCAAAAAGATATCATTAGGTTACACATGAGTTATTAAACCACAAAAAAAGGAACAACCTCCATTATTGGAGGTTGTTCCTTTTTTTACATTAAATTAAACAGGATAAACAGAAACGCGTTTTCTGTCATGTCCGAATCTCTCGAATTTCACCTTACCGGTGACCTTCGCAAAGAGAGTGTCGTCAGAACCGCGTCCGACGTTCTCGCCTGGATGAATGTGAGTGCCGCGCTGCTTAACAAGGATATTTCCCGCAAGCACAACCTGACCGTCAGCACGCTTTACGCCAAGGCGCTTCGACTCACTGTCGCGTCCGTTTTTTGTAGAACCAACACCCTTTTTGTGGGCGAAATATTGTAATGATATTCTTAACATTTTGTTAACTCCTCAATCGTTATAGCATTGGGATAGTCGAGCTTAAGATTTTTCAGGTGCAACAGCAGGCTTTCAATATAAGTCTGCGAAGCTTTGTCGGAAGTATTCAAAGAAAGAGAAATTTCGTTCTCTCCTACAGAAACCTCTGCGATTGCCGAAAGTACCTCTGTAATGCCGTTTATGGTAAGCATAACAGCGCTTGATACTCCTGCGCAGACGATGTCCTCACCATGCTTTCCGCAATCAGCATGCCCTGAAATCTTAAAAGAGTTCCATCCCTTTTGGGTTTTAGTAAATTTTGCGTTAATCAATGGATACAATTTCAAGCTTTGTAAACGGCTGGCGATGTCCAAGCTTGCGTTTTACATGCTTTTTCGGTTTGTAGGTGAATACAGTAAGCTTTTTACCGCGACCTGTCTGAACGATTTTCGCAGTAGCAGTTGCTCCCTCAATGTAAGGAGCGCCGAGTGTAGTTTTTTTGCCGTCGTTCAAAAGAACGATTTTGTCGATTGTTACAGTAGAACCGATTTCCCCTGTAAGCTTTTCAACAGTGATTTGGTCGCCGGCAGCAACTTTATATTGCTTTCCGCCGGTTTCAATAATTGCGAACATAAGTTTGATGTTATCCTTTGTTAATTAGGTCTCGCCGAGCTTGAGGTGGAAAAACAACAAGTCATTTTTCTCTTTAACCACAGTCGAGCGGTACGAACTGAACTATTATAGCACATATCAAAACGAATGTCAACATTGACTTTTGTTTTTAATATGTGCTATAATATATAACGCAATGCAGCGTGACACTGTATTGCGTTATATATTATATATGTATTACTTTTTCATCAAAGCTTCGCAGTTTTTGATGAGGTTGAGGAACGGCGCGACCATTCCCGGGTATTCCTTGTTAAGCCCGTCAATAGTGAGCGAGAGGTCTTCGGGATGTTCGATTTGTTCCAAGATTGTTTTGCATTCGCCGTCTGCAATCGCCATCGCCTCGGCGTCGGCTTTTTGCATAGCAGAGTTCGAGTAACCGTTAACCAACGGTTTCGGAATGCTGAACATTTCATCTTGATTGTCGGGGTTTGCGCGGTGAATGACGCGAATCATACGATAGACAGAAATGCTTAAAAACTCGCAAACACGTGTTGAGAATGTAAGGTTCTTCGCTTTCACAAGGTAATCAAAAAGCACATCCAGCGAGTTCATGATAAGCTTTTTGTTCATTATTACTGCCATGTTCTCGGCATTGGCCTTATCATCAGTGATTCCGTCAGAAAGTTGGTCGACGGATATCATGGCTCCTGTTTTGTCTGCCGAGCGGCCAAGAAGATAGTCGATAGACACTCCGTAGAAATTAGCAGCACGAATAAGAAAGTCGAGCTTGCATTCACGAATGCCCTTTTCATAGTGCGACAAAAGAGCTTGAGAAACTCCAAGCTTTTCGGCGGCGTATTTTTGAGTAAATCCTTTCTCCTTGCGAACAAGGGTAAGGATACGATAGAAATCAGTTGTCATAAGCGTTTTAAGAGTGTCTGAACTTTATAATTAAACTTTTAGTAAACCAAGTATACAGCAAATGTTACAATTTGTAAAGATGACAATAGTTACAAAAATTAATGTTTTTCACGAGTGGCTTTCGTGCAATTTCGACAAAAAAATAAACTTTATGTATAAAATATCGAAAAAAGCACAACATATTGTGTCCGAATAGTAATATAAAAATTTAATTTCGTAATACAATATATTCATAATATTACAACAATATACAAACTGGTTAATTTTTAGGTTAGTTATGAAAAATTTTTACATACACTTTATACGTCATGGAATGACGCAAAGCAATATTGATGGTCGTTATGTAGGCTCGACTGATGTTCCCGTATGCAAAGAGGGCATCGCAGAGATAAATGGCCTTCTTGAAAAGCACACTTATCCTGCGGTTCAGCATGTGTATTCAAGCGATATGAGCCGCGCGTTATTTACAGCAGAGATGATTTATCCCGGCATTCCTGTGACGTCGGTTCCTGATGTAAGGGAGTACCACTTCGGCAAGTTTGAGAACAAAACTGCTGCTGAACTTCTCGGCGACCCTGATTATGAAGAGTGGCTTGAAACAAAGCTTGCAGGAGTGCCTGTCGGGGGAGAGAGCCATGAAGTGTTTTTCGAAAGGCTCTGCCGCGGGCTTGACTTCATTATTAAAGATATGAGTCAAAAGGGCTACACGAGTGCAGCGATAATTTCACACGGAGTAGTGATGATGCGTTGGCTGGAGCGTTTTGCCTTGCCTCGTCTTCCGTTTTTCAGATGGAGTGCAGGCAACGGTAAGGGCTACACGGCTATGACGAACGCAAGCATGTGGATGCGCGACCAAATGATGGAGGTC
>JGI994J12354_10006123_pt1 | contig 10139 bp, 10 predicted proteins | sample IntmicLarv3ML3BL_FD_12354 | JGI IMG/M metagenome (IMG submission 12354)
CATCTCTCAACGCAGCTTTTTTGCATGCACTTCTTTCTTTTGCAAACTTTCTAATTTTCCTATTGACTTTTTATTTGCAGGCTCTCAATATATCTATAATTGTATGGCTTCAAAAAATTCATATTTAAGGGTTAATGTATTATTTTTATTCTTACTTGGCAAAAGATTTCAAAATACCGACCATTTCACTAAAATGCTCGTTTAAATTTTTATCCTGAGCCCCCAGCACCGTGGCATTACATTTTGACACGGGTATTAAAATTTTATGGGCGCTGCTTTTTATTACGGCTTTTGCCATTTTAGCGCTGATTTCACCAAACATGGCATCCGCAAAAACAATGCCCAGCGGCCCTATAATTACATCCGCATGCTTTGCGTTGTATTTAACGGCATTTTCCCCTGTGGCGCAGTTATTGGCCCCCGCCCGAAGCATTGCCGCGGCGGCTGTTGCATTTGTGCCTACAGCCACTATATCGCAACTTATTCCGGCTTGTATTATATTTTCTATGGCAGCCTTTCCCAAACCGCCGCCCATTCCGTCAATTACCAGTATGTTCAAAAGCAAATCCCCTTTCTGCCATAAGTATTATATAATATTATCTGAACTTAAGTCAAATATAGCCAAAGCCTTGATTTATAAGGCTTTGCATGGCTTTTTGCGAAGGCAGTTATATTACATTTGTGTTACAAATCTGACGGCAACACTTCTCCCGCCTTCAAGTATCAATATTGAAATTAAATTAAAAATCAAACTTGTTACCGATTTTCGCCCATATGCAATTTCCAACATGAAATATTGCATCCATGGGCATTCAAAAATAGCCTTAAGCGTTGCAATGCCTTACTTTCGAGGGGTTGCGCTATGTATGAGGCACGGATATAATGAGGCTACCGAGAGATATTGCCAAGCCTATTATTTCCGTTTACGGCCTTTGCATTTGCGCAGTATAATCTCAAATCTTATTTTGTTGGGAGATTTAATATGGAAAACGCTTATAATCCTTTCCAAGATTTTATGGTAACTCTCGATAGAGTTGCCGGCCTCTTAGGCTTTTCAGAAAATGATTATTGCATGCTTCGTTATCCCGAAAGAGAATTGAAAGTTTCTATTCCAATCGAAATGGACAACGGCTCCACTAAAGTTTTTGAAGGCTTCAGAGTTCAGTATTCAAGCCTCCGCGGCCCGTGCAAAGGCGGCATCCGCTATCACCAAGATGTTAATGATGATGAAGTTAAAGCATTATCCGCATGGATGGCAATAAAATGCGCCGTTGTTAATGTGCCTTACGGCGGCGGTAAAGGCGGTATTAAGGTTAATCCTTCCACCTTATCCGAAAAAGAAATTACAAGGCTCACAAGAAGATTCACTACTATGATTGCTCCTATTATCGGCCCCGAAGTTGACATTCCCGCTCCCGATGTAGGAACAAATGCAAATATTATGGCAACTATCGTTGATACATATTCAATGCTTAAAGGCCATATTGTATCCGGCGTAGTAACCGGCAAGCCAATAGAGCTCGGCGGCTCCTTAGGCCGTAATGAGGCTACCGGCCGCGGCGTTATGCTGGCTACCAGAGAAATTCTTAAAAAACTTAACATAGCTATTGAAGGCGCTACGGTTGCCGTTCAAGGTATGGGCAATGTTGGAAGTATTTCCGCAAAGCTTCTCCATGAGCAAGGCTGCAAAATCATCGCGGCAAGCGATGTTTCAGGTGCCCTCTACTGTGAAGAAGGCTTCGACATGCCTGATTTAATGGGTTATCTGGCTACAAAGGGTAATCTGCTTAAAGATTACAAATCTCCTGTAAGCACAAAAGCCATTACCAATGCCGAGCTGCTTACTTGCGAGTGCACCGTTCTCGTTCCCGCTGCCCTTGAAAATCAGATTAACGAAAACAATATGGCAGATATTAAGGCCAAAATTATTACTGAAGGCGCAAACGGCCCTGTTTCCGCCCCTGCCGATAAATATCTCGCTGAAAAAGGCGTTGTTATAGTTCCTGACGTTTTGGCAAATGCCGGCGGCGTTGTTGTTTCTTATTTCGAATGGGTTCAAAACCTTCAACATTTGGCTTGGAATCTTGAAAAAGTAAACAATGAGCTTGAAGAAATTATGGTTAACGCTTTCGAAGAAGTTTACGCTATTTCCAAAGAATACAATGAATCCCTCCGCACAGCCGCATACATGGTTGCAATTAAAAGGCTTGTTCAGGCTTGGAGATTAAGGGGAATGTTCCCATAGAAATTTAATTATTAATTTAAGGCGGCCATAAGGCCGCCTTTTTTATTATCCGGAATATATTTTTGAAAACAGCGCAAAAAAGGCACTGTAACCATAAACTTGTGTTTTAAGCTGTAGCTACGAGGGGTTTAACGTCATTTCGCCCCTTTTTCATTACCTCGCTTAAAATTGCCCGTTGCTTTGGCCATAATAAGCTGGGCGGCTTTCCCCTCGGCGGCGGCAATGGATGATATGAAGCTTTCCGCTTTGCGCCCGGCTAAAGTTGTCACTTGCCTTCCCTTCCAAGAAATGAAAACCTTTTTATCCTTAGAAATTCTGTAAGAAAAAATATCTTCTTCAAGTACGCCTCTCTTATCTGTATCTCCCATTTTGCCCTACTCCAATTCCACCGGCTGAGCTTTTATTCCATGTTTTGCGAAGAATTTTTTCAAATAATCCTCCCAAGCATGATCCACGGTTTTATCCAAGGCGAATTTTAGCTGGCTGGTGGCGGAGGTTATATAAGCCTCCTCACCGTTAAACTGTATATTCAAATGCATGGCGGCGGCGTTTTCATGCAATATCTTTGCCTTCTCCTGATCCAAAGAAAATACAATTTTTATATAGCCCGGCTTGGTTTGCCCTTTTATTATATCAAATGCAAACGGCTTAATTTCCGCCCATTTGCAATAGGTTATTTTCTCAATTTTTTCCATCTGTATTTCCGCGGGCTTTGTGTTTTTATCGGCAGGGGTTTCTTTTTTATCTTCGGTAGAATCCGCCGGCTGTTCGGCTTTTTTAACGATTCTCTCGCCGGAAATATTGAAATGGGTGAAGGTATTTATATCAACCGAGCGGACTTCAAAAAAATCCATAACCTCCGTGCGCAAAAGCGTATTCATAAAACTTTTAATATCTTGGCTTGCTATTTTAAGAGTAAGCATGTTTCGCCTGCCTTCCTTGTTGGGGTTAGATGGAAGCGAGATCAGGCCTCGCATTGGGTTTATTGCGGTTAAATTTTGCAGAAGGAAAAACTTGGGGCAAATTTCAAAGCCCTTCGAAAACGGCACAAAAACAGTTCGGGTACCTCGACTTTTGCAGAGTAAACGTCTCGTTAAACATATCGACTTTCCCCTTTGGGAAAAGTCTCAATGAACATAAGTTTAAACGCTTTCAGCGTTTAAACTTATGTTCACAGTATACACCAAAAATCGCCTGCGGCAAATAGCTAAATTTTAGCCCTATTGCTTTTAAAGGCCTTGTATACTATAATATGTAGATATTATGCGTGTATTTTTCAGGCGCGGGACAAGGATTTATTTATGGGGCTTACGGGGCGAAAGTTCCGCCGGCTCGATTATTTTAAAATTTTTATTATTTCAAAATAAATCATAAACCAGGCCGATGGCCTTAATCATTAAAGCGGAGGTGTTTTAAATGGGAGAAAACGACGGAATTAACGAAAGCGGCTTAAAGGATACCGGTAATTTTATCCATTCATATATATTGAAGGATTTGGAAGGGCATTTGCAGGATGTTTGCACAAGGTTCCCGCCGGAGCCTAACGGTTTCTTGCATATCGGCCATGCCAAGGCCATACTTTTAAACTATGGCATAGCCAAGATGTACGGGGGCAAGTTTAATTTGCGCTTCGACGATACCAACCCCGCCAAGGAAGAAATGCAGTATGTAAACGGCATTATTGAGGATGTTAAATGGCTGGGCTGTGATTTTGAGGGCCGTTTGTTCTACGCCAGCGACTATTTCGGGCAAATGTATGATTATGCCGTGGCGCTTATTAAAAAGAATCTTGCGTATGTTTGCGATTTAAGTGCGGATGAGACTAAGGAATATCGCGGTTCTTTAGGGGTTGCCGGTAAAAACAGCCCTTATCGAGAGAGAAGCGTTGAAGAAAACCTCAAGCTTTTCGAAGGGATGAAAAATGGGGAATTCCCTGACGGCGCCAGAACGCTTAAGGCTAAAATAGATATGGCAAGCCCCAATATGAATATGCGCGACCCTGTAATTTACCGCATTGCAAGGCTCACTCACCACAATACCGGCGATGAATGGTGCATTTATCCCATGTACGATTATGCCCACCCGCTGGAGGACGCCATTGAAGGAATTACTCATTCATTGTGTTCGTTGGAGTTTGAAGATCACAGGCCGCTGTATGACTGGGTTGTTGATTCTCTGGAGTTTGACCCTAAGCCAAGGCAATCGGAATTTGCCAAGCTTTATCTTACAAATACAATCTCCGGCAAAAGATACCTTAAAAGGCTGGTTGATGACGGCGTTGTGGACGGCTGGGATGACCCAAGGCTCATTACCATCTGCGGCATGAGAAGGCGGGGCTATACGCCTGAGGCTATTCAGGATTTCTGCGAGAAAATAGGCGTTTCCAAGGCCAACAGTAGGGTTGATATTTCTTTCCTGGAATACTGCGTTCGGGATGATTTGAAAATGAAGGCTCAAACTCTCATGGCGGTTATTGACCCTGTTAAGCTTGTTATAACCAACTATCCCGATGATATGGAGGAAATGCTGCCGGTTGAAAACAATGCCGAAAATGATGAAATGGGCACAAGGCTCGTTCCTTTCAGCAAGGAGCTCTATATTGAGCGCTCCGATTTCATAGAAGATGCGCCGAAGAAATTTTTCAGGCTCACTCCCGGCCAAGAAGTAAGGCTTAAGGGCGCTTATTTCGTAACCTGCACCGGCTGCAAAAAGGATGAAAACGGCAATGTTATTGAAGTCTATGCGACCTATGACCCGAAAACCAAAAGCGGTTCCGGCTTCAGCGAGAGAAAAGTTAAGGGCACAATCCACTGGGTTAGCGCAAATCACGCGGTTAAGGTTACCGCCAGAAAACTGGATTATATAGCCATTGACGATGAGGAAGCCGAGCACGGCATTAGGATGAATCCCGATTCTGTGGAATTGTTCGAAAGCTGCTATGTTGAGCCTCATTTGAATCATTTGGATTTAAGCAGTACAAGGCTTCAATTCCTGCGTAACGGCTATTTCTTCAAAGATGCAAAGCTTTCAACCACGGATAAGCTTGTTTTCAACGAAGTAGTCGCGCTTAAAAGCTCATATAAGCCCGCCGGAAATTAAAACAACGTATTTTCTTCTTAAAACCTCACAAAGTGATTTCACTTTTTGATATAAATTTATTGGAGGAATGAATATGGCAAATTTATTATCCACCTATGAAATTAAGGGCAAAACCATCAAGAACAGGCTGGTTTTCCCACCTTGTGTATGCTTCGGCTATAGCAATGAGGATGGAATTGTAACTCAAGATAATATTGAGCATTATAAAATTATGGCTCAAGGTGGAAGCGGCCTTATTGTTGTTGAGGCAACTTGCATCAGCCCCCACGGCAAGCTTAGCCTTGACCAACTGGGTATTTGGGATGATAAGCATATTGAAGGGCTTTCAAAAATTGTTGAAGTTATTCACGCTGAAGATATTCCTGTGCTTATTCAAATTCACCATGCGGGCTATAAAACAAACCCCGGCGCAACTGCTGCCGAAAATATTTTCACTGCAAGCCCTTATGCTTTGCCGGACGGCTCAATTGTAAGAGGCGCAACAGCGGAGGATATTAAAGAAGTTATTTCTCAATACGCAGATGCCGCAAAAAGAGCCGCAAAAGCCGGATTCGACGGGGTTGAAATACACGGTGCCCATGATTATTTGATCAGCCAATTCCTTTCTGCGGATGTTAATAAAAGGGATGATGAATACGGCGCGAACAGAGCACTTTTCGCTTTAGAGGTTGTTGAGGCCGTTAAAAATGCCGTTCCTGCGGATTTTATAATCGGTATGCGTTTTGGCGCGGCGGATGATTCCATGGCCGAGGGTATTGAAGTTGCCAAGCTTCTTGAAAAAGCAGGCGTGGACATTCTCAACGTATCCAGCGGCCATATGAGAAAGCAGCCAGATGATATGGAGCTTTTCGGCCCTGAATATCACTGGGTTACTCAACTGGGCATGAATATTAAAAAGCATGTGAACATACCTGTGATTTGCGTTTTCGGCGTTCGAACCCCTGAAATTGCCGAAGGTATAGTCACAAATGAGCTTACGGATTTCGCCGCCAGCGCAAAGGGCTTGCTGGCTGACCCTTACTGGATTAAGCGACTGGAAAAAAATGAGGAAATTTTCCCTTGCCTTGAATGTAAAAAATGCCAATTTTATACGGACGGGCGCCTTTGCCCCAACAGGAAAAGGCTTAGCGTTCCTCAATAGAATAAACTTTCATATTACCGGCGGATAAGGGCTTGTTCACCCAAGCCCTTATCCTATCTATATATTTACAGGAGTTTTTATGTATTCTCAATTAAAAGGCAAAACCCTTGCAAGCCTTACGCTGGGCTGTAAAGTTAATGTGTATGACACCGAGGCCATGGTTGAAATTTTAGTGAACCATGGCTGTAGCATTGTGGGCTTTGACCGTGGGGCGGATATCTATCTCATCAACACCTGCACCGTTACAAATTTCGGCGATAAAAAATCCCGCCAGATACTCAGAAAGGCTCACCGGCTTAATCCCAATGCCGTAATCGTTGCCTGCGGCTGCTACTCTCAGGTGGAGCCCGAAAAAATCGCCGCTATTGAAGGGGTCAGCATTATTTTAGGCACACAGGACAGGATTCGCATTGCCGAATTTATCTGCCAATATCTCGACGGCAGGAAACAGGCGGATTTCGTAAGCAGCATTTCCAATCAGCGGGAGTTTGAGGATTTAAGCGTAGAAAATATGGGAGAGCGAACCCGCGCTTATCTGAAAATCCAAGAAGGCTGCGACAGATTCTGCACTTATTGCATTATTCCTTATGCGAGAGGGCCCGTGAGAAGCCGCCAGCCTGAAAGCGTTATTGCCGAGGCACGGAGACTTTCGGAAAATGGATTTAAAGAAATTGTTTTAACAGGAATACATGTGGCCAGTTACGGAAAAGATATTAAAAATACCGACCTTTGCGATATTTTGAAGCGGATACATGGAATTGAAAAAATTCAGCGCATTCGTTTCAGCTCCATTGAGCCCAATGTGGTTAATGGCGAATTTCTTGACACCATTGCCAGCTTACCTAAAATTTGCGACCATTTTCATCTATCCCTGCAAAGCGGCTGCAACAGGACGCTTAAGGCCATGAACAGGCATTACACGGCGGAGGAATATCTCGATGCGGTTACTAAACTGCGAGGGATTATGCCGCAGGTCGGAATTACAACGGATATTATTGTGGGCTTCCCTGATGAAAGGGATGAGGATTTTCAGGAGAGTTTAGAATTTGTCAAAGAAGCCCGGCTTTCCCGAATACATGTTTTCCCCTACTCCCCTAAAACCGGTACAAAAGCGGCTTTAATGGCAAATCAAATCTCCAATCATCTTAAGGAAGAACGGGCAAAAACCATGGGCGAGGCCGGGGAATATCTGGCTAACAAATTTGCCGAAGATAATATCGGAAAAAAATTAAAGGTTCTTTTTGAAAAAAATATCGGCGAAAATATTTATGAAGGTCATTCAAGCAGCTATATAACCGTTCGACAATATTCGCCTCACTCCTTGGAAAATGAAATAGTTGTTCTTAACCCGTTACGCTGCGAAAACGGTATTTTATACAATAGTTAAAATTTAATGAAAATGTAATTTGCATTATTGGGTAAAATATATTATGATTAGTTCGAAGCATAGTTCGATTCGGTAAAGGTTAAAAAGTATTTTCGGCTTTTATGGCGGCTTATACGGCCGTTTCATAACCTTATTGTATGCCGGCTTGCCCGGTATTCGCTTAAAAGTTGTACGAGGTTGATATTATGAAAAAATTATCCGATACGCAAAAATTTGTAGAGTTCGATAAAAAATCCCCTACCTTGGCCGGGGATATTCTTAGCGAGGTTTATTTCGCCCTTGTGGAAAAGGGGTATAATCCGGTTAATCAGATTGTGGGTTATATACTTTCCGGCGATCCGACGTATATTACCAGCCATAAAAACGCCCGCATACTCATTGGCAAGCTTGAGAGAGACGAGCTTTTGGAGGAATTGGTAACTCGCTATCTTGACACTAATATATTAAAATGAGACGAATTTTAAGCTTGGATTACGGTGATAAAAATATCGGCGCGGCTTTAAGCTGCCCGCTTTTAATTACGGCCTTAGGCGCAGGCACTATCAGGCGCACAGATGCCAATAGCTTCAAAAAGCCTATACTCTCTATTCGTGAGATAATTCGCAATAATGACGTGGGCACAATTGTGCTTGGCTTTCCCAAAAATATGAACGGGAGCCTCAGCCCGCGTAGTGAAAAGACATTGGATTTTAAAGAACGGCTTCAGAGAAATTTTAAAAGTATGGAAATTGTTTTGTGGGACGAACGGCTCTCCAGCGTTGCCAGCGAAAGAATAATGCATGAAATGGGAACGGGTAGAGAACGCATGAAAGAAATTGTAGATGAGGCTGCGGCCATATATATATTGCAGGGCTATCTGGATTTTTTAAACAAAAATAAGTTATGATTTGGAAGGTGTAATATTGAAAGATTTTGATGATTTTGACGATTTCGACGATGATGAAGAAATAATAATTATGGATGATGGTGACGGTAATGAAACCGCCTGTATCGTAATCGACTCTGTTGAGTACAACGGTAATTTTTATATGCTTGTGAGCCCCTTTGAGTCCGAAGAAGATGATGAAAACTTTGAGGCCGTTATACTTAAGCGCACCGGCGAGGACGGTAAGGATGTTTACGAATACTCGGCAATTGAAGATGACAAGGAATTTAACGAAATAGCCGCAATTTTTATGGAACGCGACGGCGATTACGAGCTGGAACTGTAATCCAACCCGCTTTTGCCTTATTGGTGTTAGAGTTTTATTTTTATTATGTATTTTATTCGTGGATTAATATAAATTAAAACTACATACCCGATTTTTGCAAAAACCTATCGGCAAAATTTTATTTGCTCTTTTTGTTGTGTCTGACAGGTTTATTATTTTGCCATTAAACGGGATTGAAGCTGTTTTGATCATTCAAAATACAGCTTCACGAAAAAAATAGCGATGGTTTTTGCCGGCAATATTTGTTTAAACAAAAGCCGTTAGAATTATGGCCGCAAACCAAAGCAGTTTTTAACGGCTTGATTTAAGGCCGAGTTTTTTTGCCATGCCGCTACATTCATATTTATGGTCGGCAGGCTTGCAATTATCTTCACTCAAAAAGACTATTAAAACTATTAAAATATATTATTAATACGGAGGTGTCATTTTTTTGGCAAGTAAAAAATCAAAGCTTAGAGTCATTTCCCTTGGCGGTTTACAAGAAATCGGCAAGAATATGACTGTGTTTGAATACGGAAACGAAATTATTATCGTTGACTGCGGCGTGGCTTTCCCGCAGGATGAAATGCTGGGTATCGACCTGGTTATTCCCGATTTCACATATTTACAGAAGAACAGAGATAAAATTAAAGCTGTGCTTCTCACTCACGGGCACGAGGATCATATCGGCTCCATTCCTTATTTTTTGAAGGAGTTTAATGTGCCTATTTACGGCACGGCGCTCACTCTTGGGCTGCTTGAAAACAAGCTCAGAGAGCACCGCCTGCTTGAAAGCACAACGCTTAATGTGATTGAAGCCGGTGAAACGATTAAATTCCGCCATTTTAAAATTGAATTTATACGAGTAACCCACTCTATTGCCGATGCTGTGGCCATGGCAATTTGGACGCCGGCGGGTCTCGCGGTTCACACGGGAGACTTTAAGGTTGATTATACCCCTATTCACGGCAAGCCCATTGACCTTGCCCGCTTTGCGGAGCTTGGTAAGGAAGGCGTTGAGCTGCTCCTTTGCGAAAGCACCAATGTTGAACAGCCGGGCTACAGCATGAGCGAGCG
>JGI994J12354_10006124_pt1 | contig 10137 bp, 11 predicted proteins | sample IntmicLarv3ML3BL_FD_12354 | JGI IMG/M metagenome (IMG submission 12354)
TTTTTTATTACCCTAAAAACGTTTTATATTTAATATTCAGCACCCGTCTTTCCGTACATATCGTAATTTACTGTTGTCTGATAATAACTTCCCATCGTAGTAAGAGCATTGTATAAACTCGCCATCAGATATTTTTTTATATTGCGAACTTTAGTAATATTTTTATCAATGCAATCAAAAACGTATTGAATATGCATGTAGGTGAGTTTTAAAAAACGGCTTTTAACAACCTCTTTTGGATAATTATCACCGCAAATGCTGATGTAATCCCTTTTTGAACAAACAACATCCAGCATTAATTCAACAAGTTCATCCACTCGTCTAAGCCCGTATTGTTTGCTTAGAAGTTCGTACTCAATAGAATCTTTGATTAAAGATTTATATGTGCCCCTCTCTCTTATCCCATCTTTATCCAACTCATATTTGTCGTGATTCTCTTTTTCTTTAAGATAAGATTGGATAGGATGGGTATTAATATCAGTATTGTTAATCTTAGTATTATTAAAATCAGTATGACTAATATCAGTATTATTTCCGTCCCCTTTCGAGAAGTCCGTGAGTTTCGTATCGGGAGGTACGTGGGTTTTATTATCAAACTTATCTACTTCCTCTTTTGAGAAGTCTTGACTTCCCTGTGGATAATTGTGTTGATATTCCTGTGGATAATTTTCTGTCCTGACTTCAACTTCTGATACATTTGTTGTTGCATGTATTGAATTTTCTGAGACTTCCTGTTTTGGTTGTTGTATATTATTTGATGATGAATCATTTGATGGTGCCGTTTCAGTTGATGGTGTTGAATCGTCTGATACTACGGAATTATCCGGTGCTAAATTATTGGATTCTTCCGAACTTTCGATAAGTTTTTTAACATATATTTTTGCAGGTTTGCCAAGTCCTTGTTTTACACGAGTGATAAGTTCGATTTCATCAAGTTCAGCCATGATTTTCACGCCTTTGTTACGACCGCAATTCAAAGTGTTTTGCACTTCTTCCAATGTGAAATATATATAAACGCAACCGTTATTATCAACCCAATCATTTTTTGCGGAAAGGCTTACGCGGTCAAGCATAAGAGTATATAAAAGTTTTGCATCGGTAGAAATATTTTTATATTTATCATCCGTAAGTAATTTTTTCGGAAACAGGCAGAACCCGGATTGTTCGATTTTAATATTATTATTTTCAGTTACTGTTAATTGATTAGACATAATTAATTCCTCGCTTTCTTATTCTGTTAATTTAGATTTTGTTCAAGACATAAAAAACAGCACTCTATTTCTAAAATGCTGTTCTGAGTGCTGTTATATTATTTTTAGTTATCTTCAAAATAACGTTCTAAAGCTTTTTCCACAATATCTTGTATTTCTTTAGCTGATTGATTTGAATTGAAATAAGCAAGCTCGGCTTTACTTTTATTATCATAGTCTATAATGCTCTTGCTGGAATAATTTGCTTCGCCGATTTTTACCGTACTTGGGATATGTGTGTCAAATATTTTTATTCTGTTTTCACAAAAATCATCAAGCAATTTTTTTGCATCTTTAAAAAGATTAGTTCGTTCATCACATATGGTAAGCAATATTCCATCTACTTGTATTCGGGGATTAATCTTTCGTTTAACTTAAAAAAATTAAACAAATATTTTTCCTCACGAAAAACAAAGTTTTTCGCAAAGCCCAAAAAAATCATTTTCAACAGAGTTTAATTAAAAATCTGTTTTCTATATCTCGCGCCGTCATCACTATGAGCAAGCGCAACAACATCTGTAATAGATGAAAATCCATTTTTTTTCAGATAATTTTCCAATCCCTCTTCGACTTCAACAGGCAACATAGGATTTGAAAAAATGTGAGTACCGATTGAAATCGCAGACGCGCCCGCCAAAATAAATTCCAAAGCATCTTCCCAACATGCGATACCGCCCATACCGACAACAGGAATATTTACGGCGTTTGTGATTTGATAAACCATTCGCAGTGCAACAGGTTTTACGGCGTTGCCTGACAATCCGCCGAATATATTTCCTAAAAGCGGTTTTCTCGTTCTTATGTTGATATCCATTCCCAAAAGCGTATTTATCAAAGAAAGCGAATCCGCGCCCTCATCCTCGCAGATTTTTCCGATTTCCACGATATCCGTAACATTCGGAGAAAGTTTAACGATTAAAGGTTTTTTCACGACTTTGCGAACTTCCTTAACGACTTCCTTGACTGTTTTCGGATTCGCACCGAAAGCCATTCCGCCGTTTTTAACATTCGGGCATGAAATATTCAATTCGATAAATTTTATCGTGTCTAAATTTTCGACTTCTTCCGCGATAGCGACATAATCGGAAATCGTACTTCCGTTTATATTTGCACAAACGGGAATCGTAATATTTTTTTCTATTTCCTTGAGCGTAACATTTTTAAAGCGTTCGATGCCGGGATTTTCAAGCCCCACGCAATTCAAAATGCCCGACGGAGTTTCCGCGATGCGCACGCCCTCGTTTCCCGAGCGCGGCTCTAACGTAATTCCTTTTATAGAAAACGCGCCGAGACGATTTGGGTCAAAATAATCTGTATAATCCATTCCGAAACCGAAACAGCCGCTTGAAATAAAAATCGGATTATTCAAAGGAACGCCCAAAAAATTTAGTTTTAACATATTTATCACCTCTGTGATTTTTTATAGAAAAATTAATTCTTCATTTTTGAAAACAGGACCGTCTTTGCAAACTCGTTTATTGCCGTTTGTGGTTTTTATACTGCAACAAAAACAACCGCCGACACCGCAACCCATGCGCGATTCCAAAGAAATTTGCGTTTTAATATTATTGTCGTTTCCGAATTTTGAAACTCCTTTGAGCATCGGTATCGGGCCGCATGTGTAAATACAGTCGGGCTTTTCTTCCGATAGCAATTTGTTTAACCCCTCAATTACGAAACCTTTATTATATCCGCCCGAGCCGTCATCTGTGTATTTTATAACGTCTTTTGCAAATTGCGTAAATCTTTCAAAATTATAAAGATTACTTTCGAGCTCGGTTTTATTTCTCGCGCCGACAATCAAATAAATATTTTTGCCCGCCTCGTGAAGTTTCTTCGTTAATTCGCCCAAAGGTGAAATTCCGACGCCGCCGCCGACCAATACAACATTTTTTGTATCTTCCGAAATATCAAAACCTTTACCCAAAGGGCCTTGCACCGTAACTTCATCGCCGATTGAAAATTTGGAAATCAATTGCGTTCCTTTTCCGTCAATTTTAATTAAAAAATCGATGTCACAATTTTCTTCGTTGTAGTTGTTAAGGCTCATCGGTCTGTTTAAAACTTTCGACGGGTCGTTTGCGGATAACGTATAAAATTGCCCTGCATTCGGTTTTGTCAAACCGTTTCCGTCCACTCTCAAAAAAATATATCCGCCCGCAAGATTTTTTATTTCTTTAACTTTCGCTTTTTTTAAATAACTCAACTTTTTCACCGCCTTGTTTTGTTTAGTGTTCGCCCGCTTTAAAGCGTATTTCTGATATCGGGCGGAGCAAGCGCCGCCCCTACTTTTTTTGTAAAAATCAAAGTTTTATATATGATTTGTTTTTGTGTAGGTCTGCGGAACGGTCAAAACCGTTTCCTGCAATTCAAATTTTAGATTTTACATCGATATATTCTATATCAAAACCATCACCTGAAAAGCCAAAGACTCTTCGACCAAAAGTTTTGCGCCTCACAGTTTTTCAAAAAGCTTACGGGTGTAAACAACGTCCGCGACCTTAAATCACTTAGTAACGATATCATTTTCTTTAACGATTTTCTCGCAATAATAACATTTCACCGTAGTTTCTTTTTTATCTTTTAAAATAAATCTGCTTTTTATATTCTCGTGATTTGAAATGCATTTTCGATTATTACATTTTATTATGTCCAAAATTTCGTTAGGCAAATTGGGCATTTTCTTTTCGATAACCTCAAAATCTTCGATTATGTTAATTGTAACACTCGGCGCTAAAATTGCAATCTTAGCAAGTTCATTTTCCGAAATTGTTCTGTCCGCGATTTTTATAAGGCACTTTTCTTTCAAAGATTTACTGCTTAGGTTAAAAGCGATTGTAACAACGTCGTCGGTATTTTCCAAACCTAAAAGTTTTACCATTTTGAAAGCCTGTTTTGAGGGAATATGGTCAATAACTACGCCATTTTTGATTGCTGAAACTTGTAATTCTCGCATTATAAAATCCTCCCTTTCAAAAGTGAAACCATCATTGCTTGTCTAATCGGTACGCCGTTTTTTGCTTGTTCAAAATACAAAGCGTGTTTTGTGTCATCTAGGTCTGTGGAAATTTCATCAACACGAGGAAGCGGGTGCAATATCATCATGTTGTCTTTGCTTTTTCCGATGATGTTTGATTTATCGGCGACGTAAATACCTTTAACTTTTTCGTATTCGTCCAAATCGGGAAATCGCTCTTTTTGGATTCTTGTCATATATAAAACGTCTACTTCGTTCATGATATCGCGGAAATCTTCAAGCACTTCATATTTTATATTAACTTCGTCCAACTCTTCGCGAATACCGCGCGGAAGCTTCAAGCTTTTAGGCGATACGAAATACATTTTTGCATTAAACATAGAAATAGCTTTTGCCAGTGAATGAACAGTACGTCCATATTTTAAATCACCTACAAAAGCTATCGTTAAATTATTCAAATTTCCTCTTCGTTTAAAAATAGTATAAAGGTCTAACATAGTTTGGCTCGGGTGTTGATTAGCGCCGTCACCTGCGTTAATAACGGGAGCATCCGCGATTTCCGCCGCAAGTCTTGCAGAACCGTCCAAGAAATGTCTGATAATAATCAAATCGGAATAACTGTCAACCATTCTGATAGTGTCGGAAAAAGATTCTCCTTTTGATAACGATGAACTTTCGACACTTGGAAACGGAAGAACTCTGGCGCCTAATTTAAGAGCGGCAGATTCAAAAGAAAGTTTCGTTCTCGTACTCGGTTCAAAAAAAAGTGTGGACACCACACAATCACCCAGTAAATTAAGTTTTTCCTTGTCATTGAACCGTTCCAGTCTTTTCGTAAATTCAAAAAAATCTAAAAACTCATCTTTTTTAATGTCGCTAATTGAGATTACATCACAATTTTTATCAATCATCTTTAAACTTCCTTTCTGAAATTTTCTCGAGAAATCCTATCATACAAGAAGAACTTTTGCAATGATAATTTTGAATAAAAATTGTGAACTTATTTAGGCTATTTTTGAATACGTTAAGTTATGGGCTTTTTATGCTCAATATTCTAAACTGAATGTTTAAAATTTTTGAATTTCCCTCTTTTGAAGTTATTTGCAGATTGTCTATTGAATAAATATATTTTTCCGTTAAAAGTTTTTCTAAAAATTCATAAATTTTTTGAACATCACCGACACATTGAAACTCTATTAAAACACTTGATATCTCTTTCGTTTCGGTAGTTTCGCTCATATTTTTTGTGCTTTTGTTCGATGTGTCCAATATTTTGGCGGTCGGTTCAAAAAAATCATAATTTTTTGCGAGTTCGATAATTTGAGTAAGCATCAATGGCAATTCGCTGTTATTGATTATTTTGTTTTCATAATCAAGGGCTTCGTTTAGTTTACTTTTGTTTAATTCAAGATTCTCATAATTGTTAATTTTCAAATCCAAAACAGTTTCTCTGTCATGCAAGCTTGAAGCAACAAGATTATATTTATAAAAGAAATTACAAAAAACTAAAGTGATTAACATGATTTGAATCACAAACGTCAGGTATTTAAAATTTTTCATCGTTATTCAGCCACTCTTTCGATTTCCAAAATAAAATTATTTTTTTCAAGATGATAAAGTTCTAAAATATTGACTTTTCTAAAGTTTTCATTAAGTTCTGTTTTTGAAATAAATTCCGTCAAACTTGAATAATCATAACAGAAACCTTCTATGTAAAAGATATTTTTTGTGTCACTAAAACTGACTTTAGTAAAATAAAGTTCTTTTGAATTGGGTTTTATTTCGTTTATACATTCTAAAATGTCCAAATTATTGGAAACAAATTGATTTTCCCAAAACATGAGATTTGCTTTTTCATCTTCCAAAATGCTCAGTTTTTCAAAGATTTCATCTGATAAATCAAATTTATTATCATTAATTTTTGCATCTACGTTGTACAAATTTTGATTTTTATCAGTCATCAAAATTTTAAAAACATTGCTTAAAATTAAAAAATAAATAATAAAAATCAAGCTATTTAAAAATACAAGCCTTATGTAGAATTTCAAGCGGATTGTCGCAACATATTCCGCAGGAAGTAAGTTGATTGTTTTCATATAAGAAGAAAACCCCTTTAATGTGCAAACTCAAGAAAATGAAATATATCTTGATAATCGGTTCACTTAGAATTAAAATATAAAAATTCAAAATTACCAGACTCGAAACCCACCGCCCGAGTTGCTTGGTCAAGCCCGACACTTAAAGGCGGAGGATTTCTGCCTTGAGTTAAAATTAAGAATACATATTAAAATCTAGTAACCCATTTTATCCGAAACATCAAATTCTTTTTCAAAACAAAATTTCTTGCCGTTTATTTCTATGGAATTAATCCATACTTTTAAAAAAGGAATACCGTCTTTTCTGATAATATCGGCATTTGCATAAGAAACATTCTTCGATAGTCGGTTAGAAACCCCGCCCGAAGATATCCTCTTTTCCGTGGGATAAAAATAAAAATGATTCTTTCCGATTACCAAAAATGCTTTATTATTAATCGCCGAAGAATTAGTTTCAACACTTGTTTCGTTGTCATACATACCCTCAATGAAGTCTAATATAAAAACCATTTCGGCAAAGACGGCTCTTTCCTTTTCAATTTCCATAAGCTTCACAGTATGTACAAAAATATTCATCGTTAAAGTCATGCAAAGCGAAAGTATTGTTATTGAAATAATGACTTCGATTAATGTGTAGCCCTTTTTATTAATCATATTATCCACATCACTGTAATCCTAAATATGCCAAAAGTTCCAAGTCTTTAGCGCTGTTAAGAGAAGTCACGTCTAAATCGTCTGCGTCTATGATAATAACTTTTTTATCACTATAACTCCATTCACCGCCCAACGCAGGAACTGTTTCTGCGTCACTTAAATATTCCGCACCCAAAAGTGTGATTATATTGGCGTTATCGGAAATTTTTCCGTTATCCAATTCATATAATTTTATCGCTGACAGAATTACTTTTGATGATGCATAATCGGTTTTAAGTTTAGACCTTAGAACGACGGAATCATAATTTAAAACCGTAATCCCCGAGATTATAGCCATAATGGTAACAACAATCAGTAATTCCAATAAAGTAAATCCTTTTATATTTTTATTTCCTCTCATAAATTTAATGTTCGTCACCGCAAAAATGTAATGCGATGACATCTCCTTTCGTTGATTTTGATAATTTTAACATTATCAAATTATTTTCATCGCAAATTTAATTAACAAAGCAGTTAAAGGCAAGTGATTTTTCACTTTACACAAAAGCTTTCTTATTTCGTATTTTGCCGCACAAGCGAAAGCAAAAACGATTTGTACATTCTTTTTCGGTTTTCATATGTAATATTAATTTCCATACTTACGGAGTAAAAAAGTCTGCTTGCAATATGTAAAAAACTCCTATAAAATAAAGCTGTTATCGAAATCTAATAATTCCTCCTCCCAAATTTAAAATTGAAATTTTTTCTAATAAATTTTAAAAAATGTATAAAATAGAAATTAATGGGTTAAATATACCACAAGACTTAGGTGGTGTAAATGTGTAAAATTTGTCAAAATATAGGAGTAAAAATGTAAAGTATTGCACAATACATTAACCAATTTTTTACATATAAATGTTGTGGAAATTTATTAAAAATGCGGAATTTAATTTCCGAAAATTTTTCCGTCGCGTGAAAATTAAAATTTAAAAATCTCAAGAGTGCACTACAGGCAAAGAATTTGAGATTCTTTTTATAATCTAAAAATCATTTTGAAATAAATAAAAATTTTTCAGCTCGATTAATTGACAAGAATAAGAAAAGATGTTATTATCTTAGCGTTGGTCATGTGCCGATTATCCGATTATATTTATTTTGTACGCGTAGCTCAGCTGGATAGAGCGTCTGACTACGGATCAGAAGGCCGGGAGTTCGAATCTTCTCGCGTACGTTAATATTGAAAATTAAGGCTCTTATCATGCAGTTTATATTGCGTGTTACGAGCTTTTTTCTTATCAAAAATAAAAAATAGTATTCGATTTTTTTAAGGAGTTTTTTATATGTACGAGTTATTAAAAGTAGAGGGATTGGCAAAAAGAGGACGATTTACGACCGTGCACGGTGTGATTGAAACGCCGGTTTTTATGAATGTCGGTACACAAGGCTGTATCAAAGGTGCTGTCAGCACAATCGACCTTAAAGAAATAAAATGCCAGATAGAATTATCAAATACATATCATTTGCACCTGCGCCCGAGCGATACATTGATAAAAGAATTAGGCGGACTTCATAAATTTATTAACTGGGATAAACCGATTTTAACGGATTCCGGCGGATTTCAAGTTTTCTCATTGGCACAAATGCGAAAAATTAAAGAAGAAGGCGTTTATTTTTCTTCGCACATAGACGGGAGCAAAATTTTTATGGGACCGGAAGAAAGTATGACGATTCAATCAAATTTGGCATCAACAATCGCAATGGCTTTCGATGAATGTGCACCTTATCCCGCAACTCGCGAATATATGGAAAACAGCGTCGCGAGAACCACAAGATGGCTTGAACGCTGTATAATCAAGATGAAAGAGTTAAACCAAAAAGATGAAACCATAAATAAAAATCAAATGCTTTTCGGGATTAATCAAGGCGGAACTTTTTCTGACATAAGAATCGAACACGCAAAAATTATTTCCGAATTTGATATGGACGGCTATGCAATCGGCGGACTTGCCGTCGGAGAACCGCACGATGAAATGTATAGAATTTTGGACGATGTAGTTCCGTTTTTACCGCAAAATAAGCCTACTTATTTAATGGGCGTCGGAACTCCCGAAAATATTTTGGAAAGCGTTTCTCGCGGGGTGGATTTTTTTGATTGCGTTATGCCTGCGCGAAACGGGCGTCACGGACAAGTTTTCACAAGCAAAGGAAAAATAAAAGTAAACGGCGCAAAATATAAATTCGATGATTCGCCGATAGACGATAATTGCGACTGCCCCACATGCAAAAATTATTCAAGGGCATACATCGCGCATCTGTTTAAAGCAAAGGAAATGCTCGCGATGCGCCTTTGTGTCTTGCATAATCTTTATTTCTATAATACTTTGACGGAAGAAATAAGAAATGCCTTGGATAACGGGAATTTCAATGAATATAAACAAAATAAATTAAACGATTTTGAACAGAGTAAATAATTACCGTTTCAAGGATTATCAAAGTATTTATCAGAATTTTTATTGACTTTTTAGATTTCTGTTGTTATAGTAATCCTTATTAAATTAAAAATTAAATTAAAAGCATTGATGGCATTGTTAATTTTATGATTTGCACAAATTAGCATCAGTAGAAATACAAATCGTTTATCAAAGAGAGAACCGCATTTGGTGAGAGCGGTTTATGACATTGTATTTTGAAATTCCCGCCGGAGTTGATTATCCTAACGAATAAATTTTTATTTAATTAAGATAATCCGGTTTTATACCGTTAACATAAATCTTGAGTGCCTAAAAGTTTGCGTAAAGATTTTTAGGAAATTGGGTGGTAACACGGATATTTATACTTCGTCCCTTTGTGGGGCGGAGTTTTTTTTGTAAAGTACTCGGTTCATACCCGAGTGCTCACAAATTAAATTTAAAAGCTAAAAAGCAGTAACCACAGAAACTATTTTCTAAAATAAGTATTCTTGAAACTGTAGGGAGGATACAAATATTTTAGATTTTTAAACTCAGTAAAATCAAGTGTTATGGGTTTCCGTGGAAACTATAAAAATAAATGGAGGGAGAACCATATGAGAGATAAGCTTTTGGAAATAAAAGAAAAGACACTTAAAAATTTAGAGGTGACCGAATCACTGAAACAACTTGAAGAAATAAGAGTTGAAACATTCGGCAAAAAAAGCGAATTA
>JGI994J12354_10006125_pt1 | contig 10135 bp, 20 predicted proteins | sample IntmicLarv3ML3BL_FD_12354 | JGI IMG/M metagenome (IMG submission 12354)
CGTGCTGACCGTTGGCCTGGGAGAGGATGCAGAGCTGGTGCTGATGATGGCAAAAACCGGGGACATCCTAACCGTAACGAGAGGCTTTAACGGAACCGCACCTAAGGCGTGGCAGGCGGGAGAATGGCTATACAGGGCGATTACTGCCCAGGACATTAGCGCATTGCAGACGGCGGCGGGAGCGCTGCAGATCGGACTAGACCAGGCGAGCACTGACATTGATGCGTTGAAGCAGCGAACCGCCGCAAGCATTGAGATGGCAACGGATGACACAACGACAATTAAAGCCGCCATAGAGGCGGCAAATGCGGCGATTGCTACCAAAACAGACAAAATAACAACGCTATGGTCGGGCGGGGCGTGGGGGGCTGACGGAAGCCCTAACATTACGGTTAACGGCGTGACGAATTACGCACAGTTAGAGCTGCTAACATGGTATGGCGTGGCGAGAATACCAACGCCGCCGGAAACAGATACAAGAACGGCAATGATTGTTGTATTGGCAGCAGATGGAACGCTGCTGTTGTACGTGTTTCGTATTGGACGGAGCGGGAACGCGCTCATTCTGGCGTCCTCCAGGGTTTACGGGTGGGGAACTAACAACGTCATCAATAGCGGCGTAAACACAGAAAGCATCATTGCCGCGATAAGGGGGGTAAATCCGTAATGGCAAAAATGACAAAGTATTATGTGGTGTTGACGGGGGATTTACGCATTGGAGCGGTGGCGAAGGATTACCCCATGAGTGATACACCCATGCAGGTAGACCTTCCGGAAGATTTTAATATCAGAAGATCGATGGACTACAGGCTGGTAGATGGGGTTGTTATTCATGACCCGCTGCCAGCGCCTGCGCCTGTGCCCAGTGAGACGGACTTGCTGACGGCGGCGGTGGTGGATTTGCAGTATCAGATTATTATGCTGGGACTTGGGGCTTTGCCCCTTCCATGATGACAAAAACAAATGGAAGCCGCGAAGCGGCGGAAGGGGGTGAAAAGTACAATGTATGAAATGTGCAAGAAGTTGATTAACGCGGGGTTGGTTACCAATTTGCAGGCCAAGCTAAATGCGTTTTTGGCAGCGGATCAGCTGACGGTGGACGAGTATAGCGAGCTGGCCTCGATGTTGAAGGGGTAAGGGAACCGGGAACCGTGGACAGGGGGAGGCTTCGCCTATTTCATTTGGCTTGGGTGCTAATGGAAGGGGATGGAAGCCCGATGTTTTTAAGGAGGTGCTGAGGATGACAGGGGAACAGATGGCGGCAAAGGCAAGCGAGCTGCTGGCGATGGGAAATATACCCTACGTGGAGGGCGGGGAAAGCCCGCAGGGCATGGACTGCCAGGGGCTTGTGCGCTGGGTAATGAAGGCGTGCGGCCTGGCGCTGCCGCCCAAGAAGGGAACCAATTACATGTGGCGTGCGGCGCTGGTGGAAAATGGAATCATTGCGGAGTGCGTGCGGCGATGGGGAGGGGTTCCGCTGGGCGCGTTGGTTTTTATACGGGATTATGACGGCGGAGAGAAAGCGCGGGGCTACGACGATGACGAGGGCAACGTGTGGCACGTGTACATGAAAATTGCAGAGGGTAAATTGATACATGCCAGCGCGGGAAATGAGCGGGTGCTTACCCGCGACTTTGCCGACAAGGAAATAGGGAACGGAGGCCCCAATACCTACGGGCTGCTGCCGGGGGTGGTGTACACGGGGCTTAGGACGCCGGAGGATGCAGCGGGGGCGGAGGATGAATACGATGATCCGCTGTATGCGGAGGATGGGGCGGAGGATGAAGAGACTCCTACACAGCCTGCCAACAGGCAACCCGGCGCAGGTGAGGCGATGGTTGCAACGCAGGAGGGAGAGCTGCGGCTGCGAAAGGAGCCGGACGGAAAGGCGAAGGTGATTAAAGGAATGCCAAAGGGGCATATTGTGAAGGTGCTGGACTTTCACGGAACGTGGGCGAAGGTGGAATATACGGACTTTAGGGGAACTGTGCACCGGGGCTGGTGCATGAGTGAATATTTGTTGTTGGGGTGATGGGGATGAACGACATTAACGTTACAGTTGGGGTGATTTTGGCGGCGCTAGGGGCGATTACTGTAGTGGCGAAGGGAATAGAAGCCATCAGGAGCCTTTCACCCACGAACAGGCTGAACAAGAAGCTGGAGGAGCACGGGAAAAAGCTGACGCAGGATTATCAACGGCTAAATAGCATGGAGGAGATCATTGGCGACCTGAAGGAAGGCAACAGAGAAATCTGCTTTGGCGTAAAGGCGCTACTGCACCATGAAATAACAGGGAACAGCATTGACAAGCTAAAGGATGCGGAAAGCCAAATAGACACATACCTGATTAACCGCGGGGGGTGAGCCCGTGAATAAGAAAAACCAAACACGGTATATGAAAATCATTGTTGCCCTGTGCATCGCCACGGTGATTGCCTTTGCCATTGCCAGCTATGTAGCTGCCTGGTTTGACGTGGACACCGTGCCAGTGCTGAACGTGATAGCGGTATGCCTGGGCGGTGAGCTGATGCTGACGGCTGCGCTACGGCTGATGGGGAAAGAGTACGAAGCGCCGGGGAAGGCGCAGGCGAAGACGGCGGCGGTGACATCGCCGCCACCAAAGAAAACACAGGCGGGATAAAAAGAAGGGAGAACGGAAATATGAGGAAATTTTTGGCTTGCTTACTGGTAGTACTGTTACTGGGGGTTCCGTTATTTGGATTGGCGGAGGTGGCGGAACAACCACCCGGCTTTGACTGGACGGGGCTGGTGGTGTGGATTATTGGCGCGGTGAGCACGGCGCTGGTGGGGCTGCTGACACGCGCTTGGATGACGCATGTACGGCCGTGGCTTGAGAAAAAGGGGATTATGGATGCGGCTGACATTGTGGTAAATGCGGTGGAGGCGCTTATAGGGCGCGGACATGGTAATGAAAAGTTGAGTTTGGCGCTGGCAAAAATGAAAGAGCGCGGCTTTAACGTGGATGATGATATTGTGATGGAAGCGGTTTTATCTGCATGGCATCAGCTGAACTTGAGCCAGATCATGGTAGGGGTGAAGGATGTAGACGAGAAGCCGCCTGACAACGGCTCATACGACATGCTTGCCGTTGGCTTTCAAGATGGAGATAATGGGTAATGGGAAAACGGAAATATAAATAATAATAAAAAAACCGCTGGGCTTTGGCCTGGCGGTTTTTTTGTTTGCACAAATAATAGCCACAACGTTAAACGCAATGGTAAAATTAATATTTTTGTTACAGCGGTTGATTTTCTCGAAGCCTTCCAAGCTGGTTACGTGGGTTCGATTCCCATCACCCGCTCCAACTGAAAAACCGGGGAAATCCATTGTTTTCAAAGCTTACGGCTTTGGGGATGATGGGTTTTTTATTTGGGGATATGTGTCTTTTGGGGGTATTTGGGGGTATTTGGTAATGATAAAAATGATGATAAATTATTTTGCCTTCGACTGGGCGTTGAGTTTGTCAGCCACATCATCAAGCGCCTGCTCTGTGATGTGGGTGTAAATATTGGCGGTCATGCTGATATCGCTGTGCCCCATAAGCGACTTTGCTATGTTGATGGGTACGCCTGCATCTTGCAGATCAGTGCCGTAGGTGTGGCGCAGGCAGTAGGCCGTTAAGTCATCCGCAAGCCTGCTGATAATGATTTGATTGCGGTACAATTTTGCACCCAGGGAGATATCCCATTCCCGTTTAAAGTTCTCCCACAGGCAGCGCATACTTGACTTTGTGTGCCGCTTGCCGGTGGTGGGTTGAGTAAGGACAGGCTCAAAGGGGGAACCTTTGGCGGCTAGCAGGGAGGGGAGCAGTGCGTCAGGGATGGGGATAGAGCGAACGCCGGAGGCTGATTTGGGTGCGCCGATTTCAGAGGTGGCAGCTTTCATGGCTTGCTCTACCCGGATGCGCTTTTTTGCAAAGTCGATATGACGCCAATCCAGGGCGCGGGTTTCGCCTGGGCGGATGCCGCAATATAGCATGATTTTTATCCATAGCCCTGCGTGGTGGCGCTCTGCAAAGGCGAGGATGGATTTTTTTTCAAACGGGGTTAGGCTGCGGTGGGTTCCGTCTGTTGCGGAGGGAAGGGTTAAGTCCTCCGCTGGGTCGTAAGGGATAAGCTTGGAAATACGCGCACGGCGAAACATGGCTTTTAAGAGACCTCGCAATTTTGATAAATTCGACTTGCTTTTGCCTGCACGGCTGTTGAGTATTTTTTGCAGGTCGATATCCTTTACATCCTTTAGGCGCTTGTTGCCGATTGCCGGAATGATAACGCCATCGATGAAGGCTATATAATTTTGATACTGCCCGTAGCCAATAGAAGGCTCCTTGTAGGTTTCCAGCCATTCGTACGCCCATTGTTTGACGGGCATGTTTCCGCCTGTGCGAAGCTGCCCGGCCTCCAGGGCGAGCTGCTTTTTTGCGGCCTTGGCGTGTGCCTCTTTTAGCGTTTTCCCGTAAGCCACATACTGCTTGCCCTCGTGGTAGAAGGTAACACGTTCGTATTCGTATTTCTTTTTTGACATCGTAAAAGCATATCCTTTCTTGCAGGTGCAATGCAGGACATGCTATAATGTACTTGCATGTCCTTCTCGCCTTGGTCGGTTGGGGTGGTGTGCATTGCCCGCTTCGTGTTGGTAGCACGGGGCGGGTTTTTTTATTTGGGAGGATTGCATTTACTGCAAGGAGTGAGCCCCTTGCTTTTGGCAGCGCTTAGTGTGATTTGAGAGGGATTTTTCATGTTTGAACAAGTAGAGCTGGAGTGGTATTTTTTCCCACTTTTTGGAGCCCATACCTCCACTTCGGCTGCGGGCTCAACGGCGTTGACAGGGCTATCTTTTTCAGAGGAAGAAATTGAAGCATCATTGTGGGCAGGCGTGTCAACAAAAGCTTGCGGGTTTTGACTGGGCTGGATAACGGTGCCTGCAACGAGGGTTCCTTGTTCATATTCGCCCTTTTCGACTTGACCGGATTCCCAAAAGGAATAGCCGTTACCATGGAAAATGCCATCTGAAAAGTTGCCGACATACACCCAGTATTCACCAGCTGCATTTTGAGACTCAAAAACGCCATGGCCATCCGGGGAACCATCGACCAAGCTGCCAGTGTAGAGACCAGAGCGGGAGCCATACGGGAGCTCAAGGGAAATTTCGTAAGACACAACATTTTCGGAAGTGCTGGCAAAAGCGAAGGATGGAACCAGTAGAAGTAATGCCAAAAAGAATGAAAATAACCGTTTCATATAAACATCGCCTTTCACAGTACGATAAAACCGCATGTTTACCACGTCAACCCAGTTTGTGCTTTTGTAGATACTTTGCCATCCGAAAAAAGAATGATGGCATTTGCACCGATACCGCCTTCGCCATCCCACATGCGCATTTCGGCGCTGTGTCCAGCAATGGAAGAGGTTGAGAGCTGTTCACCGCGACTGCCAACAATATATGCGACTTCATCAAGCGTCATGCCAATGCTGATACTGCTGTATTCTGCCATTGTAATGGTGGATTTATTTGCAGGTGTAGGAGCTGGGGACGGGATGGGGGTTGTTGTGCCATCAGTTAGAAGGGAAAACATATCAAGGGTTGAGCCTATGGGAGTTACAGAGAATATAGCACCCTCGTTATAGCGCCCTTCGGTGGGGATGAGCGACCATTGGATTTTGCCATCATTACCGTCCGCCCAATACGCGCCGTAACCACGGCGAATGGAAGTTGCATCAGAAGAGTAGATGTTAAAACCAAGGGCGTCTTGAAGAGCTATATACGTTTTGTTGAAGATGCCTTCAATGGTACCGTTTGGAAATTCCTTACAGTATACAGCAATACCGACAGGCGTATCGTTGTGATGAAAAATATACAAGTAAGTACGGGCATCTGCATATGAACTGCCGAAGGTATAATACTGATATTGATACTCGCCAACTTCGCCAGCTTGCAGGGTAGATGGATTTTTGTCACTTAGTGTATTTAGGACGCTGGCGATCACGCTGGAGTAAGAAATATCTAGCTCAAGTGTATCTGCATAAGATATTGAGAGCGGAGTATAACCTATTGCAATAAGTAAAACGAGGAATAAGGAACGTAGCCGTTTCATACAAACCCAACCTTTAACAATATATTAATGGAGAAACACAGTTACTTTTGTTCTACGTACCATTGACAAAGGAATAACGAACGTTTAAAATGATAACACAGAATGCGCATTCTATACTGATGACACACGGACTATTTATGAAAGTTGGTGTTTTGTATGTCACGGAATGCGAACACGGAGAAACGAAGCGGACAGAATTTTACTGCCAAAGAGGAACGTATACAAGCGATTATTGAGATGGTTAAAAGGATTAGAGCACATCGCACAATTATGCGAATATACTATTTTGTTTATAGGCTGTATGCTCAAGAAAAAAATTAATCGCTCAACTCTTCAACAACACTTTTAATCAGCTTGTTGACGACTTTTAATTCGTCTACACTCAATTTTGCCAAGGCACGAATAAGTGCCTTGGTTTCTTCGTTTTCGCTAGTCATCAAATCATCGAGGGCGGCAAGCACTTCGTTTTCTTCACTGGCGAACATTTCGCCGATGCCGTCTTTTAACCAAAGATAATCAACGCCAAATTCGCTACAAATTGCACGTATAACAATTTCAGAAGGCTCTACGCGACCATATTCGAGATTCGCGTATGCGTCACGTCCGATTCCGATTTTTTCACCAAATTTTTCAAGAGTGGAATTTTTTTCTTTTCTTAGCTGCTTAATTCTATCCTTAAACAATCATATCACCTCGCCTTCTATTCGCTTGAATTCAGTATAGCATATTTTTGATGTTGGTCAACACTAAAGTGTAAAAATATATGTTGACAAACATAAAAAATGATGTATACTTATGTTACACAACACGAAACGAGGTGATAACAGTGTCAGTTAAGGAAAAAGAGCGCGAGATTCGGGAAATTGTACCCAAATTAAAAAAACTACCCACCCAGGATATGAAAAACGTTATGAGCATGGTTGACTACCTGTTGCGCTTTAGAACTGAACAGGCGCAAGCAGCGGAGCACCGGGCATCGTAAGGAAGGAGAAACAAAAATGGATATTCGCGTAAAACTGGGAGGGTGTAGCGGGATTGAGGAGGCTGTACTGAGGCTGTCAAAGGCGAAGACAGAGCTGGGGGAGGCTATTGAAAATTTGAGACAAGTATGCGCGCAACTTGATATCACATTTGAGGAAGTAAGGGAAAATACAAGCGCCAGCGTTGGAGGCGCTAGCGCTTGCAATGTTATGCGTTGAATTTGATTTCAAATGTGGCTGTATCTGGAATTGACATGACGGAAAAGCCGCCTTCGGAAATTTTGTTGTAGTTAAGTACAAGGTCTTGCTGGACATCAATGTGAAGAGTGTTTTTGCAGCTTTGACAGACTAGTGAAACAGTGACAGATTCCAGCTTGCGGTTAAACGTGAAATGGCAACCGCATTTACATTTAAAAAGCAACATAATTTTCACCTCCCTTCATTAAGGAGATTATAGCACGTTGGAAGCGGACTTCTGCCAGATACCGCTAGGGCGGTATGACAGGCGGTAAGGGGAATGGAGAAGCCGAGCCGGGCGGCTAAGCCCGGCAAACATTGAAGGAGGAACACGAACATGACAAAGGCAGCAATGAACAGGCTGGAAAAAAGCGATTTTTTTCATGAGGCTTGCGAAAACGTAAAGGCTTGGGATTATTACCTTCACGTTGGCGATACAGTACGTGCAGACGAGTGTATGCACAACTGGCTGGTAGCAAAATCCGCGCTTGAATTTATTACGGGTAATTTATATGGGATTTCTCGGAACGGTGAAACCGTGAGCATCGTCAATGAGCGAGATGATAACGATCGTCTGTTTACCACAGCCGTACATCGGTAAGGGAGGGAACCTCAATGAAAAAGAGACGCAACAGCGCGGTACGCGCTTCGGATAAGCTGCTCCAGCTGGTTTCCAAACCTACCAACGATAAAACCGATCACGTGACCCAAAACGAAAAGGATGTACTTATCGCGTCTATCCTTTCGAGCCTGGCGTTCGGACAAAACCTTTTGCTCTTCGAGCTTTGCGTTTGCGCTGGCCTCTTGCTCCATTTGATCTTTAAAGGCAGCTAACGCCGCGCGAGCTAGTTTTGTTGGATATACGAATTCAAAGTCACAAGCGACAAGGCGATCTTTCCGCAAAGCATATACAGCAGATTTAGCATCTGCATCAAGCGAGGACGAAGGTATTTTACCGTTTGAAACAACGCTGGCAAGCAATTCAGCTTCTATGGAAGTCACAGTAAACACCACATTTCATTTTTGAACATTATAACACAGGAGAGGAGGGCACACCAATGTGGAGCGAGGGAACAATAAACGGCTATCAATACTGGGTGAAGCATTTTGAAAAAGGTTCAGACGAAGGAATCAACCAAGGGCGGATTTTAAAGATGAGCATCCGCAAGGATGACAGGGAAGTATACAACTATGACCGTGGACTTGACTTTGACAACCTTGACCAGGGCGGCAAGGCGGTTTATGCAGAGCTGCTGGAGAGGTACAACTGACCGGGAACGCGACAGGAGAAGACAAAACACCCCAACCGACCAATTTTATATAGGAAGGAATACAGCCGCATGAATATGGCAACAGTGAAGATGGTTGCGGAAAACCCGGATAAACAATGGTATATCAATCAAGGCAAAGTGGCCAGGATTTTGGGATATAACAGAAAGCTGGTGGCTGGATTTCTCAAAGACAACAACATTCCTTTCTACCGCATTGGGCGGGAGAAAAAGTATTTTTTGCCGGAGGTGATGGCGGCAGTTGAAAAGAGCAAATGGGCGGAGGTGACGACAAAATGACATTCAGGGAAGCGGTAACGGGCGGCATTGCGGCGCTGGCAAAGCGGGAAGTGCGGGAAGGGTACGAGATTGTTGTATTTAACCAGCGCACCGGGGAAAAGGAAATAGGCAAGATGTACGGCGATGCGTTTATGGTGAACGGTGCGGAGTGCACCCGGTTTGATGAGATGGAGCCCCATGGGTGGATGTTTACGCTGCGGACGGTTTTGATTGTTTTGTAGGGGGGAAATCACATGAAAAAATTTTTGATTTTACTAATAGCGGCAATTCTACTGGTGGCGCTAACAAGCTGCGCAAGGCAAGCCGACCGTGTTTCACACAACGTATCTCAGGAAGCAGACAACTTTAACGTGATACGGCGCTTGACAGTGCTGAACGCCAGGACAGATAAAGCATTGTTTGAATTGACGGCGGCGTTCTCCTTTACGCTGGAAGGGAACCGCATTATTGCAATATGCGAGACGGGGCCAGGGCAGTACAAAAAGCACTCTGTTGGACTGAACGACTGGACACTTTGGGTGATTGAAGATGTGAGCGGCGCAAGCGTAAATAAATATCACTATGAAGTGAATTTTCTGCCGGAAATGATTATACCTATTACGTTTACAGGCCGCGATTAGCGCGATGATATGGAAGCAAGCGGGAGGGAAACGCATGAATCATAAATCACGAAGAGCAGCCGCGCATATACTGATGCTCCTTGTACTGGGCGCTGTTATCGGCGCGTTGTGGGGTGCAGCGATCGCCTACGGGGAAGAAACCCACAGAACCATGTACGTACACACCGAAACCGATCTGCTAAACGTGCGGGATGAGCCTAGCCTTTCCGGGCGGCGGGAGTTTGGCCTTTACTGTGGGGAAGCGGTGGAGGTGTACCGGGAAAAGCGGGGCTGGCTGTACCTTAACTGGTGCGGACAATGGGGCTGGGCGCGGGAAGAGTACTTGAAGAGCTACCCGCCCGACAAGCCAGATGGATTTTTTGATGTGGAGGAGGATTGAATATGAAAAAGTACACACAGGCAGAGTTTGACGCGATGCCGAGGGATGAAAACGGGGTTAAGCATTGCCCAAGCGGGGACTATACGGATGTGAAAGCTTTCGGAGAGCGGTGCAGATTCGGCGCGTGTTGCAGCTTCGGCGCGTGTTGCAGCTTCGGAGGGTGTTGCAGCTTCGGCGCGTGTTGCAGCTTCGGCGAGAGGTGCAGCTTCGGCGGGTGGTGCAGCTTCGGCGGGTGG
>JGI994J12354_10006126_pt1 | contig 10135 bp, 12 predicted proteins | sample IntmicLarv3ML3BL_FD_12354 | JGI IMG/M metagenome (IMG submission 12354)
AGCCATTAATTACCTCAGTTACCATATAATCATCCTTCCTTTTCTCTGATAGTTAATTTTTTCACTTTTCTGATAACTCCCCTTATTATAATAAGTCTTTTCCCCCAAATGCTAAACTTTATTTTAATTACAAAACGATAACTTTAATTAAACAATGCAACTGAACACTTCTGAACTCAGGAATTATTCCTTTATCCACTCCCTAAGCTCCAGTCCGGTTTCAAGGTACTCTATACCAATCAATCAGAAAAGCCTTCTTCCTTACCATGCAGCTTGCCCCTTTATCATCAGCGAAAATAGAGCTCCCAAAGTAAACTGCTCCAAGTAATCACAAGAACGCCGGAAGCAATCATTTGAGCAGCACTACCCATGTCCTTTGCTTTTTTCGCCAACGGATGGATATCCGGCGAGCAAAGGTCGACTACATTCTCAATAGAAGAATTCAAAAGCTCCACAATCCAGGAAATTCCAATCGGTAGTAGCCAAATCATTCGTTCTGCCGCACTCAAAGGAAGCAATGCCGAAGCAATCAGCCCAATCATTCCAATCACGACCACCTGCCGAAAAGCCGCCTCATCCTGCCAAGCCGCCTTCAGACCTGCCACAGAAAAGCCCCATGCCGACAACAATCGATTCCCTTTATGATATTTCTTCACAGCCTCTGCTCACCTCTTCAAATTCTGTTACCCTTTACCCCAAACGCTGGTCAGGAGGATAGGAAAAGTGTAACAGACCCACGAGGGTCAGCGCAACATCAAATTGGCTCACCAACTTATCCACCCTACCCGGACTTTACTTAGCCGGATCCATAAAATACAGCATCTTAAAATCAGCAATTCAACCCCGCCCACAGAGCTTGCCTAATGATTCACCACAATTTACATCTATTGATTTTCATATTGAAACTACAACTACTCCATATAGTCATCTGATTTTAAATAAAATCAGATAACTTAAAAACTTATTTTCCGGCTTTACCGACAAAAAACACAGAAATAGCACCGACTTTTAGGGAATATCATTTTTTCTCTTACATTATATAGGCAAGATTTTTGCCAAAGATTTTTTATTTTTTTGATTGATTAGCAGGATTTTTATTTTTTATATGGAAATTTTACCAGTGAAGTTAATTAATTAAATTAACAAAGTATCTCACATCGTGAAATTCATCACGCATACTGTATTTTAGGAGGCATGATTTATGGCTTGGTCACACACTGAATGGAATGAAAAAATTGCCCGAATCCGTGAACTCTTGGAAAAAGAACAGCTTGGCGGAGTTTTCATCACCAAAGGGGTAAACTTCACTTGGCTGACCGGTGGGCGACCTTACGTCAACGCAGCAGCAGAAAATGCCTGTGCCCAAATCTGGGTCGATCGGCAAAAAGCTGTCCTCGTCAGCAACAACATTGAAGCCCAACGGCTTACCGAAGAAGAACTTACCGGACTTCCCCTCGATGAAGTTATCTCCCTCGCTTGGCACGAAGCCCAAGCGCCGACTGAGATTGCCGAAAAACTCGCCGAGGGAAAACCTTGGAAGACCGACGACCAACTCGCCTCCTTCGCCACCCTTCGCTGGACTTTAAACGAATTTGAAATTGACCGCTACAGAGCTTTGGGTAAAGATGCGGCAATGCTAATGGAAAAAGTCGCCGAAGGACTGGCTCCGGGGCACACCGAGCAACAAATCGCTACTACACTCAAAAGAGAAGGGCTGGCACTCGGCATCGAAGCTCCGGTCTGCCTGATCGCGGTAGATGAGAGATGCTACCTGCGCCGCCATCCTCTGCCGACCGATAAGCCTCTTGAGAAAATGGCAATGCTCGTCATCTCCGGCCTGCGACAAGGCCTCTATCTTTCCTTGACCCGAATGGTGCATTTCGGCACTCCCGCTGAAGAAGTCTTAGCTCGCCATAAGGCAGTCCTTCAAGTCGAAGCGACCATGCTGGCAGCGACCAAAGCCGGCGCAATCGCCGAAGATGTCTTTAGCATCACCCAAAGTGCCTACGAAAAAGCCGGTTTCGCCGATCAATGGCAATTCCACCACCAAGGCGGTCTAGCGGGATACCAGTCCAGAGAATACCGCATTCAACCGGGAAATAAAGTGGCCTTTGCCGCCAATCAAGCCTTTGCCTGGAACCCGACTATTGCGGGAGTAAAGTCTGAGGATACCGTGATTATCGGTCAGCAAGGCATTGAAATCCTCAGTCCATGCCAAAAATACCCAACCCTCGAAGTGACCGCCGAAGGCGAGACCTTCATTCGCCCNAACCTTTGGGTACGCTAAGAACGTCCCTTTGGATATAAATTGCAATGATTCAATCGAATAGAAAAGAAAGGATGTTTACCATGAGTTATTGGAAACCCGCCTCAGCCGAAAAAGGCTATCAAAATGTTTTCGCCCTCGGCGAAATGACTCCTTATACCGGACTTGGACTCATTCGTCTGGATTCCGGCGAATCCTATCAAGGAGCCAATGCTGCAACTAATGAAGCTGTACTTGTCATCTTAGGAGGTACTTGCGACATTACCGTAGCGGGACAAAAATACACTAACCTGGGCAAGCGAAAAAATGTATTCGATGGTCCGGCCGCTTCCGTCTATGTACCGGTTAGCGCAGCTTACGAAGTCACCAATACCGGCACCCAGCAGCTGGAAATTGCGGTCTGCCAAGCACTAGCTGAAGAAGCTCACGAGGCTTTCGTGATTCATCCGGAAGATGTACTCCAGCAACACCGAGGCATCCTCAATATGCAAAGAAACGTCCATGATATTGTAGTCAATGGCTATGACCAAAAAGTACACCGCATCATTGTCGGCGAGACCTATTCTTTCGCAGGCCACTGGTCGAGCTATCCCTCACACAAGCATGACACCGATATTCCGGGCAAAGAAGTCGTACTTGACGAAATTTATTATTTCCAGGTCAATCCGGCCGGCGGTTTCGGCGTTCAAATCCTTTATAATGATGATGATTCGCTCCGAGAAGCTTATATGCTCCGCAATGGCGATGCCACAGCCATTCCTCATGGCTACCATCCGGTCGGTTGTGCACCGGGACATCAAATGTATTATCTTTGGGTAATGGCAGGTAAAAACGGCCGCAAGCTCCAGCCGAATGACGACCCGAAAGTCGCCTGGATTCAAAATGTAGCCCCAATGCTTAAAGGATAATAAAACCGTGAAAGGAATGATAAATACATCATGCAAGCTCTTCGTCGTTTTGCTATAATTGTAGATGAGGCATTAGAATCTTTTTCTATGCTCGCTCTACTGAGTATGGTAATTATTGTTGTTGTTCAAGTTTTTACTCGCAAATTTTTCAACTTCGTTTTTTTCTGGTCCGAAGAAGTTACCCTTCTCCTACTGGGCTGGTTTACCTACATGGGAATTGCAATCGGTTTCCGGGAGCATTTACATCTGGAAATGGATATGCTCGCCAATTTACTCCCTTCAAAACTCAATTGGCTCTTAGATAAGCTAATTGAGCTTACAGCTTTCTTCTTCGGTGCTTACCTAATTTACTACGGCTGGGATTTTTGCGTCTTAACAATGAATTCAACTATGCCAGCTACAAAATTGCCAAATGCCACTATTTATGCGGTATTACCGATTACCGGTGCCATGATTTGTACTTATACCTCCTTACAACTTTTTGGAGTTGAGACTAGCAGACACGAAGAAGAAGGAGGCGAAGACTAATGCCCGATCAAATGACGGCAGTTGCCATTTTATTAATCAGTTTCGTAGTTCTTTTGCTCCTGCGATTCCCTGTAGCCCTCACTCTGGTTGGCTCTTCTTTAATGACCACCATGTACATGGATATTCCTCCGGTTGTTATTGCTCAACAGATGCTTACAGGCAGCACCGAATTTTCTCTTTTAGCCATTCCGTTTTTCATCTTGACCGGACAAATTCTCGGTGAAGGCGGACTTGCCACTCGAATCGTAAACCTTTGCCTACTAATCGTCGGACGCATCCGCGGCGGATTGGCTCTCGTAAACAGCATCGCTTGTATGTTCTTTGGAAATCTCTGCGGCTCTGCCGTAGCTGATGCTTCGGCAATTGGCTCGGTAATGATTCCAATGATGAAAGAAAAAGGCTATGATGCCGACTACGCCGTAGGGGTTACCATTTCATCAGCAATTCAAGGGGTTGTCGTACCGCCAAGCCACAACTTAGTGCTTTACTCCATCGCTGTTGGCGGCGTTTCGATTTCTGCCCTCTTCTTAGCAGGTATTATTCCGGGCTTCCTGCTCCTAGGCTCTTTGATGACTTGTAGCTACATTATCGCTGTCAAAAGAGGCTACCAAAAAGCCGATCCGGTACCCAAAGAAGCTCGAGGCGGCATTATTATGCACGGTCTCCTTTCTTTGACTCCGGCAGTTGTTATCCTCGGCGGTATCATTACCGGATGGTGTACACCAACTGAAGCTGGCGCAATTGCAGTTACTTACTCTTTCATCCTAGCCTTCTGCATCTACAAAGAGCGTCCGATTTCAGCCATGTGGTCGGTACTACGCCGCACATTCCGAACTGCATTGATGGTATTTTTCCTGATTGCAGCTTCCAATGCTTTTGGCTGGATTATGTCGATTCTCAACTTACCTCATCTCATCACCGAGTGGTTCCTTGCAGTCTCCGATAAGCCTTGGGTCATTTTGCTCCTGATTAATATCCTTCTGCTCGCTTTGGGCGGCCCGATGGATATGGCGCCAATGATTCTGATTTTATCGCCGGTTCTTCTGCCGGTCTGCCAGACAATTGGAATGGATTCTATCCAATTCGGTATCATGATGATTCTCAACTCCGGGCTGGGTCTTCTGACACCACCGGTAGGAACGGTTCTCTTTGTGGGGTGCGCCATCGGCAAAGTCTCTGTGGAAGCGGGCACCAAAGCCATGCTTCCATTCTTCTTCGCCATGTGCGTCATCCTGATGCTCATCACTTACATTCCAGCGCTTTCCACTTGGCTGCCTGGCTTATTCTTCTAATGCCCGGTTGAGTGAAAAGATATAAATTTCCATTTTCTCAGGTGTTCAAAATCTTAAGAAAATATCAAGGAGGTTTTCAAACAATGAAGAAAAAATGGCTTGCTCTCGGAACATCCATGATCGCCCTATCCCTGGTACTCACTGGCTGCGGCGGCGGTAGTGACAAGAAAGACGATGCACCAAAAACAATCGTTATGCGTCTGGCTGACAATCATCCGGATGGCTACCCAACTGTCGTAGGTGACCTGGCTTTCGCTAAAGCAGTAGAAGAAAAAACCAACGGCCGAATCAAAATCGATGTAAAAGCATCCGGTCAACTGGGTGACGAAAAAGCAGTTATCGAACAAGTTCAACTCGGTGCAATCGAGTTTGCTCGTGTAAATGCTTCCCCACTGGCTGAATTCAACAAACCACTGGGTGTATTCTCCCTCCCTTATCTCTTCGATAGCGAAGAGCACCTCTGGCGTTTCCTCGAAAGTGAAGACGGAAAAGCAATGCTGGTCGGCATGGAAAGTGGAAAGCTCCGTGGTCTGGCATACTACAGCTCCGGCGCTCGTAACTTCTACTCCACAAAAGAACTCAAAGATATCACATCCCTCGCGGGCCTCAAAATCCGAGTACAACAATCCAGAATCAATATGGACATGATCGATGCTCTGGGTGCTTCTGCAACACCAATGCCTTATGGACAAGTATTCAGCTCCCTCCAAACCGGCGTTATTGATGGTGCAGAAAACAACTTCCCAAGCTATGATTCTTCCAACCACTATCAAGTAGCAAAATACTATATCTTAGATAAACATCAAGTAACTCCTGAAATTCTCATGATGTCCAAAGTGGCTTGGGACAAACTTTCCCCGGAAGATCAAAAAATCATCCAAGAAGCAGCTCTTGAATCCTCCAAAGTTCAAATTGCCGCATGGAAAGAATACGAAAAGAAATCTCTTGAAACAGTCGTTGCCGCTGGTTCTACTATCGTAGAAGTACCTGACGTTACCCCATGGCAAGAAGCAACCAAATCAGTCATCGAAAAATATCGCGAAGACTATGCAAAAGAAATCGACGCGATTGCAAAATACAAATAAGATTGACCACCATTTTTCGAGAGTCGACCTCTTGACGACCTGATTTTAGTTAGCTTGTATAAGCGAAAAGCCACCGATTATTCGGTGGCTTTTTCTTATTTCTTATATCAATATAAATTGAAACCCCAATTAACGGCCAGCCCTATCCCTAGCATAAAAAACTACCCAGACCGCCTTTTTTCTTAACTCTTACCAAATTCATTATTTTCTCCAATACACTTCACAAATAGCGGTAGACGATGGCAGAATACAGCGTAGCCTAACGACACCGTGTACATCAAACAAGTACATAAGGCGCCCTGAGCTACAAGAAGTTTTAGCTAAGCGACACGAAAGCCAGTTAGGGGCGCGGTACCGGCAATTCAACACCATTAATTTCGGTCACATAAAGGTCATTCGATTTCTCCGGCTGATTATCTCTAAATCCTTTAATTTTGACTTCTTTTCCCACCAAGCTCATAAGCTCCATCTCAACGCTCAAAACAGTACCATCACCATTAATATCACCGACAAACATTCGATCTGCATCATCGATTTCAAGCTCCATACCATTTACAAAAAAATCGTCTCCCTTTGCAGTCAATTCTCCGGTCACTTCAGTCGGATCATTGAAATTCGGGCGTGCCTCGGCGCTTACACCAACCGCCAAAACTCCTACCAATAGCACCATTGTAGTCCGTTTTAATATTTTCTTCAACTCCATATTCTCTAGTCCCCCATCTTTATTTTTTTTACATTCTTCCCTTATATTTTAGCTTTTTTCTGCTCAAATTTTATCGGCGGGGATAAGGAAATTTTTTCCCATCAATTTCAAGAACATGCAAATATTTTGTCTCTTCCGGCCGATTATCCCGAAAGCCCTTCACAGTCACCGACTGACCGACCATACTGACAAGCTCTACCTCAATCGAGCGCCTTTTTCCATCCCCATTAAGATCCCCAACTACTACACGATCGATATCATCCATTTTGAGCTTGTAGCCCTCTACAAAAAAATCATCTCCCGAAACACTCAATTTTCCGGTCACTTCCACCGGGTCATTGAAATTCGGACGTGCCTCGGCGCTCACACCCACTAGCGCCACTCCTACCAGAGCCACCGCCAGCATTAATCGCATTTTTTTACATAAATTCATTTTCTTCCCCTCCCGACTCATTTACACTCTCGCGATATTTTTTTAAAATTAGATACATCTAGCATATAACTTTTCTTGAAAAAATTCAACATCATTACATTAACAATTCTATTTTGATAAGTAATTCGTTCTTTTTATGCGATTAGAACGATTTCGTTCGCTTCTTACAGCCATTTCATATACAATAAAAGAGTGCAAAAAAGGTCTTTCCATAATACTAGGTCGCCAAATCTACTCAGACGACGATTATTTGCCCCATATAACCATTATAATCAATTCGACAAGGTACTTTTACCAAGCAATCCTTGCTATCCATCTTCTATACTTTAAAAAGGAATAGATTTTATGACAGAAAAACTCCGATATCGTCAACTTCCAAAATTTTCAAAAGAAAAAATCGCCGAGATTTTAGAGAAATTGGATTACGAACCTTCGCAGGAAATACTTCTCTTGCCCCTTTCAATCGGCCAATACAGCATCGACTGGAAATATGCTCAAGACATCTGCCTAAAACTCGCAGACCATCCCTCCAGAGCAGTCAGAGCCAATGCCTGCCTCGGGCTCGCTTACATTGCCCGCAACCACCACAAACTGGAAAAGCACTTGGCCAAGCCGATTCTTATGCGAGAACTTCGGGAAAATGACGAATTCCGGTGGCGAATCATTGACGCCATCGAAGACATCAACATCTTCATGAAATGGCATCTCGCCCACAAACCTCTCAACCGCCCATAAAGAAACCCCCGAATGCCCACATCAGGCAACCGGGGGATTTTCATTTTCCCATATCTTTCGCCGTAAATCCTCTTTACCTCAATATCCGCTCCATTTTCAAAAACATTTCACTCAGAAAAAGTCAGCACATAGCCGTCCGCATCAGTAATCGCAAATTCCTTCGTCCCGTAAAAAGTCGTATGAATTTCTGTATTAATCGGATATTTTTCTTTAATCTCTTCATACAGAACATCAAAATTATCCACTTTGATATAAAGGCTAATCGAAGGCTGAAGCTTCTCCGCAGTCAAAACCGGATATTCCTCCATTAAATTACTTTTTTCCTGCACCATAATCATCAAATCATCCTTGGATAAAATCGCAAATTGCAACTCCGCACCTTTTCCGGGAACCGAAACCACCACCGAAAACCCCAAAATCTCCTGATAAAACTTGATTGCCCGATCAACGCTCTCCACCATCAGATTGGCAGTTATACTCTTATACATTTAAAATCCTCCCTCGCTTTTTTGCTCAATTATAAACCAATCGGAAAAAATGGTATTGTATAAATCCGTCAACCTTCATAAAGCCGAACTAATTCTCGCGGAGTCATACCCATATTTCTCTTAAAATCCCTGATAAAATGGGGCTGATCGTAATAGCCCAGTAAATTAGCAATCTCCGCCGAACTCCCTTTAGAAACCGTCAAAAGTTGCAAACATCTTTGAAAACGTACAATACTCAGCACCATCTTAGGAGATAATCCATAATACCTCAAAAAAAGCCGCTGACATTGTCGAGGACTTACATGAAACCTCCCATACAGTTCCCTTGTCGTGGCTGGTGGATTTTCCGCCAACCCATGAAATAATTCAGTAAATTCATCCGGTAATTGACCTTTGATTTTTCCCACCAGATAGACTTTTAAATACTCCTTTGCCTCATCAAAAGAAAGAGAAAAGAACTCCTCTTCCAAAAAATCCATAAAAACTTCTTTAAAAAGCAAAAATTGATCCATCGCCACTAAAGCCGGAAGCCCCGTCAACTGATGAAACGCACCGGGCATCAGCCGCACTCCGAAATACCGAGCCGAGCACTCAATTTCATACTCAAACTCAGTCCGGCTCATTCCGGAAAAACCAATCTGCCTTTCATCGAAAGCTGCCACAATATCAATGCACCCATCCGCCACAATCACATTCCTCACCGCTGACCGCACATCATGCCGAGGCCACATCTCCCACAAACAAATCCCAAAACCCCCAAGCTCCAAAACCGAGCTCTCCCGATACTCCAAATTTTCCCTAAAAACAGGATTCAATAAAAACGGCACCTGAACCGGAACATACACCAATACTCACCTGCCCATCTTAAATTCCTGCTTCTAGCTTATTACGCCCCTCTAACGAGGATAAATATTGCTGATTTTTCAATCAAGCAAATTTCAACACGCTACAAAATCAGATATTCAATTCATTTATCTTTTAAAACGATTATCTTCACTTAAATAGCCCTTCTTCTGCCTAAGTTCATTATAAGAAAGAGCTTTTTCTTCTTCTTTAGGCGTTTCATGCGCAACAATAATATCTAAATTCTCTTGAGATTCCTCAACCAAAACCTGTTCTGATTCAGATTCTGTATCTTCTCTTTTCCTTAGGAAAACCTTACTTTCTTCCTCATTCAAAGTAGGATTTAAAATTGCAAATAATATAACTCCCACCAATAACAAAAAAGATGATGTGCCCTTCGAAAATAGCTCTATACCAAATAGCTTTAAAATAAAAGAAATCATGCTTACAACAGCAATTAATATATATAGCATTCTGCACAACACATCTATACCTCATTTAATATTTGCCTCATGGCTGTCAACTTTCCCCGTTTATCACCAATTCAGCATTTTCCTTGCTTATTTTATCATACAATCTCAACACTCACCATTTTTGTCTTAATCTATCTCTTTAGCCTCCTTTAAATTTTTCTTTCGCAGTTGGCAGACCGCGATTCTATTTTAATCAAAAGGAGGCTTTTTATGAATTGCGCTCTAGGCTTAGACCACCGGCACAGCCGGTGGTTTTCTTTTAACAACAAAAAAGCCCACTCCTTAGAGTGAGCTTTAGGTAATCGGCGACTCCCTATCCTCCCAGGCCGTCTCCAGCCAAGTACTTTCGGCGTATGTGAGCTTAACTGCTGTGTTCGGGAT
>JGI994J12354_10006127_pt1 | contig 10133 bp, 14 predicted proteins | sample IntmicLarv3ML3BL_FD_12354 | JGI IMG/M metagenome (IMG submission 12354)
TATGACTAGACTGCCGTGCGTGGCTGTGGTGTATCGCCCCGGCCCGTCACGGATCAGCTCATTCGGCTCATATGTCGATAGGTAGGAGAGCAGGTCAATCTCCCATGCCCGGCTGATCTGCTCCTCCGTTACTCCCGGCATTGATCTGCCCTCGGTGCAACGCTGCGCTGAATCTGAGCCAATGCAGCTCGTTTTTCTTCAAGGCAACAGCAAAACTCCAATTGACATTCCTTCATTTTTTTATCAAGATGCAAACAGAAACGGCAATCGCAGTCATCCAATGTGTACTCATATTTTTTGCTCATGGGTGCAGCCTCCTTCTGGTTTTTGACAACAAAAAAGCCGGAGAGGTTCTGCTGACACTAAAGTCAGCAGAACCTCTCCGGCTCATTGTGCTATTTATTTTCATCTGCGAGGTCTGTATCATAATATGATACAGACCAAAATATAGTCAATATGTTTTGCTGGGCAGTACGATGCTAAAGAATAATCCTATTCTTCTGCAATATCGTCTTCTTCCAACAAATCGGCATTAGCATCCCATTCGGGATTTGATTCCAGATTTTTTTCATAGAGCTTATTCCATTGAAGCGGATATCTACACTTACGGTTATATGCCATAAGCATAGCTTCTGCATAGCCTAATGAACCCGGTCGCCGTTCTTTAGCAGTTCTTGCAAGCTGTTTGACTGATATAAGTCCAATTCGCTCCTTAAATAATTCATCCTTCAGGGAGTCGCCAAAAGCATGCACTAACCTGGCGACACCATTGAGGAAATTACCAGAAAGCGAGTACATATCGCCCTCCCACGCACTTACGCAGAGGCGAAGAGTGCGGTCTAATAAATGATATCCATATTTATCGTAGATGCGTTCAAGTGCTGAGACTGCACAAATGACGTTATAGTTTCTGACTTGTCCGATGGATAATGAATAAGACTCCACCAGATCTTTTATGATGAGCTGCTTATCATTTCCAGCCTCGATATGTGCGCTAAATACCTCAAATGGTTTGAGAGGCTTTTCATATTTCTTCTGGTTGGCAAAAATGTGCGCTTCTTCCTGATAACTCAGTTCATCATAAATCATGCACCAGACAGGAGTGTCTCTTGAACCCGAAGCGCGAGCAACAATATCTACAGTGTGCTGACCGTCAAAGACATTGTTTAGCCCATCACGCTTGCTAACTTTTACAGGATTAATCTGCCGCAAGTCAAAATTAGCTGCAGTACGTTCAACATGGCTTTGTGATAAATTTCGTTGATACTCCTGATTTGACACCAGATCTTTTATTGGGATTAACTCAAAACGGACATTGGGGACAAACATACTATAATCCGGCATCACGACTCCTCCTTCATTGCAGTGAGTAAAGCCTGTATTTCGCTTTGCAAAAGCCCCAACGCTTCCTTGAGACGATTCTTTGCTTCGATTGAAACCTTGTCGAGGTCACTCTTCGTTCTTGTGCGCTCGATTGAGCCTGTCCACGAAGGAATTGTAAATGTAAGTCCCTTTGCCAAACTATCCGGATCATATGCGGGCATTGTTTTAATCGTTGGTATGTTCACTGGCCTTCCAGCAGGTCGCTTCTCTTGCTCAGTAGATAAATCTCTGCGCGACTCGCTGTACCGTATATATGGACTTGAACCAAGCCCTATCTTAGAACTAAGGTCTTTAATCTCGTCCGTGCCCATTTCTGAGAGAGCCACGATGTTTTCGTGAGATATTTTATAATTGCCAGATAGTATTTTGGGAACAATCTCAGGCATCTTTTCACCAAGCATATCCAACGCCTGACTATACTTTGCGTATTTCTGTACAGCCCCGGAGGATACATGATATTTGTCACCGAGTCTCATAGCTGTTCGCCGTCCGCTCTCACGGCGTTCCTTGTTGCTCATATCATGGCTGCTGTCCGGCAAACTTGTGTCATGATAACCTGAATACTGGTTGTGGCCATCCATATTCCGATAAAAACCGATGACTTTTTCGGCTTCGTATTGTCGTCCAATCAGGTATTTTCGCGTTTCTTCCGTGATATTCCTGCGGCCAAGCTGATTCCCGCATATCCAAACAATCACATCCTCTCGCTCGTCAAATGACATCCACTGGGTAGAGTAAGGAATGTGAAGTCGATTGCAGATTTCATATCGGTTATGCCCATCAACAATTGTACCATTCCATGTGATGATTGGATCACGGCATCCGTCCAGAACCAGATTTGCCTCAAGCTGAGCATACTCTTCGCGGCTCAAAGGTCTGATCAGATTTTTGAATTCAGCATCTATTTCTAGTTGTTCATACCCCTTAACTGTCATTATCCAATTTCCTCTCTACCTTCGTCAGTGTACTCAAGGAGAAATAGGCTACGCGGTTTGTCTGGTCAATTTCTCCGGCAAGGTGGTAACTATACCTATAATCAAGCGTACCAAATATTTTGAATAATCCATTCATAAGGGTGGCGCTGTAAAATTCAACACAGCATTTGACATTCATATTCAAGTTGACCTTATTTGCGGTTCCACCGGGTATAGGTTTGTCGGAACCAAGAATCGCAATGTACAATTCTTCTGGATTTATCAGGAACTGGATAAATCCCGGATTGCCGAGATATCGCAATGTCTTCCTATAAACACGAAACCTGTTCCGTTTAAGGTCAATGGTCAGATTTGCAGTTAACTGATTATCATTACTCATTGTTCAAACCTCCCGATAGATTATTATCTCCATTAGGTGCCATATTGTGTGCAACACCCTCTTTGGAATCATCAGTTTTAACAATCCCGGTATCCTTAATCGCATAGACGGCATAGCCATCAAATACATCGATCTGCATGGATTGTCGGTGCTCCTTAAAAGGCAAACCGAATTGCCCCTGCCAATCGGCAGGGAAAACAGGCGTGCGAGACGTCCGTGGCTTATCGCCATCTTTAAACACACGCTGATATACTTCCGTCGCTGTCAAATCAAAAGCTATCAGGTATTCATCCTTCGCGTGTACTATTTTCCCAAGGAGTTTGTAGCGATAGTCCGGATTCCACTCCATTAAGGAAAAGAGGTTTGCAAAAAACAGCTTACAGGTAACCTGCCGAGGTTTTCTGCGAGTGGAGCCAGGAACACACCAAGATACAGCACCGTGTTCTTCTTCCCGGCACAGGCGAATTGCAAGGCTTTTGCGCTCAACATTCACCAATGCCTGAACATAGTCCACAGAAGGAAATTTTTTCAAACAAGCGGCATTGAAATACAGCTTGAAGTTATTGAAGGTAATTGAGGGTTCGCCCATATGGGCAAAAAACTCACGCCTTACTACCTGATATCCTTCATAGTCAAACTCGCCGTCAAGCTCAATCACATCGCCATTTACTGAAGGCTCCGGGTTGTAAAGGGCTGAACTTGAAACAATATTTTCCTTGGGTGTGACACTATACTCATCGGGTGGCACAGTGCTATGAAGATCGCGAAGCATATTCGCAACCAAACCTTGTGGCTGTTCGTTCGTGAATTCATCCATTTACTGTCCCCTCCGATGCAATACTGCTCAGTTCCTGACTAATGAAGCGCTTAAGTTCATCAAACCCGGTAATACGGATTTTCTCTCCTGTTTCAAACAGCTGACCTTCCATTCGTATTTTCCAGTCGCTTTTACCCTGGGATTCGATGGTCGGAAAGATATGTTGATGCAAATAGTATTGATTTCCAAACGAGTTCGTCCACTTCTCCGGGATTGCGCGAACTCTGGTACCGGACACGGAGAGTGGCTTGACAGCATCATTACCAGACTCTGGCGTGCTTTCCCCAATAAGCATGTTTGGTTTTATGAATGCCTCAGCCTCGTTTGTATTGAATATGTAGACTGCCTCGTCACCCTTTTGAAAGAGCGACCCTGAAACGCGATACTTGAAATCTGTATTCCATTTGAACAATGAGAACAGCGTTTCAAGGTAAGCTGCACCGGATATTTCTTTCGGAAAATAGATGCCATTGGAAACGCGTGAGCAAACAATTACATGCCGACTATCCTTCGCTGCAGTCCTGACGGCAAAGCGCAAATCAATGGGATTTACCAGAAACTCAACCCTGTTATTCTTTCCAAGCTTCCGAACACAAGCGGTGCTGAATTTAATTTTTTTATCTTGAAAAGTCGCATATGGCCGTTGAACTGTATCAAAAAACTCGGAGCGTGTTATTTCAAAACCACGCATATCAAAATCGCCGGCTTCAACCCTGATATGAATCTCCGGCTCTTGCTCTTCGAAATCATCATGTTCAGCCTCAGTATTGTCTGTGTCAGGGTTGATACTGGCCGCTGCCTGATAATAATCTATGAGTTTGAAGCCGGCCCAGCGAGGGTTAATTGTGACAAAGCCTTTCAAAAGGCCGTTGTCGATGACCCGCAGTTCAGGTATAACAGACTTATTTCCGTATTTTGCATTGTCCAACAGACGCTGAACGGCAATGAAGTCGTCCCTTGTAATAATGGCATCATGATGATTTCGGTAAATGCTCTGCGGTCTGTCTCCACGATTTTTCCTTGACCTATGAGTGAGATAGTTGGGTGTGAACGTCTTTCTAGTTACCACATCACCGCAATGCCTTTCGTTTCGAAGCACCTGAACGATTGAACCCGATGTCCAATTTACATTTCCCAAATAGGTCTTTTTCCCCAATTCAGTTAAAGCTGTTGCAATATCCGCCGTTGAATAGCCGTAAAGGTACATGTAGAAGATAAGCTTTACAGTCGGTTCTTCCTCGGGATTAACGACCAGATTGCCATCTAAATCATGCGAATAACCTAGGAGCTTCGGTGTCAACGGGATTCCACCATCAAGTCTCATGCGCAGAGATGTCTCCATGCTACGGCTTCGTATATGCGATTCTTCTTGTGCCATAGTAGCCAAAAAGGAAAGTGCCATCTGCGAGTCATCCTTCAAAGAGAAAATGCACTCACTCTCAAAAAAAACACCAACCGGCTGGTTGAATTCTGCCAGCACTCGCACCATGCTAATGCAGTCGACCACATTGCGGGCAAAACGCGAAACACTTTTGGTGATGATCATGTCGATCTTCCCGGCGCGACAATCTGAAATCATATTATTGAATTCATCCCGATGCGCCATCGAAGTCCCGCTAATTCCCTCATCTGCATAAATTCTCACAAGCGTCCAGTTTGGATGATGGGAAACGAAATCTTCATAGTATTTCTTTTGCAACTCGTAAGATGATGTTTGCTGGATATTGTCTGTGGATACACGGACATACACAGCAATCCGTTGTTCTATATCGTTATCGTAGTAGTCAATTTGTTTCTTTGCAGGAATGAACTCATAGTTGTCCGGGTCCACTTCTGCATAAATTCTTTTACGAACATGAGCCTTCTGTTCCGCTAGGCGCTGCTTTCTGCTCTTATCAATCATCCAGCGCCCTCCTCGAATCGAAATTATCAGCGGGAAATTGTTGCCAACCGGGTGAGGGCAGAAAGAACGGATCTTTCAAATCCTCCTGATAATATGAAGCCAGCGTATAGATATCTTCAGAAATGAAGTAAATTCCGACAGGCTTCTCAAGCGCAGCAAGTATTCTTGCACAAAAACTGAGTTCTGAATGCTTTTTGGAAACATTACTTGCTTTTTGCGTTATGATAAGGTCAACTTTTTCCTCATAGCAATCTTGAAGAAGCTGTGACCACGCCTCAGCACTTTCCATATTGGGTGCAGTGCTTCCTTCATCAACATAGAATCCGATAAACTCCCAATTCGGACAAAGAGCCAGTGTGCTTAAAAATTGTTGCTTATGTACCTCAAGGTAGTCCTCGTATTTCGTCTGATTGAAATAGCGGATGTAAACAGCAACCTTAAAACCATGTTTTGGTAAAGGTCGCTCATGCTTTATACTTTTCAGCCACGCCCGATGTTCAGCTATACGGGTCTGCTGCTCGGTTTCTGTTTCCAACACAAAATCAAATGACGGCATGACTTCAAGTCCGGCATCTTCACTTTTCTTAATCAAATCTGACATAGTATCCCTCCGACTTCATCATCTAGTTGAAATTATATGAGCCGGAGGGGTAGAAAGGAATAAACCAGAAGTCAAGTGTTTGACCTCTGGTTTATATTTGAAACAAAAAAACGGATTGGATGTCTCCAACCCGCTTAAAAATGCTAATATTCTTCTTTTCGAGACATCGTATGTTTTAACTCTCTTACAATTTTCAGGATTGAGTCCATCTGAGCCGGTGTACAATCGCTGAAAATATCAGATAGCTCACTTTCATACAGGTTCTTCACACCGGGAACATCCGGGCGAAGCAATGAATCAGTTGAAACTTGCAAAGCCTCAGCGATACGGATGAATGTCGGGAGCATCATATTGCTTTTCCCAAGTTCTATATCGCTGATATGGGGTAAAGAGATATTTGCCTTTGTAGCTAAATCTGCCTGACTCATGTTTCCGTTAATACGAGCCTCTTTTATGCGTGAGCCGATTATCCGGCTCATGGTTGTATCGCGCCCTGCCATCGACTCACCTCCAGAGCATAGCCTACAGGCTATCTTTTAACCTAGAATATATCAAAATCCGCACAAATTGATATAAGGCGGGGCTTAGTTTATAGTGTCAACATTATAATAGAACCAAAATTTTTATTTGGAGGTTCTATTACTATGAGCTTAAATTATCGCATCATCGGACAAAAAATCATGACCATCAGGAAGAAAAACCATCTATCACAGATGACGTTCTCTGAGTTGATAGGCAAATCTCCCACTTATATCAGCTACATAGAAACCGGCAAAAAGAGCATGAGTCTTGATACCTTTGTGACAATTGCTAATGCGCTGCACGTTCCTGCGGACATACTGCTTGCCGAACAATTGACCGGTTCCGCAATACCGACAATCCAAGAAGTAACAATGCTTTTGAAAGATTGTACAGATTTTGAAAGGCTAATAATAACCAACGCATTAAAATCCATAAAAGCAACTTTACGTGACCACAGACCCATATTTAAATGCACGGAACAGTAAACTATTCTACAATATGAACCAAGCAAGACAATCGACCGGAAGTCATGGTGTTGACTACTGGTTGATTTATGTAGTCATGAAGTGACTATATTTTTGATGGAGTGATTATGTTTTCAGAGTATCTAAGATTTTTGAAGAGTGGACTGATATAATTAATGCAGAAAGAGGGTGATCCGCATAGTTTACTTCACAGGCGATATTCATGGTTCAGCACACGAAATTGTGAGGTTTTGTGAGCGGCATGAATTAGCTGCTGTGGATACGATTGTAGTTCTGGGAGATGTTGGTGCCAATTATTTTCTTGACCGGCGCGACAAAAAGCTAAAAACCGAACTCAATAGCTTGAAGCCTACAATCTTCTGCATCCACGGAAACCATGAAATAAGACCGGCCAACATTCCATCCTATATCATGAAGGATTGGAATGGCGGCACGGTCTGGTACGAGAACGAATTTCCCAATATTCTGTTTGCCAAGGACGGCGACATCTATTCGCTTGAGGGCATTTCATATCTGGTCATCGGTGGAGCATATAGCGTAGACAAGTTTTATCGGATTGAGCGTGGATATGGCTGGTGGGATGATGAACAACCATCGGATGGAATCAAGACCTATGTGGAAAATCAAATAGCGGAGAAGCACTTTGATGTAGTCCTCTCGCACACTTGCCCATTCAAATATGAACCAAGGGAAATGTTTCTCTCTATGATTGATCAGAGCACCGTTGATACGAGCACAGAACACTGGCTTGACAAAATTGAAGAATCAATAGATTACAAAGCCTGGTTCTGCGGGCACTGGCACACTGATAAGCGTATTGACAAAATGCACTTTCTGTTCCATGGGTATGAGTCTGCGGAGCAATTTAAGGATGGTGATGTCAGGTCGTGAAGGATAGATTCAAAAACCATTTATACACGAGGGAACTTCTAGTGTTCCGAAATCATCACTGGCACTATGTCGAAAGCGCTGACGGTACATTATTCTCCGGGCCCCACAGGACAAAGATACTAGCAGATAACTTGCCTGATTGGTATATCCATGGGCGGTACTATAAATGCTGGGGATATCTATCTACCAAAGACATTACCGATCTGCTGTATATCCCGAACGGGTTTACCAATCATTTTCTGAAAGATGATTGCCTTTATATCGCATACGGCGGGAAAATCAAAAAGGATGAATCACCGGGAGATGCTTTTTTCCATACAAAATATTCCGGTTTCGATGAAAGAGTATGGGGAAACGAAATCATCGGTATTTTGAAAGGTGCGCGGCTCCATTCAGGCTACGGTATATCAGTCATCATTCAACAACTCAAGGAAAAGAAAGATTGGCTGATTAAAACTTACCCGAAAGAATTCGGCCCGGATAAGTGGAGTTTTGATGTTGACAGATGCTTTGCGACCGACGACGAGAAAATGGAGGACTGAAATGGAAAAGTTCAAATACTTACAACCGCTTGACAAAATGGCGCGGGTCAGCCGTGCGGAGCTCGCTAACCGGCTTGACGATATATTGGATATAGTCGATAAGGATAATGTAGGTTATGTCATTACGGACGAGGGAAAGGATGATTTAGTCCTCTGCCCGGCGCGATGGATTAATTGTATCTATGACGACGATTTCGGCTGTATTATAAACAGTGCGCTTCGTTATGCAATCGGGAGGCACACCTATATGCCTTCTGTTGTTATGGATTTTGTTCGAAAGCATATTGATATGCTTGATTCCAGAACGATTTCTGTGATGATCCAAGATATCGAAAGAGAATCCGAGCAGGAGACACTCGATCAGATTGATGACTGGATGAAGCTACGAGATGATTTGAAAGCTCACTATGGAGCAATGATCCAAAAGGATGAGGACAAGAATGAAAATGGATAGGAGGAGTATCTTCTGAGAAAAGTATTTTTTACAAGCGACCTGCACTTTGGGCATGAGAATGTGATTCGCTTTGACAATCGCCCCTTTACCTCTGTCGAGGAAATGGATGATACTCTCATCCAGCGCTGGAATGCCAAGGTGGGCAAGGGCGATCTTGTGTATGTGCTCGGTGACCTAATTTGGAAATCCCGAAATGGAGATGCCCACAATCTGGTTAAGAGCCTGAACGGACAGATTATCCTCATCAAAGGGAATCATGATCGCTTTCTGCACAACGCAAAGGCGAAAGAGACTCTTGCCGGTATCAAAGATTATGAAGATATTTGTGTAACACTGGAGGATGGTTCGGTTCGCAGATGCATTCTAAGCCACTATTTCATGCCGATGTATAACGGGCACCGGCATAAGGCAATTCACCTCCATGGGCATTCGCACTTCACTGCTGAAGCTGAGATTGAGCTTCGGATAGCTAAAGAGCTTAACGATGAGGGGTTCGCCAATGAGATTTACAATGTAGGATGTATGTACTGGAATTATGAGCCGGTGACACTGGATGAAATTCTGAGACATGAAGGATTGAAACACGATTGCTCGAAAGTGGAGATTGAGTTCAAAATCAATGCCGAACTATATGATGCGGTAGGTGTAATCCTTAAACAATATGGATTGACGCATGAAGAAACGATTTTACTCTTCTTGAAGGAAACGGTTCGCCTTGGTCGGATTCCTTTCGAGTATACACAGGAAGATTTAGTAGAGGCCCAAAAGCTCAGTTGCGAGGTAGATGTCAATGGAGAACAACGTAGTCTCGCTGTCCAAAGAAACCTTCTGTACCGCGCTTCAGATGATTAGAGAGCAGGAATCTATTAATGAGGAAGTTGCAAAGGCACTGAGCAAAGTTTCGGATGGATGCTATACTTTCGGATGCGGTAATAAGTGGTTGGAAGCCTTGCTGATAGTTTTGAAAGAAGCTGTTCACGATCAGTACGATTACATCAGCTGGTGGCTTTATGATGCGACCGAGGATTACAAGGTTTGCTCTAGCGACGAGGGTAGCAAAGAATGGTGTCTGAAAGAGCCAGCGGATCTATATGATTTCATCGTTTCCGAATGTCAGGATATAGTCAAAGAACTTTAAAAAGAGAGCGACAAATGGTAGAATAGAAAAATGGCATATAGTGAAGATTTTAGAATGAGAGTAATGGAATATTTGGATGCTGG
>JGI994J12354_10006128_pt1 | contig 10132 bp, 6 predicted proteins | sample IntmicLarv3ML3BL_FD_12354 | JGI IMG/M metagenome (IMG submission 12354)
TGACAAGTGCATATAACTGTTCAAACCACAAGGGCGCAACCGGTGAGTGCATCAGATATGCTCAAGCCGTCGGGGCAGATACGGTTGACATGAGCTTTATCCAGCTTTTTCCGACTGCAAATCCAAAAAACGGTATTCTCGATAAGTATGCGCTTTGGGCATATTCTTCCACAGGCTTTGGTTCAATAAATGTCGACAGGCACGGCAAACGCTTTGTCAATGAGCTTGCCGGGCGCGATGAAGTCTCAAACGCGCAGATCAGTTCCTGCGATAACCCGACATATACTGTCCTCAACGAAGCAATATTCGCCATGCTCGATGTTTCACAAGATGATTTAAGGAGCATGACAGAAGCAGTGGTGGCGAATGGTGCGTTGGCAACAGCGCACGAATCATTGGCGGTGGAAGCAAACGGGTCGGCAGCGGCAAGCGGCTCATCGGCAGCAACACACGAATCATCAGCAGCTGCAAAAGAATCGCCGGCTGCAGCGCACGAATCATCAGTAGCAGCGAACGGGTCACCCCGAATAATCTCCGCAGGAACAGCTGAAGAGTTATCGGCTAAGCTCGGTATGGAATATTTGACCGATACGATAACCGCGCATAACGGGTACATTGTCAACAATCAAAGCGACAGTGAGTTTAACAAATCAATCAGCCCTCATATGGCTCCAATGCTTCAGGGCCCATATTATGCTATTCCGCAATGGCCTTCGATTCACTTTTGCATGGGCGGCTTGCGCTTTGACACCGGAGCACATGTGTTGGATACTCAAGGCGCACCCATACCCCGGCTATACGCTGCCGGCGAATGCTGCGGCGGTGTCCACGGGGCAAACCGTCTTGCAGGAAACGCCATTACAGAATGTATAGTTTTCGGGCGTATCGCCGGCACAAATGCCGCCGCCGAAGCATTAGGCTAAACAGGACTTGTCGAGCAACTGAAAACCCTTGTCAGTCAAAGGCTGACGCGGTTTTCAGTTACCCTGAACGCTGTTTTTATAAAAAACAAGAGAATCACTATAAATCGTAATACATTTCAAATTCCACAGGCTGCGGCAGCTGGTTATATCTGGCTATATCCGCACGCCTGTTTTTGATCCATATCTCAAGAAGCTTTTCGGGGAACACTCCGTTAACTGTCAGGAATTCGTGGTCCGCTTCCAGTGCGTCCAATGCCTCGTCAAGCGAGCGCGGCAGCTGCTTTATCTTCTTTTGCTCTTCGGCAGACAGATCGTAAAGGTTGAAATCGTATGGACCATAGCCCTCTTTTTTAGGATCGATCTTCTTGAGAACACCGTCGAGTCCTGCCATTAAAATAGCTGCGTAAGCATAATATGGATTGCAGGTGCCGTCAGGGCTGCGCAGTTCAAATCGCTTCTTGTCCGGAGCCTTTGCATAAGCGGGAATACGCACAACGCTGCTGCGGTTCGCCGTCGCAAAACCAATCGTAACAGGTGCTTCATAGCCGGGCACAAGGCGTTTATATGAGTTTGTACTTGGATTNGTCAGCGCACACAAGGCTCTCGCGTGAGTGAGGATCCCTCCGATAAAGTGGAGCGCCGTATCACTCAGCTGCGAATAGCCGTTTTCGTCATAGAAGAGCGGCTTACCGTCCTTAAACAGATGCATATGGACATGCAATCCGTTCCCTGCCTCGGCAAAAATCGGCTTAGGCATGAATGTAGCTGTCTTGCCCTCGGCAAAAGCCGTATTCTTAATCAGGTATTTCGTCATCATTGTCTTATCGGCCATCTCGAGCATAGTGCCCATCTCGACCTCAATTTCGAGCTGACCGGGTCCGCCCACCTCGTGATGATGATATTTCACCGCGATCCCCTGATCCTCCATCAGCATCGTCACACGAGAGCGAAAACCGCTGAGCCTGTCAAACGGCGGAGCCATATGGTATCCGCCCTTCAGCGGCATCTTGTAACCAAGATTATCGCATTCATTGCCGCTGTTCCATTCAGCCTGTTCCGTGTCTATGGCGTATTTCGAGCCGTTTTGACTGACATCGTAGCTCACATGNTCAAACACATGGAATTCAAACTCGGGNCCGATTTTCATCTCATCGGCGATACCAAGCTCCCTCATATATTCTTCAGCATGCATGGCGACATTGCGCGGGTATTGATCAAACCTATAATTATCGGGCACATCGATTACCATNACATCCCCGATCATTGCAAGGGTAGGTATCTCGGCGAATTTATCTACATACGCACTTGTCAGGTCGGGTATAAAAACCATATCGCTCTTCTCAACAGGCGCAAACCCGTAGTTCGATCCGTCGAAACCGACACCGCTGACCAGAACATCCTCCGTCAGCCTGGCGACCGGCATCGTGAGATGTCTCCAACGCCCGTTCAGGTCGATCATCATAAAATCGACCATTTTAATTTCGTTTTCCGCGCAAAACTTCTTTGCCTGCTCAAGACTAGTAAACATTAACTTCTTTCCTCCAATGTGTTTTGTTGCGGTTGTTTATTGCGGTTACTTCTACTTCTTATTCTTTGCTTTAACCTCGGCAACACCCTTGAATACAAAGGCTGCCAGAGCGGCTCCGACAAGAGGCGCAAGGATGAAAACCCAAACATTGCTCAGTGCGTCGCCGCCGGCAAGCAGCGCCGGGCCTATGCTGCGGGCAGGGTTTACGGATGTACCGGTGAGCGGGATGCCAACGATATGAACAAAGGTCAATGTGAGCCCGATAACAATACCTGCGACACTTCCGTTATTTTTCGAGGAAGTGACACCAAGAATCGCAAATACGAATATAAATGTCAAAATGACCTCAACGATCAAAGCCCCGCCGATGCCGCCTGCGTTGGCGACCCCGTTTGAGCCAAGTGCGCCGGTCAAATCAGCAATGCCAAAGCTTGTAAGCATTTTAAGCAGTCCCGCCCCCGCAATCGCGCCAATTATTTGAGCAATAACATACCCGGCAAATTCGCTTGCGCTAAGCTTTTTGTTAATAAGCATAGCCAGTGAAACCGCGGGGTTTATGTGACAACCGGATACATCGCCGATCACATAAGCTGTCGCTACGATTGCAAGTCCAAAGGCCAGCGCCACGGCTAAGTGCCCTCCCGGCACATCGCAACCGAGGAACATAGCGCTTCCGCACCCCATGAAGGTCAAAATAAGTGTTCCGATAAATTCTGCTGCATACTTTTTCATGATTAATTCGTCTCCTTCAAAATTTTGTCGTTTGTTTTTACATCGTTAATAACTGCGTTACTTTTCAATGTTGTCTATACTTTCATCATTTCTGCAGGGTGTTTTTCCTACGTTGCTATTCTTAGAACGTTTTTCTTAGATCATTTTTAGATCATTTATTGAATATCGGCTGTTCTTCCATTTCATCCGCTGTAAATATCTTCACACAATTGCGTCCTGAGTTTTTCGCGTTATAAAGTGCGGCATCTGCATCCGAAAGAAAAAGCTCAAAGCTCTCGTGCCTGCTGTTATCATAAATTGCTATACCGATACTGATCGTTACATGGAGCTTTTCGCTATTCAACTCCAAGTCAGTATTCTCTACACCTGCCCTTAGTTTCTCTGCAAGGTCCGTTATATCCTTACCATTGATACGCGGTATAAAAGCACAAAACTCTTCACCCCCGTACCTCCCAACGAGGTCTGTAGCCCTCAGATTGGAAGCAAGCGAGTTTGCAACTTTTTTTAGTACTTCGTCACCGTTTAAATGCCCGTAGGTGTCATTGACTTTCTTGAAAAAATCAATATCCATCATCAGGACTGCAGCGCTTGATTTTGCACCAAGCTGGGAGAATATCGTCTTTCCGTTTTTGTACAGCGTACCCCTGTTGATTAAACCCGTCAACGCATCGTGTTCCGCAATTTTTATAGCTTCATCCAGACGATTTTTGCTTTCGGTTACATCGCGGATTACAATGCTTCTGCCTATTGTCCTTCCATAATTCTCAATAAGGTTCTGAGAAGCTTGAAAATGTCTTTCATCCTCTGCTTCAGCCGTTATTGTGAATTCTTTCGTTAAATCGCCTTCATTGCCTGCCCATGTTATATTTTCAATAAGCGGCATTTCTGCTCCGGACACTACGGAGTATAGTTCCGGGAAAAGCTTCTTGGCAGCTGAATTCGCATCAATAAACATCCCTTGCATATCAACCAGAATGAACCCGTCATTCATCGTTTCAACAATATGCTCCTGAGCAATTGGCGCAAGCATATATAACCCCTGTCTCAGCACGGCATGCCCGAGAAGCACACAGGTGATGCTTAGCAGTATGGGCGTTGCATCGATTTCCAAATTACCCAATTTCAATATGTTTATAATGTAACCTATGGCAGGAAGCAATGAAGCGATTATTACCGAAGTCGTCTGTTTTTTAAACAAGTTGTCGCCTTTTCTTCGGAAATAGAGCACGATGCCAATGGCTGCAAATACAAGGAGTAATGTGTACACAAAATACGCATAATAGACTACGCCTCCGGTTACAATAAAACGCGGAAGGAGCGCATCTGTCTCATATATCAGCTCCTTATAAAAAACTCTGCTCAGCGGCCATGTTATAACGAGTATGGCAGATATGACAGGAAGTATCAGAAGGACTATTACATGCTTTGCTCTCACCGCTATTTTTGTACAGTATTCCCATGCGAAAAGAACAAGAAACGGTGCGATGAACGGGATGCCCAAATATTCGATTTTCGCCGCTAACAACGCCGGCTCATATCCACCTCCGCTCAGTTCAAACAGATAGCCCACGTTAAAGATAAACACGGATAGGATCATGTAAGTAAAATACAGAGACTTAGGTGCACGTCTTACGAAAATAGCAATATACAGCATGACCACAGATATTACTGTAGACAAAAGAAGTATCACCATCAATGCATTGCTATATACACTGCTATGTATAAAACTCACTCCCGACTGTCAGAGGTTATTCCCATTCAACCGCTCAAATATACTCTTATTTAACCGCCAAGACTTATTCCCACTCCACCGTCGCGGGCGGTTTTGACGTGATATCATACACAACACGGCTCACTCCCGCAACCTCGCCCGTTATCCTCTGCGAGACGCGGCTGAGCAGCTCATGCGGCAGCGGCACATATTCGCCTGCCATAAAGTCATCCGTCTTGATTGCGCGCAGTGCGATGGTGTATCCATATGTGCGCATGCCCTCCATCACACCTACGGAGCGAGTGTCAGTCAATACTGCAAAATATTGATCCGGACGTGTATCATCCGGCGACGCTTCAATCTCTGCGCGGAAAATTGCATCCGCATCTCTGAGAATATCAAGCTTCGCTTTGTTAACCTCTCCCAAGCATCTGACTGCAAGCCCCGGACCGGGGAACGGCTGCCGCTCTGTCAGTGTCGCAGGCAGCCCCAAATGCCTGCCCAATTGTCTGACCTCCGGCTTATAAAGGCCGCGCAAAGGTTCAACCAGATCCTTAAAATTTATGTTTTCCGGCAATCCTCCTACGTTATGATGACTCTTGACGACTGCCGAACCGTCTACACCCGATTCCAACACATCGGGATAAATAGTACCCTGTGCCAAAAAATCAATCCCGCTTAGCTTACCTGCTTCTTCCTCAAAAACGCGGATGAATTCCTCACCGATTATCTTGCGCTTTCTCTCCGGATCTGTTACGCCCTTCAACAGCGCAAGAAATCTATCCTCGGCATCGACACGGATAAGATTGAGATCAAAGCCTGCAAAAGCTTCTTCCACCTCGTCCGGTTCGTTTTTTCGCATACATCCGTGATCGACAAAAATGCAGTGCAGTCTGCCCGGTAAAGCTTTTGCAAGCAACGCGGCACAAACAGCGGAATCCACTCCGCCCGACAGCGCAAGCAGCACCTGCCCGTCGCCAACATGCTCTTTTATAACATCAATACAACGCGACTCATACGACGCAATATCCAGTTCACCGCTTGGGCGTATCTCCTCATATCTGTTTTTCAAATCAATCACTCCATCCAATTTATTATATATGCAAATATTATCATATTTCTACTTGATAAACAGGTTTTCCTGATTTCTCCGCCAGACTTATGGTTTCCCATGTTCCGGCTCCATCGGGTGTCTTGCGTCTGATTCCATCCCACACAGCAACAAGGATATCACAACGCCTAACCACATGAAGCCCTGCCTGTCTGTAGTAGAACCCCCTTTTCGGATCGTTCGGCACAGGTTCCTCAGGTACTACTGTGTAGGTTTCATTTGAGGCTGACAGTAGGCGGTCAAATTCTTGCGCAGCGCTCTCAGAGAAATCCTTCCGGTATTCTGCCGCGTCTATCGGAAGCGCCGCAGCAATTCGAAATCCTGATAGCAAAGCCATGCTTGCCAATAGCATATCCGCGCCTTCTGCCAGTGGGGATAACAGCGTAACCTCTGAAGCGCTGTACTTGTTTTTTACAAGAGTAAAGAAGTCTTTAATGATGTGTATGATTTGCGGGATTTTGTCATTTGGCAAACTCCTATGCCCGGTCACACCTATTATAAGCGAACTGCTGCATTTACGCCAATCAAACATATTTCCGTTTTCGCTGATGTGGTTGTTATCGTTATCTATAAGCAAACACACCACCTCAGCCTACAGTCCGGTTCGCGCGCTCTATCAAATCATCAAGCGAGACAAGGATCGTACCAATAACTCTTTCCCCGCTTTTTTTAATGGCGACCGCTTTTTCACCGTTTGTCGTGAAACCAATTGCGCTGACATTACGTCCATCGTAGTTAAGCTCCTCACCCGGCCCGGCATCAAGCCGCAGGAGCATAATACCACTCTCCAGATCATATACATAGGCACTTTTCAAATTGGTCGCCAGTACAATTGCTCTCTTTCCGGACGGGTCAAGGTTAATAGCCGCAATTGATTCCGGAGCTCTGATGCATTTATTGAGGATTCCGCTGTCAATGTCAACCAGAATGATTTTACCATCCCATCCCGCTGTAATCATGTATTTTTCGGTCATAAAAATACCCACAATGCCGCTTAAATGCTCCTGAAGCCCATATATGGGATATTCCCTATCCTGCTTCACATCCCACACATCAACATGATAATCGGGATAAACATATCCGATGAAGCGCTCGGACGAATCGCGGCACCATGTAATGCTGGGATATGGATATATCTCGGTGTTGATGTAGTGGATTGACTTTAAGGTATCGGGTAAATCCGAAAGGTCAGGCTTAACATTCGTTGGATACGCATANAGTTCGAGAGAGCCTGTGGCCGGGTTGCTTTGAACAGAGCCCTGGTTTGAATCTTGNCTTNGANCACCAGAGCCTTGAACTGAGATATCCGAGCTTTGCGGTGTACTGTATATTCCAAGGAAGCCATTGCCGTTTCCCGCAACGAGTCTGTTATTGTCATGACTTAGCGCTAGTACGGTATCGGCATCTGTGATCTCCCCAATCGCATTTCCCGATACAGCGTCATAGCACACGATTCCCCTACCCGATCCGACACCCCACGATTCATACCGGACGCTTCCGTCAGCGGAATATTTGGCAGATAATTCACCGTCATAGGCTTGACTCTCCAGCTCTTCAAGGGATCGTTTCCGATAATCGTTAATTTCAGCCTCGGTCGGAGTTCTTTCCATACCTGTCTCAAAATTCCAGATCCGTACTTCATTCTCTTCAAAGAATCCGGGGCTTGCGCAGAAAATGATCTCGTTTTCCGAGAGGAATCTACCGTCAATATGGTTTTCATCAACATCAAATGAGGTTATCTCCACAGGCGTGTCACCCGTGCGCCAGATGACTATCTCACAGGAGTAAACCCCAAAGCCTGTGACAAAATATTCACCTGACGGTGAGAAGGAATGAAAAGTCAGAGCGTAGTCTCCGTAAGGTCTCACACGATTTATGGTATAAAGGATATCACCGCTGCGAGCATCGATCAGTGCTGCGTCGTTGTAATACCCGAGCATTCCTAAAATGTAACGGTCGTTCGGTGAAAACTCCATACCGCCAAACCTGCGGTTGCTGCTCTTGATCGGTGCAAGAAGCTGAAGATTCCCAAAATACACCGAGCCTTCAAGTGTCTGCTTAATTGTTTGCAATGTCTCAGTATCGCCGTCAGTGTAAACCTCGCCATATATCGCATACGAATCGAGTGCATAACGCATTCCTGCCAGACGGTCGCCGTTTGCCGCGGCATTCTTTGAGCTCTCAAGCAGCAGTGATATTTCGTTTTTCTGCGCGGTAACTTTTTGAGCTTCTATGGTATTTTTCTGTGCTTCTATGTCATTCTTCTGAATTTCAATTTCATTTTTCTGCAAATTGATATTGTATGCTAAAAATGAGACGACAATCGCAAAAGCGGATACAACAGTGATAATCGGTGTCAATATTGCCCAGCGTCTCCTGATTTGCCTGCGCCGCTCCCGTCGGTTCAAATCATCATAGTCAATGTCAAGTATCCCTGCTATGATTTTCAGGCGCTTGCTTATCAATGCCTTTTTCAGTTCTTTTTCATCAATGTATGCTGACAGCTCAACGGCGAACGGGTCGACCGGTCTGCCGGTGAAATCAACATCATCATAAAAGTGCAGCCCCTTATTGCGCATTATCTCACTTGTCTGCTTTGTGAGTCCGGCAATGTCACCCGACGACACCACCACAACAACGTCGCGGTAATGGTGTGTTTTCAAGAACTCGGCCAATTCGTAAATGCACCAGTGGTTCTCATCAAGATAGTCCGGGCAGAGCAGCATGATAAACCTGCGTGAGCTGCGTATCGCATCGGAAATAGCGTCATTTATCACACCGCCAAAAGGCAACTCATCCTCATCGCGGAATAATCTGCCTATTTTCTTTTTCCCGAGCTCCGTGCGCAGCTTTGATGTGGGGATGCGATATCCTTCCGTTCGCTCGCTTATGGTTTTCGCAATCAAAGAATCCCGGGGATTATGCCGGTAACTGATGAAAGCCTCATAAGTGTAGNTATTTGATTGATCTGACACAAGTCACTCCTCGTTGTGTATCATTAATTTGCNCTATATCGTCTTGTATACCCGCAGNCCGATGCTCTTGAGTAATGGAATCATATTCTCAGCGACGTCACGATCCTTCTGTTTCTCTTCCGCCGACAATTCATCCCAAGCTACCAACAGATGATGGTAATTTCTCTCACGCAGCTTCTTAATCGCATGATTCTTCTTTGCATCATCAGTCAGTGCACTCCATTCATCCGCCGGGAGACTTTTTTGAGCCAGCTCCGTGCCATATTCAAGCGGCTTATATTGCATACCGCTTCCCAGTTTTTCATCCATCCAACGCATGTGTTCATTTTTTGCAAGTAAAAGCAACGTCTCTTCGTCAAACTCATTAACAGATGGGAACGGAGTGTCGCCGGCATCATAATCATGCTTTATTGCCTTGAGAGCTTTTGCAAAACCTTCCGCCTGTTTACGGTTTGAATCCTTGATGTTCTCCGGTAATTGCTCCCAAGGGACATTGTATATTGCATCAATGTTGTTACGTTCGGTTTCTTTCTTGCAGAAATTCTCGTGGATCGCAACCGCGAGCTTCTCAACATAGCTGTTGAGGATCACCTCTCGCAAAACCAGTCTAATAAAGGCATCGGCATCCACATGGAGTGAAAGCTGTGAGTAAAACGGCAGAGAAACCGGTTCCCACACGTTCCCCTCCATCCGGCTCATATCGAGAATCGCNTCCATTGAACGCGCCCCGTGCTTATATTCCGGCACAAGCAGCATTGCCCAAATGATGTTGGGGCTGACCGGTGCTATACCTTTTTTAATATTCAGCTTACGTTCACATAAGCTCCGCAGCAGCAGTGCACGGCGCAGGATGTAATTATTATCATTTTCATCCTTCTGATTGGGCCCCAGTACGTTGATTGTCCCTTTAAGACGGCTTGCAAAATCAGGTCCTTTTATGTTCCGAAACTCTTGCTGTACCTCCGGATTATCAGAAAGCAACGGCTTAGTAAACTCCGCGAAGCTGGCTGCAGTCCCTCCCGCAAACACCAAAATACACTTGCCAAGCGGATGCTCGCCGCTCTCATCCTTAAATTTACCATCCTGCATGGGCATCAGGAAGCTCTTGATCCAACCGAGCGGCAATCCGTCACGGTCAGAGTCAAACTCATC
>JGI994J12354_10006129_pt1 | contig 10132 bp, 16 predicted proteins | sample IntmicLarv3ML3BL_FD_12354 | JGI IMG/M metagenome (IMG submission 12354)
TACCACCAACAAGAACGCTGCCCAGTCTACCCAATCCCTTGCCTCTCTCGGCATTTTGTTTTCCACCTCCTTTCTGATTTAAGTATAACAAATTTCTATAATAAACGCAAGTCTTTTTTCATAAATTTTTATATTTATTTTCAGGCATAAAAAAAGAACCGCCACCCGATTAAGGATGACGGCTCAACGTTTATTTGATGGTCATTTGATAGTTACATTATAAACCCAGTAATATCAAGGATTTTTCGTTTGATTGTTACAACACGGTTACAAGCTACCGTGCGATACTCTATCCCGGCACTCTGCTTGCTTAGCATCGTTGAAACTTTCAATATTTGAGAGATAGCCGGTAATACGGCGAACTCGTTTTATAGGCGACTTCTCAACGGCTGTTAATACTATTTCATCGCCCTCAAGTTTTAAATCAATTGTTGCGATCTGCTTTCCATTGGCACTCCAAAGGTTCTTCTCCTGCCTCACGATATCCTCGATTTCGTCAGTGGTAATGCCTTCGTCTGCTGTTACTTTTATTCCGTCTACTATAATCATCTGTTTCACCTTCCGAAATTATAATATCATTTTTACAGATTTTTTAAAGTGGAATTTTTAGGGTAAAAATAAAACCACCCCGAAGGGTGGTTTTATGAGCCGTGATTATACAGAGTGAAGTCGAAATCGTACGCGATTACATGGAGAACCGACGAACGCTCTTTTTTCGAACCAACCAGACGATAAGAGTCGGCCGGTCCGAACCTAAAACTTAGAAGTTTTTCGTCATTTTGAACATTTAAACTCTGGGCTGGAATGCTAAACGACTTGACCGACAGAAGCTCATAGCCACCTATAGTGGTTTTGTCTCTCTTGCCAATCTCCAACCATGAGCTTTGCGCCAATGTACTTAATAGGTCATCCAAATTTTTCCTACATTTCAATTCGTTACGCGATTGATCTTTCTTGAAATGGTTAAATGTATACTTGTTGTTATTGGTCAAATATTTAAAACAAAAAGTTATATGCTCTGATTCGGGATTGCGCCCTATATTATCTGCAACAGCTTTGCTCGACACCCTAGGAGGTTGTTTTTTTTCTTTTATTTTACTCAATATCGATGTAATTCTCCACAAAATATTCTTTTATCGACTCTTTGGTTATTGGTATGTGGAAAAGCCCTTCCTTATATGCGCTCCTCCAAGGAATCTCCTCATGTGTCATATCTCTGAGTTTCCATGCAGTGTATTGACCAAATTCTTTATAAACCTCTTCCAATAACGACTCATCCAATTCATCAAAAGTTCGATATAGAGCGGCAAATTTTGTAATTCCATTCGCGCCATTATCGCTATAAAGATCGTAAATTTTAGGAACAACTGGCCCGTGCTTCCACGCCTCAAAATCTTCATCAAAAAGAGGATAGTCGTTCAGAGCTAGCGAACATCCCTGGGCATAATAAAGAAGTTTTTGCAATTTCAAATGAGAAATTAATTCCATGTCCCCACTCAAATTCTCTCGTTGATTTCTCTCCAAAAACCACGATGCTACTTCGGCAGCACTATATTCACTCATCGCTTTCACCTCTTCCATTTATTACTCCCAATTTTTTATCTCATGTGTAATAAATTAAGAAAAGAAGCTAAGCTTTTTTCTTAATTTTATTCTATATTGAAAAACGTTTTTCCTTTTTTTATTTTAAAAATTTTTAAATTTTATTTCGAGATAGAAAATGTACCAATCAGACCAACAACAAACCACACTAGATTCCGTTGCCTTTTCAACCTACTCTGAGCCCGCTTGACCTCTTTTTCGTATTCCCTGAATAATTGATTGGCTTTCTCTATTGATTCTGAGGCTCTCCCCAAGTCGCCCCGCAATCTCTGTATCTCGGCTTTCGATTGCCTCAATTCGTTCAAGGCTACCTCTAATTGCGTTTTCAGCTCCTTCAATTCCTCTTTCTGCATTTCTTGCAGATTCAAGGCTTGAATTAATGAGTTTTCCTGCTGAATCAAGCTCTGTTCTAACTGCGTCAGCTCCGCTTCCGTTATTTGATACGTTGCCGGACTGGCTAAGCAAGTAGCAACTGGCAACGACAACAACAAAAAACATAAGCACATACAGATACCACTTATTATTTTTTTCATTCATTTTTTCACTCCTATAGTCTTGGTATAAAACCAAAGTTAATTAAAAATTGAGCACCTCTAGTTTTTCCAAGCATAAATTTTAGCATTTTTACCCCCTCAATTCTGCTGATACCAGATGACCTTACCCGCCCCAATGTCCAGTTTGCTTAAAAACAAATTCAATGTGCACCCAACCTTCGCTATGGTACAGACCCACATTGATTTTTCCCTCTAAGCCATGGGCCTTCGCCGCATCCATTACAGTATTAAATAGGGCTGTAGCACTAGTGTTGTAATCCATAGCATTGTGAATATCCGCCGCACACCCTTTAGTGTGCCAACTATTAGCCGCTCCGCCTACTCCCCTATTTACTTCTGGCGTACGATAGCCGCTTTTATAGCCCGCACGAATGGTATTCACTACCCAACCCGGATTCCAGTCACGCAAGGTATCCATGACTTTAAAAAGATTAGCAGTATTCTCATCGTTTGTGCAAAGCCCACCATGCTCATTATCCCAAGCGTATTCATTCGAGGATCGTTTTAAGGCATCCCACTCCCGCACGCTCCAGTAGCCTGCTTACATACAATGGTTTCTTCATCCATCTACCCTCCTTATCTTTTTTGAGTTGGTTGATTTTAGTCCTTAGAAATTCCGGTATATGATTGCCGTAGCCCATGCGCTCAATGTTTTCAATGATACTCAACCCTTCATTGGCCGCAATAGGTGATTAAGTTGCATCGCCCCATCTAAGGTATTTGCAAAAGCTACGAACGCAAATATCACTAATTTTTTGATTATCCCTTTAAAGCCAACATTAGAGCTTAAAGACTTTGTTTTGAAGTCGACAGTTAATCCGGTCAGGTAATCCACTACAATCAGTACAACAAGCATATTCAAAGTCTTATCAAACCCGCCGACCGCTACAGTAATGCCCGCCCCAAGCAGTGAGCCGTAGTACATCATGTCAGGATTAACTTTTAATATGCTTTTCAAAAAGGCTACTGCCTCGTTATAATTCACACCCTCCCACTTCCTTTCCACTAAAAAAGCGACTGATTTTATTCAGCCGCTTTTACCGCAATATGAAACTATGTTTTGTTATAGAGGTAAATCTTTTATTCTCTTCGCAGGAACACCTGCATATAAACCATTAGGTTCACAATTCTTTACCACTACCGCGCCCGAAGCAATTACACACCCCTTTTTAATGATAACTCCAGGGAGAATTGTGACCCCTGCACCAATCCAGCACCCATCTTCAATAGAGCTTGGTAACTGAGATGCTTTTCCGCCTCTGCGTTCTGGAGAAGAATAATCATGATTAGTAGAAAGCATTAAAAGATTTCTGCCAATCGAAATATTATTTCCTAACTTAGCCCCTTTCGAAAAAGTACAATTTCTATTTACAAAACACCTCTTTCCAAACTCTACATCCAAAGAATCAAAGAAGACTCCTGACCAAAATTGGCTCTTAGATACTTTTAACCCAAGAATTTGATATAAGATTCTCCGAAGCCTATAGGGGATAATAGGCAACGAAAGCACATGATTTACAATAAATTTTCTCACAACAAACTCCTCTCATGCCTTTATAGCAGTATTATATCCAAACAAATAGTATGTTGCAATATAGATACTTACCCTTCAGATGCTTCTTCATTTAATTCGATTAGTTTTTCTTTAATTCTCTCCATATCAGCAGCATCGCCGACAATCTCAGCAAATTTATAATCTTCAAGTAGTTTCTGCCTTTTAGCACTCAATTCAGATTTTTTGGATTCCAATGCAATCTTTTCTTCGTGTTCCTTAATTTCTTTAACAGTCGCTTTCCTCGCCCCCTCAATAAAAGACCCTGTATAAATTCCATGATTCGGATGCCAGTAATAAATTATTTTACTCATTTAAAATCCTCCTTAGTACCAAATTCGGAAAACATATCGCCAGTTAGTCAAAGTGACAGCAAAAGCTGCACCAGTGCTTTTATTAAACACAAAAACACCGTTACTATGATTACCTGTATTTACTTGTATCGTGCTCGCTGTGAGAAATGGTATAAGTGGTAACTCATTGTTTGCACCACTCATCGTCCAGAAACACCGAACAACGTCCCCAACGACATAAGTGCCATTGTCAGCCACACACTCTAATAACACGTCACACCTGACGTTTTCAATATCAAGATTAAGATTGTGTTCAACGATAGTAGGCGTGTTTTTTACTGGCATCAAATCATAGCCGCCATTCACATCACTCCGCCACAGCCTCGTTCTTGCAAGCTCTTTGATCTCTGTTCGGTTAGCTTTATTTACTCCAAGCTCCGCAATCCCTCGTGATACCTCGGACATATCCACTTGCTCCGGATTCACATATTCATCAGTCACTTTAATGCAATACATGACGACTGCTGATTTAGGACGATTTTCGTCTGCAGTAGGCACAACTCTACTGATATCAATGTCGAATCCCCATGAATTGCCTTCATTAACTGCTGAACTGTGTCCTACGAACTCTGCGAAAGCGCTAAAAACTCCAGTTGCTACAGGTGGAGGTTGATTGCCTCGTTTGTTGCCAGGTGTGGCTCCTACTCTACCTTTGATATCTCGAATCGCATCTTCCTGAACATCCCCTACACTCAGCCCATTGCCCTGACTTCTCAAAAACCTCGCCGCACTCACGAAGTCAGGAATCTTAAAGCTATTACCACTACCGCCCCAAGTATGGCCAATCGCGTTAAATAGTCCTGAGTAAGTCGTAGTTGACAAGCTCGCACCATTACACTCCATAAAGCCTGTTGGCGGCGTAGTTCCTGCCCAAGCGATAATTGTACCGGTTGGCACGCCGGAGGGAAGTTTTTCAAGTAAATCCTCATGGGCGTTTGGATCTTCGTTGTGACTTTCCAATCTTTCTTCAGTCACGTAAATTTTTGATTCATCGACTACCACAGTCACATTCTGTGAGCTGCCAATCACTGCATCAATTGCGATGAAGTCTTTATAGGGAGTTCCATCTTCAATTGGATCAGCGGAAATATAGTCGGCTTGAGTGCCGGAATTGGTGTAGCAATATAGTTTTTCTTCCCCTAAGTCGCCGATTTTGGCAAATAACCCAAGCTCTCGGCCGAAAAATCCACTCGTCAAGCCGGAATTATCCACTACAGCAACGATTTCAATTTGGCCGTTGCCTTTGTTTTCTGATTTTTTGATTGTTAAATCTAGTTTCGGCTGCTTGAGTGCAATGAAATCTTGAATTTCATCAGCTTCACCAATGATTCCGTCGCCCATTTGGACTTTTGTGAAAATTAATTTCTCTCCTACCTGAGAGCTGGCAATCATATTTTTTCCTGATTTTGTGAGCACAATTCTGGGAAACTTTGCCAATTTAGTCACCTGCCTTTACTTTTGTAAATTTATATTGTTTTACCAAGCCGCCGAAATACGTCGCTCCTGATGCGTCTTTCAAAGTTAGCTCACTAAAAGGTTTCACACAACTGTAAGAAACTTGACTGACGACACCGCCAAATGAAATCTCGCCTTCTGCTCGAGTCGTATTTTTCAGCAAAATATACAAATTCGCCGGAACAATCACTCGAAGCCAGATATACATCGCCTGAATATAAGGCTTTAATGCTCGGCTGATTTCAACGAAAAGTGTATATTCGCCGTAATCTAGTTCAATCGAAGTCTGACCTTCCCCATAAACACCGATTAGCATTTCTTCAAGTCGCTGATGGGTATAAGGGAGCTCGGAGACGATTTTCCTTAGAATTCGTTGTCGCCTTTTCTCCAAATCATCTGTCGACCTAGGCGATAATTTCAGCATCTCTTCCCAGCGCCTTGCACCATCTTCATCAAAATCCAGCACGAAGCCATTGAGAAACCATTTATAGAAAGCTGCATGAATTCTCGCAAATTCCAGATTTTCTGCTCTGGCGATACTTTGAAATTCTGAAGTCACACCCACCGCCAGTGGATAATACCTCTCGACCTGTATTTTTCTAGCCAATGAGCTCACCCCTTACGGCGAGTTCATCCAGCCCAAGCACAAGATTAGCAGTCGAGCCGTTCAATTTTGTGTCCTGAATATCTAATATTTCCGGCACATCCAGAAGGCGTGATTCGATTTGTGAAATCCGGACAATCAATCCGGAATTGCTATATTGTTCCGTCGTTGCGACTTGGGTCTGCTCCCAAGTTCGATTGAGCTCCGCGAAATACTCATCAATGACCCGTTCAACTGCACCTTTCAAATCATCAAAGGTAATACCGCTCACAAAGGCTAGATTCAGTTCAATATTAATTTGAGAATCCCTCGCCCCCTGCACCGTCACGATATGACCAATCGGAGCAGTGCCTAAGCCGTTGCCTTGATTTGGGATTGGGTCGACAATGGTCTGAACCTGATTAATAAATTCCACCGTCGGCGGTTTAAATTCCGACGTCACGAAAACGACTCGCACTGTTCCGCCGCCTTGCCAGATAGGGTATACCTTAATCCCGCCGATACCGTCGATTTTCCGGACTTTTTCTTTGTAGTCATCAATATTTCCGCCAAAAGCATTGCTATTAAATGACGTCAGATATCTTTCCCTGAAGACCTCAGTACCTTCTTCATCTTCGCCGGGAATCGTGACTTCCGATAAATATGCACTTTCAAAGCCTTCAATATAGCCGATCGGTATCAATTGACCACTGCTATGATTTCCGATAGTGCCGGCAGTTTCGCATTTCAATAAATACACTCCGGCGGACTGCTTTTCTACAACAGCGTAATTTACTGATTCTACTGAAAAACGCTCGCCGATTTCGACATTGAGTGTTGCCGGCGAGAATATCCCTTTAACGACAGCAAAAGTCGCTACCTTCGGAACCAAGCCCCTTTCTAGAGCCAGGCGAATTAAATAATCTCGCTCCGCGGTATCGCCGAAGGATTGCCGGATATACCATTCCAGCTTCTGATACAAGAGCATGAATTCAATCGCCGCCGGTGCGAGGGCATCAAAAATAATACTCCCCTCCCGCTTATCCCGCTGAGAAGAGACTTCTTTCATCATCCTCCCTAGAATCGCATCATTCGTTTCCTTTTCAAACATTCTCTACCTCCTTTCCAAATTCAATTCACCATCTTGAAATACGATATTCTTCACAGGCACTATTCCTAAATTCGTCATCACATCAAAAGAAATAAATACTCTCGTTCGTTCGTGGTTAATTGTAAAATTCATTACACCACTGATTCGGTCGTCCCTGAGAAGCGCCTCAATAAATCGCTGAGGCAATTCCGCTCTGACCAAAGGAATTGGCTTACCGAATAGATCACGCAATCGAATTCCATAGCCCCAGCTGTAAATCACATAATCCCTTTGCTCCGTGAAAATAATCTTATAAATCGCCTGCCTCATTGCCTCAAGTCCGGCAATATCTCCCTTGATTTCGTCATTCTCCAAATCACTTCTTCGACGGATTTCATAAGTCAAATTCGGTTCTTTTCGAATTTCAAAATCTTGAAGAATCTCGATATTTTTTGCTTGTGGTAGCATCTTCCACCTCCTTTTTGGCAACAAAAAAAACCGCTTACAATGTAAACGGTTTCTTCCCTGCTAATTATCTTTTCGCCTCTGCCGCTCCTGTGAAAAGGGGCGCACAAAGGGCGATACAAAGGATTGTCAAAATCATTTTTTTCATCTCATCAGCTCCTTGCTACTCGCACCTTACCGAAAAAAGGTATCCCTCAGATCGCTAAATTTGACATAAATGATTTTCTCCGGATCCCCATAGTCCGGATTATCGATTTCATACTTTTCAAGCCGAAATCCGTTTGCAATTATCATTTCTCTGGAATAACCTGGCATGAGGATTTTCTCCTTCGGTGTGCATTCCCAATAGGCTTCGCCTTCGTAGATGACCTCTTCGATGTCATATTTGGGCTCCAGTTGTTCCCGGGCTTTCTCGCGGTCACTTTTGCCAAAATCCCGCATAGCTTTTCTGTTCGCCATGTCCGCCCAGGTGATCGGTGGCTTTTCCAATCTCACAATGATTCTTTTCGCCTCTGCCGCTCCTGTGAAAAGGGGCGCACAAAGGGCGATACAAAGGATTGCCAAAATCATTTTTTTCATCTCATCAGCTCCTTGCTAATTGAACCCCGGGATAGAATTACTCAGCTCGCTCAGTTTGATATAAATGATTTTCTCCGGATCCCCATAGTCCGGATTATCGATTTCTTCATCTCTATACCAAGTTCCGGTTTGGGTCACCACTTCGATGGCATAGCCACTCAGGATTTTCGCTTTCGGTGTGCATCGCCAATAGGCTTCGCCTTCGTAGATGACCTCTTCGATGTCATAGTTGGGTTCTAGCTGTTCCCAAGCTTTTCGGCGGTCACTTTTCCATTTATCCCGCATATATTTTCTTTCAGCGATGTCCAGCCAAGTAATCGGTGGCTTTTCCAATCTCACAATGATTCGCTTCGCCTCTGCCGCTCCTGTGAAAAGGGGCGCACAAAGGGCGATACAAAGGATTGCCAAAATCATTTTTTTCATCTCATCAGCTCCTTGCCTCTCATGCCATATTACCCATTATATTAGACAAATTCCGCCGATTTCCTTCTACAGCCATTCACCGCTGACGATGTGGTCATGGATTCGATCCACCACGATAAATTCCTGCCCCCCGTGGCAGCGGAGCAAAAAGACCGCTTCTCCTTTTTTCAGCCCATTGTAGATTCTGATTTTCTTTCGTCCTTGGTAGTCGTGATTGTGAGAGGCAAAAGCCGGGTCGCCGCTGCCGCCGGCTCGGTTTTCAGTCCCATGGCTCACCTCGATGTCCACCTCATAATCCACTACATTGCGGGTCAGCCGAAAAAATTCCGCCGGCAAGATGCCCCGCTGCTCGATTCGGATTCGAAGCGGCGCCACCGCCTCCACTTTGCCGACGATCACATCGGCAAATTTCACATTGTCCACCAGTTGTTTGCTCAGTTTGCGGATCACCTCCGCCAGTTGTTGACTAATGAGAGCCACCCCCTGTCAGCTCCAAGTCCATCAGGTGAAGATTCGTCTCCCACCGATGGGTCACCTGCTCCACCGTCATCAAATGATGGATCGAGAGGTCTCCCAGCTCCAGCATCACCGCCAACCTTGAGCCGCCTCGCACCCGCACATCTCCAAAGGCTCCTTTCACCGCCAGCCTTTGGCTCTTTCGGCAATAGTCCTCAAAGAGTTGCTCTGCCATCACCTGACCATTTCTCGCTTCCTTCTCATCGATCGACTCACAGTATTGAAGTATCCCCCATTCTCTTTGGGATGAGTGAAGCTGTTCCGGATCCGGGTTGTCCGGCGGATGCACGAAATCCTTTCTTTCCCCGGCTTTCTTGTCGTCATGATAAATCTTGATTCGATTATAGGTATTCCTATCGATGCTGGATTCATAGTCATAGTTTTGCGCCGTTTCCGCGTCGATCAAGATTGGCACAGACCTATCAAAAAGGCGTATCCTACTCCCACCACCACACACAAAAATAGCCTGCATTCCATTTAAAGAATGCAGGCTATTTCTTTTTAGATTCCCGTTAGTTCAATAATTACTTTTCAGCAAATTATTTCACTAATTTGAGCCCATTGATTACCTCACTAATTTAAACTCTACCCTTCTATTTCTGAACCTTCCGTCGGCATTGCCATTGTCGGCAATCGGGTCGCTGAGACCTAGGCCTACTGCTTCTACCAATTGATTTGGGTTTACCCCAGAATTCAAGAGGTAGGTGCGTACTGCATTAGCCCGGCGCTGGGAGAGTTCTCTGTTGTAGGTTTCCGAGCCAATGGCATCGGTGTGCCCTTCAATTCGGATTCTCCACTCCGGATGGTTTTTCAGAACGCCGCTTAGGCTGTCTAAAGTACTTTCAAATTCCGGTAGAATCTGATCTCTATCGAAGGCGAAGTGAACCGATTCAACTACAAATCTCTCTTCTACTTGCAGTTTTTCTTCGATTTGTTTTACTTCTTCCTTCTTCTGAGTTG
>JGI994J12354_10006130_pt1 | contig 10131 bp, 7 predicted proteins | sample IntmicLarv3ML3BL_FD_12354 | JGI IMG/M metagenome (IMG submission 12354)
CGGCTTCCAGTGCGGCTTTTTCTGCGATGGTCCTGAGAGTGGGATCGTACACAGCACTCATGTCCGGAAACCTGGGTCCTACATCGTCCTGGTTTGGTCCGGTCAGCGGGCTGTGTCCTGTAAAATTGATGTGGTCGGTGATGACCATGACGGAACCTGCATCAAATTGCGGATTCAACGCTCCGGCTGCGTTGGTGACAATGAGGTTCTCCACCCCTAGGGTTCCCATAACGCGGGTTCCCAGACATATGTCTGCCGGGGTATAGCCCTCGTACAAGTGGCAGCGGCCCTGCTGGATAATAACCGGCACGCCAAATGCTTCGCCCAGAACGAATTGTCCGGTGTGGGATTCCACCCCGGAAAGAGGAAAATCGGGCAGGGCGGCAAAGGCAACATGTAGGGGGTTTTCCACGAAATCCGTAACGCCGCCAAGCCCTGTTCCAAGAATGAGACCGTAGCGAGGGGGCTTGGCTCCCTTTTTTATAAATCCGAGCAGGGCCTTCGCATTACGCTGGACTTTTGTGAAATTTTGCATATGATAATTCTCTTCATTTGTCGGGAGATGCGATACGTTTTGTTCGTGCAGCCTTGGCAATGTAACGCGCTTTTGCCCAAAAGCGCAAGGCGGCGTGATGTCGCCCTTGTGTCCTGGCTTGTCTGGCTGTTTGTTATGTAAAGAATATATATTTGAGATATTCCACACGGTCCCTTGGGGATGGTGCTGGTTTCCGAGGTTCAGGTGAGTACTTCTACAACAAAATCCGCACACAAAGTTTTAGTGGCGAACAGGGGAGAGATCGCTGTTCGTATTGTCCGGGCCTGTCATAAGCTTGGGCTTGATTTTGTTTGCGTGTATACTGCGGGAGATGTCGCTTCCGGCCATGTGGCGGTAGCCAAACAGCTCGGTGGTCCTAAAAGTTTGTACCGGGTGTCGTCTTACCATGATGCTAATGAAATTTTGGCTGTCGCCGATGATGCGGTCGCCACAGCCATCCATCCTGGTTACGGTTTTTTTGCCGAGGATTATCGATTCGCGCGGAGGGCTACCCAGCGTGACCGTAAGCTGATTTTTATCGGCCCCTCCTGGCGGGTAATTCGTGAGCTTGGAGACAAGATCAACACCAAGCGTTTGGCCCGCAGCCTTGATGTGCCGACGGTTCCCGGTTCCGATCGCCCCATCTATGATGAGATGGAAGCGGAAAAAATCGCCCGGAGTCTGTTTGAATTCCAACTCGAACACGGTATCACCAACCCGCTTGTCCTGGTTAAAGCTTCGGCTGGCGGTGGTGGTATGGGCATAGAGGAAGTACATGATCCGGATTTGTTTCGGTCTGTGTACCGCCGTGTGCGCAATTACGCGGCACGTCAATTTAAGGATGAGGGTGTGCTCATTGAGCAGCGCATCCGTGATTTCAACCATCTCGAAGTGCAGATTGTGGCCGAGCGAGGCGGCAAAAATATCGTGCATTTTGGCACCCGTAACTGTTCCATTCAAAGTACGGGGTTACAGAAGCGTGTCGAAGTGGCTCCAGGTTTTGATCCGGAAAATATTGTGTATGACTTTGACGCCCAAAAGCTTATGGACGATATCACCCGGCATTCCTTGGTGTTGGCCAAAAGGGTCAAGTATGACAATGTCGGCACTTGGGAATGGATTGTCACCCGTGATGGTCGTCCGTACCTCATGGAAGTAAATACCCGCATCCAGGTGGAGAACGGCGTTTCCGCTGCCATTTCCAGGGTCAAGGGACAGAAGGGCGTGGATATTATCGCCGAACAGATTCGTTTGGGCTTGGGTGACCCCCTGGGATACACGCAAGAGGACATCACCTTTGAAGGCACCGGCATAGAGTACCGGATTATTGCCGAAGACCCGAAGAATTCTTTTGCTCCCTGGGTCGGGAAGATAGAGAAGTTTTCATGGGAAGAGAAAAGCTGGCTTTCCATGTATACGCATGTACCCACAAAAGAAATCTACGATATCCCCACGGAGTTCGACCCAAACCTTGCCCTAGGCATTGTCTGGGGCAAAGACCTAGCCGAAGTGCGCGAGCGGGGTATTGCCTTCCTTGACGCTTTGACGCTCAGAGGTTCCAACAATGCGGGGGAACCGTTAAAGTCTAATGTGGAATTTCTTCGGGAAAAAACCAGCCGGATTCTGTTGTTTTAAGGCTACGTTCAACACAGCCAGCAGTGTGTAAGTGGGACCGTTCATTCCCGCACCCCGCTCCGGGGAGTTCCCCGGGATGTTGCGGGGGAATACAGAGGAGCCCCTGACGGCTCCCATATCGGAAAGGCTCATGGATAGAGAAAAGAAACTTCAGCAGTTAGGCGAACGTCTTAATTACATTCGCGATATATTTATGGGCAAGCACAATGAAAATGCCCGCTTGCTCGAAACAAAAATGGCTGATTACCGACAGCGTGAAAACACGCTCACCGCGGCCCAGAAGGCCGAGGCGGTGGCAACGTTGGTGGATCTGTTTGATTTTGTCGAACAGAAGCTTGAAGCCGAGTTGACCTCCATGGATAAGGTGCGCATCGTCCGCCATCCGCAACGTATCTGCCTGCGGGACATTCTGGAAAACGTCTATGACAATTATACGGAAATAGGCAGCAAGGACGAGCACTCCATAGACCCAGCCATGGTCATTGCGCGCGCGTATATTACCCGTCGCCAGGGCAAGAAGGTGTTCAACCAGTCGGTCATGGTGATCGGGCAGGAAAAAGGCCACGGCGAAGAGTTCCGCAATGGCGGTTCCGTGAAACCTTTCGGCAACGCCAAGGCTCAGCATTACATGAAGGTTGCGGAAACGGAAAATATTCCCATCCATACGTATATTTTTACGCCGGGTTCGTACCCTATTGAGGATTCTCCCGGCGCTGGCCAGCAGATAGCCAAGAATATTTACGAATTGTCCAGTCTGCGCGTACCCGTTGTGGCCGTCATCTCTGAAGGCGGTTCCGGCGGCGCTGAAGCCATTGGACTTGCGGACAGACGTCTGATGCTGTCGCACGGGTATTATTCGGTTATTTCTCCTGAAGGTGCGGCCGCCATTGAAGGACGGCTGCGCAAAGGCGAACGCGCGACACCGGAGCTCATTGAGCAGTGCGCCAGCCAGATGAAGATTACTGCTGATGACAATCTGCGTATGGGGTATGTGGACTACGTCATTCAGGAACCAGAGCTCGGCGCGCGTCCGTATCATTATGACTTTTTCCGTTCTCTGCGGCAGGAAATCCTGCGCTCCACGGATGAAGTGGTGCTCAGCGTTCGCGGTATCGGGTTTTTCCGGTCATTGGGCGCAAAGTTTCGCCGTAGGAAGTCCGCCAGTGAAGTTGACTATGACAGCACTCATGTGCGTTGGAACCTTTCTCCCGGAAAGTTGGATAAACTTGTGGCCAAGCGTCATCGCAAGTTCCGCAAGCTTTCCGTCAATGCGCACAAGGATGAGCGGACAAAATCCACTCGTCTGCGGGAAAAGATCACATCATTTTGGTGGGATTGGGCCTCACATCTCAAGTATGATTTTTTGGGCAGACGCAAGCAGAGTGTTTCCTATGCCATAGAGGACATTGACGCGGAAGTGCGGTTCATGGCCCGGCGGATTTTCGCGCCGTTAGTCAGAGTTTTCCGTAACCTTCCCGGATTTTCCAAACGCAAGACCGAAGAAACAGAACGTCAGTTGACAGAACTTTCCGAATGGGATGAACAGGATGCGCGCGGCGGAAACTGGACGTATATCAGTCCTAGATCCAAAGAGGACCGCACTATTACCTGCCCGAACGCAAAGTCTCAAGGATGCCTAGATTTGTGGGCACCGGATCTTTTTGGCGAATTTGCCGGAGTTTGCCCCAACTGCGGTCACCATTTCCCCATGGAATATGAGTGGTATCTGCGCAATATGTTTGATCCGGGTTCAATTTATGAGTTCAATTCTCAGATCGAAGCGGGCAACCCTCTGGGGATGCCAGGGTTTGATCTGAAGCTTGAACAGGCGAAAAAGGCCACTGGGCAGAAAGCCGGGTGTATGACCTTTGAGGCGCGCATCAACGGTATCCGGATGGTGGTTGCTATGCTGATGGCGAACTTCCGCGGCGGTACTGTCGGCGCGGCCGAAGGGGAAAAGTTTCTGCGTGCAGCCGCTAGAGCCAGAAGAAAACGCTATCCTTTCCTGGCCTACGTGCACGGCACTGCGGGCATCCGGATTCAGGAAGGCACCAACGGGGTCATCCAGATGCCGCGTTGCACCATGGCTGTGCGGCGGTACATTGATGCCGGGGGGTTGTACATCGTTATGTACGACACCAACTCCTATGCCGGTCCCATTGCGAGTTTCCTCGGCTGTTCGCCGTATCAGTTCGGTATCCGTTCCGCCAACGTGGGATTTGCCGGGCCTGGCGTTATCACCGAAACGACGGGCATTGTTTTGCCGCCTCATTATCACAATGTTTACAAAGCATTGGCTCGTGGGCATATTCAGGGCATCTGGGATCGCCGCGAGGCGCGTTTTAATTTGACCCAGGCGTTGCATACCATGGGCGGCAGGAATTTATACTACAGGTAGACTATGCCTCTCGTCAGAGGCTTTACAGGATACGCCATGTTGGATGTTAGCAAGTTGCTTGAAGAGATACAGGCTTCCCCCTATGCGGAGCTTTCGGTTGTTGCGCCACATAACGGCACCCTCACGTTTCCGGAATATTGCAAGGTCGGAGCCAGAGTGACGGGGCCCTTTGGAGCATTTAAGGAAAATGAGGGAACCCTTTTAGCCACCCTGGACCGTGAGCGTAACCCAAAGCCCCTGTACGCGACGGAAAAAGGCGAAGTGACCCTTGTGCATGAAGCCCTTTCGGGAACATTTGTGCAAGCGGGGACTGAACTGTTGAAGTTGCGGCATTACCTTTCCCGTGAAGAGGTTTTGTCCGTCATTTTGAAGAAAGCGCTCCATCTTTTCGCGGCTCCGGAGCGGGCTAAATATTATTTTGTTCCTGCCGTTGACGTAAAGGTGAACATTTCCGGACCCAAGGCGATTTCCGTCTATGACGGTATGGAGTTGTTCATCATGTCGCGTATGAAGCGGGAAAGCCCAGTGGAATATACGGGGCCTGAAGGTGTCATTTACGCAGTCTATTTCTCGCGTAATGAAAATATGGATGCAGGACAGCCACTTATTGGGGTGTGTCCGCCAGATATGGTCGGCGCTATTGAAGATGTCGTCATGCGTGTGCAGACGGAATGGCGCGAAGAGGAGTAGGATGTGGGCCGGGTCTTGACGGTTCGGGTGAGTGTGACGACCTACCGGGAAGAGGATGTGTTCCGGTCTTGGCCGCATGTTTGTGATCTTGCTTGGCCGGGCAAAGGACAGGTTTATCAGGATGGTTGGAAGCCGAATCCTGCTATGTTTGCTTCGCCTGTTTTTGCTGGCGTTGAACGACGCGGGGTCGTTGAGCTTGCCCAAGGTATGCTGGAAGAGTTCCGGCTTGGCGGTTGGAATGCTGCCACAATAGCACGCGTGAAAGACGAAATAACACGTCTGGCTGCGCTTATGACAGGGCTTGATCAGGCTCTCGGTGATTGGCAGCCGCAAACCGCCAATACTGTGACAAACAAAATTGAAGATTGCCTGGATTCTCTTGAAGAGAAATTGAATAGATTTTATAATTGACCACAGAGTCCGACAGGGCGATTTTGCCCCTATCCGTATCAGCAGCGCAGACGGCAGCTGCTTGAGGAGAGTGTCATGTTAAACAGAGTGATGCTTATAGGCAGACTTGGACGAGATCCGGAATTGCGATATTCCGCTTCCGGAACACCAATGGCGAATTTGCGTATAGCCACAGATGAAAGCTATACAGACCGGGAAGGCAACAAAGTAGACCGTACGGAATGGCATACGGTTGTTGTTTTTCAGCGTCAGGCGGAGAACTGTGCCAATTATCTTGCAAAAGGCAGCCTCGTCTTTGTCGAGGGAAGCCTTCAAACTCGCAAATGGCAGGATCAGCAGGGACAGGATCGCTATACTACGGAAATCAAGGCGCAGCGCGTGCAGTTTCTTGATCGCAAAGGTTCTGGACAAGGTGATTACGCCGGTGAGCCTTCTGGTCAGCAATATGGAGCGCAGCAGTTTGGCGGCGGACGCGGATCCGCTCCCCAATCGCAACGCCAGCAGCCGAGAAATGTTTCGTCTGAAGATCTCGGCCCGGCATTTCCATCCGAAGCAAGCGGAATGGACGATGTCCCATTTTGAGGTTTACCTGGTACAGAATATGTAAACTAGCTAGTATAACAGGCGGGAAAGATTGGACAATAGCTTATTGACACTCCACCGTCCGGAAGATGAATTTTCGTGTATAGGGTTTACCTGCGCAAAAGAGTGAATAAATAAGCACCAGTTTGATGATGTTGCAAACACCTCATGGAGTATAAAGCCATGAGGTGTTTTTTGATGGCTCTTTTATGAATTACCATCCTGCCCTCAAAGGTAGTAAACGTGATCAGTAGCGGACAGCGCGCTGTTCCGTGTGCCCATGCCACCGTACTCTTTGCGCCAGCGATAGTAAATCTGCTCTGTCACAGCTATCTTCCGGCAAGCCGTCGGTACGCGTTCTCCTTTCCCCGCAAGGATTTCTGCTTCTCTAAGCTTATAAATAATCTGTTCCGGTGTGAACGTTTTACGACTCAGTTGATGCCCTCCATGACACCACCTTAATACTATTTTTTAATGCGGAACAATTTTTAAGGGCTAAGTCAATAATAACGCACCGTCCGCTTTGGAAAATCGGTAAGTTTGTATAACTGGTCCAAAGAAAATGCCTGAGAACTCATAATAATCCTTTTCGGCCTGGCAAATAAGTAAGATGGTGTGGTAATTCTATAAATGGACACTCACACTGTCATTATATAGGATTATACAGTGTGTTATGTTGACCTCAGCGGCAAGCCATCAGCACCCATGACGTATTTTGCCTTTCTAGGGAAGGGGTAGTCGGACAGCTCTTGCCCCAAAGGGAGGTGTCTGAGTATAGAAGCGGATGAGGATGAACCTCAATGCTTGTTTCGCTACCTTTTACTGGCATGACAACTGTGGCAGGTATCGACAAAAAATAGAATTTTGAGGAAAAACTATGAAGTCTTGTTGCGACAACAAACAAAAAATAAAGACTATTTTCCAAAAACTTTATTATATGACTAAATTATCTATCGCCATATTATTTCTATCTACGGCTACTATTTTTTTAACCGGCTGCGATTTTTTCGATTATAGAGAAGCTGTATCATATCTAGAAAAAGGTGAGTATGATAGGGCGGGTGGTATGTTCAGAAAGTTAGGGGATTATAAAGATTCACGGAAAAAAATGCAAGAATCATACTACTTATTTGCAATTTTGCGAATGCAAGAAGGTAAATATTCCTCTGCGATAGAATGCTTTAGAAATGTAGATGTGTCCTATAAAGATACTTATACATTAAATGAAAAGTGCCACTATGAATTCTTATTACAGTATTTCTCAGTGGATAGAGGTGCTCAGAACCGAACTCATACTTCTTTTACTGATATTGCAAAACAGGTTCGCGAAGTTAGCAAAAATAAAGAGTTAGCTCCATTACTTGCTGAACATATTTATAAATATGCCGTTAAACAATTAAATGAGAATAACCATCCATTGTCTATTCCGAATTCGATTCCCTATTTTGAGCTGGCAGAACACTACACACCCCCTGATCATGATGTGTTAGATACGCTCTATCAATATGGCAGGACAGCACTAAAGCATTTTCTAATCGATATCCCTGCTCTTTATGACCATCAAAGACTTGGAAAAGGTGTTTTCCAAAAAAACGATGACAGAGCCTCAAATCTGTATAGGTTTTATTACAATTTAGATCGTATTTTTGCATATCTAGCCGCAATGAAGTATCTGGATTCAGCAGAGTGGAATCACAGACTGGAGCAGTCCAAAATTTTACCTTTTGTCCAGTCGTCAAAAAAATTCGTACCTTATTCAGGAGAAGTCCGCGCTTTACCTCAATCATGCTTAGTCGTTGCCAATGGTCACCCAACAGCACTTATGGTAGACTTGAAGGTAGCTTTAGCAGGCGACATCTATTTTACCGATGACGCCAGCCAATCCGGATTTGTAGTGACATTAAATATTGGACACAACCTTGCCCATGCAGCAGTTAAGTACGTCGGAGGCACATCTGTTGATTATTATGATACCAAAACAACTGTCCGTGTAAAAAACAGCGTGGGTGAAGAGCTGTATAGCGGCAGTTGCACATCAGCCTACGGGGATCCGCAAAAACTCGTAAACTCTGGAGAACGTTCTAAAAGAGCAGTTCCAATGGCAGGCGCTGAATGCGCGCGTGTCACAGGCGACATTGTGAAGATTTTTAAGGATTTTTACGGAAATAAATAAGGTAGTCTCAAGGAAAAGTAGCGTTTCGAACACGTAATTACAAAGCAAATTTATCTCTAAATAGTCAAAGGGGGTGGACAATGGGAAAACTAGCTCATGGTATCGCTGTTGTTGTCGGCTTCATTCTCTACATGGCAACGAAAAACATACTCATAGCCGCTGTTATCGCCGTTGTTCTGGAAGGGATAGTGTTGGCGTTGATGGTTGCGTTGCCACGGCTAAAAAGCAATAAGGTGCAATTTGCTGAATGGCAGGCAGGAACGGCTGAAGTACCACCGCTTAAAAAGCTATGGTGGCGTATTGCCCTTATTGTGGTGTTCGTACTATTCATAGCGGGCGGATACATATTGACTCCTGAAGTCCCGAGCAACAGCGACGTGCCGCAAGGCTCAACCGGAACATTGTTTCTTACCCTAGTTTTGTGCATACCCATTGTACTAAGCGCCTTGAGCCTGAGAAAAGCCCAAAAATGGAATGAAACAATACGACAAGTGCAAAGTTCAGGTCATAAGGAACAGAATCAAGAGAACATTAAGCAATAATCAGATTGGGTGATGTGAGCGGCTTTTTCGGAATCAGGAGGAACTTTTTCCCGACATCTGGCACACGGTGACCATAAAACGCTGACGCACTCCCTCAATTTTTTACCCGCTTCGCAAAAGGACATTGGTGCCGCATCAACAACGACAACGCCCCGCAAATGCAAGGCGTTGTCGTTGCAGTTATAGCCAGCTATACAAATCGGGTACATTAAAGGCATTTCTCGCGATAAAATGTAAACAGACTTTGCTCGAAGACTCGCCTCGCTAGATTCACATTTTTGACGGTTGCCCGCAGTTTTTTAAGTTGAACCGCGTGATATGTTCATGCCCATCCTTTAAATGGATTTACTCCAGTATTGCTCCGTAATTATTCTTCTTTCTGTTTTATAATTCGCTTTTGTTAGGATTTTTCATCTGTAATACTAATATGATCGCGGCAACGCATGTAGTTGCGGCCAAAACAAAGGAGCTTGTATAGCTTCCACTCGCAGTCAATTTGTTGGAGATTGTCGGAAAAACCAACGCCGACACGCCAAATCCAAGCATAACAAGCCCGAAGTTCATGCCTCCATGCTTTGTGCCAAAGCTGTCTGCAGTCATGGCTGAATAAACGCTGGCCGCACCGCCGAAACTAAAAGAAATTAGCATGATACACACAAGGAACAGCACTCCCTCGCCTACAATCATAATCAGAGAGGCACATAAAATTGTCACAGCAATGGCGACCATAGCCGTTTTTCTGCCAAATTTATCAGATGCCCAAGATACGATCAGTCTGCCCGCCGCGCTGCTAATACCCGTAAGCGCAACACCAAGCACGGCAAGCTCGTCGGATAAGCCCCTGATGGTTCCTAGTGATATAAATACTGGATTGAGAATAAAATACGCCGGGAGTGTAAAAAGTAGGCCGAATGACAACAAGTAAAACTGTTTTGTTTTTATGATTTCCTTGGGAGGGTACTGCTTTTTTTGATTCGCCGTTTGCGTTGGGATATAGCCATCGGGCGCATATCCTTGCGGCGGATTTTGAATGAAAAGCGAACAGACAACGCAAAGGATAAAAAAGCTTGCCCCGAAGATTAGGAAGGTATTTGGCACCCCTAATTCCTTGAGCATGGTATTTGCCAAGGGCGAAAATACCACCAGAGAAAGGCCGAACGCGCAT
>JGI994J12354_10006131_pt1 | contig 10131 bp, 9 predicted proteins | sample IntmicLarv3ML3BL_FD_12354 | JGI IMG/M metagenome (IMG submission 12354)
CACAGCCACTATACACAATGCCCCAACCGCAAGAACAAACACCAAAGAGTCCATGTACATTTCAGCAGGGATATCCTCTTGTTTTTTCGCCATTAGGCGAATCATGCTTCCCCATGATAAATAAATACCTAATGCCAGACTTCCTAAAGTGCCACCAATTCTTATAAACATCCCTAATATATATTTTGTCATTTAACTTCCTTCTTTTTTCAATTTTCAAGTAACAATGATAGTACTAATAACTACACATTTCTGTCATAGATTAATCAAAAAACCATCTTCCACTATAAAAATAATAAAACACAATACCAACAAAGTGCCACACACTATTTTTATCATAGCTTTGTCGCGTATAGTTCTGTCTTGTTGGGCAATCCCATTTCCATAATCAAAAATACCCCACAGCAAAGTGCCAAAACCACTTATACCACAAATACTACACCACATTGTTAAAAGTATACTCATCTTTGCCTCCAGTTTATATACCTTTCCCACTCACTTTCGGGGATGTTTAGTTCGTAAATACATTGGTGGATATTTTCTTTTAATTGAGCCTCGCTTAGGTTGTTTGTTTCCTCAATGCTCAATGGACTAGAAGTAAATATAGCCGAACTCCACTGATTACCAAACTTGTCATTGTAAGAGAAAATTGCCACTGCCCCTGACTTACTTCTGCTTCCGAGCAAGTAACTATTATGAATACCTGAATTTTTCCATCCATTTACTACATGTTGTGGGTCTACTGTTCCAGTTATCCCATAACCGTTACCATCACCATGATTTGCCAATGGTTCTGCTCCTGAACCCCATTTATAGTTATAAGCATTAGAGCCTGCTGTAATCTTAGCAATCTTTTCAGTATTCCTCACATCCCAAACAAGAGCGTTCATTCCTTTACTAACCCGATACTCATTAATCAAGTTAAACAGTTCCTTTGATTTTGCCTCATCATACTTTAAAACTAATCTAGCATCACGACCACGAAAGCCCACTACTATTTCAGCGTTATTATCGGCCGTGATTGTCGTTTCTACCTTTGAGCCAATAACTGTTGGGTCAAGATATAGGTACTTATCACCATGCAAGTCTAGCCTAGACTCAACACCTGCTTGTAGCCCTAAATCACTATACTTAATCACCTTCCCATAAGGAAAGTCACCAATTACTTGACGGTTACTAGAACCCTTTTGACAGGTGAAGTTAGCATCTTGCCACTGCCCATTTTGTTGCACTGTTGTATAAACTGTTAATCTATAGCTATTCCTGTTATAATATATCTTCATCACTGTAGATCCATCAGCCTTAATTATAGGAACATCAGGAGTTTGTCTTGTAAAGCCTGTATAGGTTCTTCCATTAGTCCAAGCAATATTGCCAACAATCCCTGTATTGTTTTCAACTTCTTTTAGAGAATATTGTTTATTCTCGATATTTTGTTGATAATGCTCCACCTTAAAGTTATGATTTGTTTGTGCAGGCGGGGTTGTAGTTGTCGGTGGTTGTGTTACTACCACTGTAGGTTTTGGAGTTGTTGGTGCTTGTGTAACAGGAGCCTTAGTCACTACTGCTGTTTGTTTTGGGACTTGCGTAACTTGAGTAGTTGGCTTAGGGGTAGCTTTAGCAGGTTCCTTATAGTTAGGAATCCATGCCCCATCAGCACCTACATAATATTGCCCAATCCATCTATTTCTTAACATAAAGCCAGTACTTGGCTGTAGGTAATATTCTTTACCCTTAAACTTAACCCATCCCTCAGCCATATATCCATTACTCTTAAAGAAGAACCTATTGCCTCCGATGTCTTGGAAGTTATTTGATGTCCAACTACCATTAGAATTACGATACCACCATCCAGTCCTATCCTTAATCCATCTAGCGGGTTGATAGTTTGGATTCCATGCTCCATTAGATCCAACATACCACTTCCCTATCCATTTATTAGTAGCCATCTTGCCACTACCTTCTAGGTAATATTCCCTACCACCTGTTTTAACCCATCCATTGGCTACCATAGAGCCATCATTGCCTCCACGTAGGTAATACCAGTCAGCACCATCTTTAAGCCATCCTGTGCTCATATAGCCACTACCTTTAAAGTGATACCACTTATTACCTATCCTCGCCCATGTATTAGCATGATATGTCTTATTACTGGTAGCATACCACCATCCTTTACCATCTTTGTGCCATCCTGTAGAGTAGGCGTGGACGGTCTGTGTTGTGCTCATCACTGTTATCACTGATGCGAACACGAGGGTCAGTGATAGTAAGAACATTGTGATTGTTTTCCTTGCTTTTAACTTTGTCATAAATGTTTCTCCTTTATTTGCTTGCTTTCTTCTTTGAGTGTAAATGCTAAGGAAAGAAAACAAACTGGACTTGTATTAGTCCCATTTTATCACACCCATAACATAAAATAAAGGAAAAATGGACTAGAATTAGTTCAGGTAAGAGGGGTGGAGTTATGGGACAGAAAATCAAGCAGGATGAGATTAGGATAGGAAAAAACATTCGCAGAATTCGTAAATCCCGTGGCATCGGACAGACGGAGCTAGTGCGTATACTACAACTTTGTGGGTTGGAGATGACAAGGGAAACGTTAGTGAAAATCGAACGAGGCATACAGCATATTCAGGCAACACAGTTACGAACAATCAGAGACACCCTTCAAACCACATATGAGGAACTTTTAAGGGGAGAAGATGAGTAACGACAACTTGCAAAAACACTAATGTTTCGATAGAATATGTAGATACTATAATGAAGGGGAATGGCACCATGCGAGAACAATTAACAAAAAGTGATATTAAAAAGATAGAAGAGGAAATAGAGCACCGCAAGCTGGTGGTTCGCAAGGAGGCAATCGCAGCAGTTAAAGAGGCGAGAGCCCATGGTGATTTGAGTGAGAACTTTGAATACTATGCAGCCAAGCGTGACAAGAACAAAAACGAAAGTAGAATAGGTTATCTTGAGAGGATGATTCGCACGGCTAAAGTCGTCGAAGATGACTCGAAAGAAGATGAGGTAGGTATCAACAATACCATAGAGATACTGTTTGAAGAAGATGGCATCGTCGAAAAATACAAACTGGTAACATCGATTAGGGGAAACTCTAGAGCGGGTCTGATAAGTATTGAGTCGCCACTAGGAAAAGCCGTAAGAGGGCGTCACCTCAACGACAGAATATGTATAAAAGTGGATGAATCCTATAGCTACTACATAGTAATCAAAAGCATTGATAAGACAAGTAATGATGAAAATGATAAAATCAAAAGTTTTTAAAATAAGCTCAGGGTTTCCCCTGAGCTTTTGCTATTTATTCATATGATAAGAAATTTCTAAGTACAATCGAGATTTTGGATTGTTAAGGTCAATATTGATGAGCTTTTGAATTCGCTCTAGGCGATAAAAGAGAGTACTACGATGAATGTAGAGAGATTTCGCTGTCTGTACTACATTTCGCTCTAATCGGAGGTAAGTCTCCAAAGTTTCGTTTAACTTAGTATTGTGCTGCTCATCGTACTTTTGCAAGGTCTTAATCTGTTTAGCACAGATGAAATCGTAAGGCAAGTCGCTGCAAATCTTATCAAACATATAATCAAGGACATAATCATGAAAATGGTAACACCAAATCATGCTGTCGCTATTACTTCCGTATTTAAGTGCGACAGAGGCCTGTGTATACGCTTCTGGCAAGTTAAAGAAGCTATCTGTAGGATTACTAACCCCAATCTTAAACAACCCTTCACGAACCAAAACGGACAAGTCACTGACTATCTGCGAAGGTGTTGATTGACTAGCGGTTAGATTGACAATGGCAATAATTCCCTCATCGTAAAAGAAAGAATGGCTACCGGTTACTTGTGATTCGATATATCCAAAAGCACTTGTGGTAAAACGGTGATCCATCTCTGCATGTTCAGTACCCAGTTTCAGTACCAAGTAATTGTCCTCGGCATTCCAGTTGAGGAATCTTAACAGGCGACGAATTTCACGTTCATCAGTTAGTTCTCCTTGTAGAATCTGTTTGCAAATATGCTCGATATCGTGTCCCATACTCATGCGGAAAGCATTTCTTCTAATTAAGCAAGAGAGAATCATTTTCGATAAATACTCAAGTGCAATATAATGCCCAGGTTTGATTAGACTTTGTATCTCGTTGACACAAATTCGTCCATCACAGTGACTATCATTCCAAAGGTTGTTGTATAAGATACGATACCCGCGTTGACTAGCAGAGAACATATCTACATGGCGAGTCTTTAGCGTATTCATATATTCGGTATCAATTTTCAAATCGTTGATAACGCTTAGTGGGACCATGTTTCGCCCAGTGCGTGGGTCTGTTTCCCAACTAGTCATCCCTTCGACGTACTTGGGACAGGCCAGGATATAGAAATCATTGTCATGAATGAAAATAGGGTTCTTAAATATTTCAAGGCTCGCACGGAGCATATCATTTAATGGGTCTTCGCTAGAAACAGCGCGTTGCAAACTTAAATCCCATGTTTCGTATTCAGAAAAAACTTGTAGAGTATAATCAAATACATCAATAGGGTCGGTTTGGTCAGCCAGAACTACTAAAGAAGCGCTAGCGGAGAAAAGTTTCGGGTCAACTTCGCCAACTACGATAAAGTGCATTTCGTGGTAAGTGGCAAAATGCTCGGTGACATTTTTGGATTCAACCAAATATATATAGCCTTTTTGAGGAGAAGGGGATTGACGGTAATGCCGAATGCCCTTCAAGGTTGGCTTGGAATCGTGTGTAATTAGATTCGTAATAGTAAAGCGGTCACCAAAAGAATCTGCCAAGATAGGCAAGTTCAAAAGAAAACCATTATCTGTATTCAATACGTTAGTAGAATTATTTTCAACCATAATGCTCCCTCGTTCTAAGTGTAGGAGAAAACTAACAGCTCCCTTATCAAGATAAAACATTTTGGACGAAAAAGCAAGCAAAAAAGGGTACAGATGACAAAATGTCGTCTGTACCCTTTGTAGTAATTGGGAGTAATTATTCTACGCCGTATGTTTCTTTGTTGTACTTTTCGATTTCATTAGAAACGATAGGGTCAACATCAGGGAAGATAGAATCTTTTAGTCCATATGTCAATGATGGGATGAAGTGTCCACCAGGACCATATGTTTCACAAGCGCGTCTAACTTCAGCGCGAATCTCAGCTTCATCATAATCAGCGCGGTCGATACCAGAGTCGATACCACCCATAAGTGTCATTCTTCCGTTAAGTTGTTTTTGTAATTTAACGATATCGTTGGTAGGTAGAACACCTTGCCAAATGTCGATACCAACATCAACCATGTCTTCAACGATTGGTTCGCAGAAAGAATCAGAGTGATGCATTACGATTACGCCATTGTCTTTCATGTATCCGTAGATTCTCTTGTAGTGTTCCTTGAAGAACTCTCTCCAAGTGTCAGGATCCATAAATAGGCTTGTCTTAGAACCCCAGTCATCATGTGAAAGGATAACGTCTGGTTTCATGTTATCTACTAAGTGTTTAGCATATTGGAAACGGAATTCAGCGATAGCACCGATAAGGTCATGCATATCATCTTCCTCTGTTAATAGGTTTACGAAAGTATCTTCAAATCCCATTAAGTAATGGCATTGTTCGAAAATACCAGTTCCCATGAATCCCATGCTTAGATATTTATCGTGATCGATAGCAGCGACAGAAGCAAGAGCGTCTTCCCAACCATCAGCACATTTTCCAGGGATATCTGGAACGGTAACTGTTTCTTTCCATTCGGTAACGTCAGGACAAACTTTGTTATCGTCTGTTACGTGAGGCATTGGGCCTGGCGCATCAGCAGGGAAAAGGATTTGTGTTCCCCAAACATCGATACTGTCTTTACCTTTAACGCGGTTACCTCTTGTAAGTCTATAAACTGGATCGTTCATAACTGGAATGAAAGGCTCGTACTGAGTCACTAGACGGTCAGGTTTGCCGTCGGCTTTAATTGTTTCTAATAGATTCTGTTTCGGTGTTAGCATAAAATATTACCTCCTTGTTTTCTGAACGGTAATCCAAAATCAATCAACATCGTACAATGTGTCCAAACTTTGAATTAAGCTATAAACAAATTATACTATAGCTTATTTTTAGCAACAATCCTACATTTAATCGCATATAGAAGTGAATTATTGGACGGTTTGTAGGAGCGAAAAATCGCGAAATAAATTGTGGAATATGATGAATGTAGGATATAATGAAAAGACAGTTAGATTGTTATAAAAAAAGGGAGAACAAACAAAATGTACGAAGAATTATACGCACCATTGCCAAACAAGCAGGCATATCTAGAAAGAATGAAAATAGTAGACAATGAAGAACCTAGTTTAGAGAGATTGAATTCATTGATTTTGGCACATCAGTGTAATATCCCTTTCGAGAATTTGGATGTCTTTGAATTTAACAAAGAAATCAGCTTGGGGATAGAGACTTTATTCGAGAAAATAATTACGAATAAGCGAGGCGGCTATTGTTTTGAATTGAATGCATTATTCATGACTTTATTAGAAGAGTGTGGATTTGATGTTTACGCATGTTATTGCCGTATCCTGCGAGGTAAGGATTATATTCCGCCATGTCTTCACCGAGGAACTTTGGTAAATATTGCAGGGCAGCTTTGGTTCGTTGATGTGGGTTATGGTGGACCGATGCCGGCAGGAGCATTACTAGTAGAAGACGGGTATGAGGCGACATATTGCAATCAAACGTTTAGAGTTGAAAAAACTGATGAGTATTGGTGGACGATAAGCTACCTATCAAGTCATGGAACAGAAAAGATAATGCAATTTACGACGATGCCGCAAGGGGCAGTGGAGTTCTTGTCACCTAATGAATTTTGTTCTAAAAATAAAGACTCAGTATTTCGCAACGTTCGATTGGTAAATAGAAGAACGCCTATGGGCAGTCTGTCGATTACTGGTGATATCTTTACAGAAATAAAAGATGGTGAACGAAGCGAAAAGAAAATGCAAACGCAAGAGGAGCTAGAGCAGGCATTAGATAAATATTTTGAAATTGTATTACCATAGATAAAGGCATAATAAAGGAGAGACGTAAATGTCTCTCCTTTTGTGTTCGCTAAGAGTTAGGGACTATTCTCCCGCCATCTCCAAGAATTTAGTACGGCTATAACGATACATCTCATCAGCCAAATCAACTGCTCTATCCACTTTCATATCGCGTAGACGGCATGCATAACGACCAGTTACGCCTAGTTCGTCAACAGTTTTATGAATCAAAGCTACAGCGTCATCATCACTCATATCTTCAGGAACGATGAATAGTGTACATTGAGCAAGTTCCTTGCCATATTCATCAATGAGTGTTTTCTTGTCGTTAGCACTATCTTGTCCTTCCCAAGCATCAAATCCTGCTTTGACGAAGTTTGGTATCATCGTTGCGATGCAACCACAAGAGTGTATACCGATGTACATGCCCATCTCATGAGCAGCATCTGTAAGTTTCTTATATTGTGGTAAGAACAATTCTTCATAAAGTTCTGGTGAGAAGAATGTGCTAATTTGTGTTCCCATATCGTCATGGAATAGAATCATATCAGATTTATAAACATCTCTAGCTATTTTGAATAGCTCAATATGCCAGTCAACCAACTTGTCATAGAACTCAGTCAAAGCTTCTGGTTCTTCAAGAAGGTAGCAGAACGTATCTTCAAAGCTAGTCAAATCAGCAGTTCTTTCAAAAAGACCATTTACTATTGGGAAGTAGGTAAGTCTATCTTCAGCAATGCGGTCTTTGTAATTTTCTTCATAATCTTTTTGCCAATCGATTTCTGACAAATCAGGCCATACTAATTCTTCTTTCCATTCGGTGATGTCAGAAAGACGTCTTGTGCCTGGTTTAACCATTGCGGCTTTGGTAAGAGGTTCATATTCCCACTCAATACCAAACCAGTCAATACCACCGTAATTACGAGCGTATGCGTCGGGCATAACTTCTGGTTGAACAGCATTGTTATCCGTTGTTTGGTTAGGTACCCATAAAGGCATTTCTTCGCCTTTTAGCATACGTAACATATTTTCTTTCGGTGTTATTGGAAAATTCTTTTTTGGTACGATAATGTCTGGAGCGCCGTAGATACCTGGCATACTATATTCACCAGTGACTTTTAGTTCATCTTCGTTAAAAATTGCCATAACATATTCTCCTTTAGTTTCGTTTTGATAAAAAAGAGTCCACAACCAATGGTTGGCTGTAAGACTCTTTTTAAAATTGTATTTTCGTTAATTAGTTACGAGCAGCGATTTCTGCTTGATATTGATCAACTTTTTCTCTAGTAATCTTAAATCCGAAGAATAGAAGTAGTACAGAGAAGCCAAGAGCGATTGCAGGGATTAACATGAATCCAAGAGCAATTCCCTTTTGAAGTTCAACTGAAGCACTAGCTGGGTCGATGTCAGGATTGTAGTTTGCAAGAGAAAGACAGAATGCAATAACAACACCACGAGCTACAACACCAATTTTTAGAGGAAGGTTCTGAAGACCAGAAATCCAACCAGCTGCATTTTTCTTTGTTTTCCACTCAGAGTAGATAACTGTATCTGCATAAAGTGCAGGAATACAAGTATGTACAACACCGTATCCGAACATTGCGATAGACATTAATACCATAACTAACATAATGTTTGCATAAGTGAAGTTAGCAATTACTAAACTTGCAATCATGATGACAAAGAACAAGATTGTTGTTGAACGAGTTGAAATCTTTTTCGCGATTGATTTAGCGATATAAGAACCCGCAACACCACAAATGTTTGAAACCAACATGAATGTAGCTAGCATAGCAACGTTTTTAGCAACGAATGTGAAGTAGTATACAGCAAAACCATTTACTACGAAGTTGAACATCCATTTTGCAAAGTCAGCAAGCATAAGAATCATCAAAGGAGGATTCTGGAATAAAGCACTAATTAAGTCTTTTCCGCTTGTTTTATCTTTTGTTACTACTTTAACTTCTGCTTCGTCAGCTTCAACTGTTTCATATCCTTCGAAAAGTTTGAAGTGAACAAAGTAAAGAACTGCCATTACACAACCAAGTACGAATGCTACTGCAGCGTATTGGTTTTGTTCGCCAAGAATACTTGCGAATAAAGCTACAAGTGGTGGTCCTACCCAACCGAAGATAACTTTAGAGAAGTTACCATATGCAGAACGTGTAGCAGCAAGTTGTGCGCGGTCGTCTGCTGTTTTACCTACGATAGCAATCAATGATACGTTAGCTACCCATGGGAAATTCCAGACAAAGTGACTGATAACAAATCCGGCAATGATTACTACCATAGAAAGTACGCCGTCACCAATTTTCAAGAATTGGAATGCGAATAGAAATGGTACTAACCATGGAAGAAGAATTAACCAAGAACGATAACGTCCCCACTTCTTAGGTTTGATACTGTTTAGGATTGCTCCGTATACCCATGATATACAAGCATCAATAACACTAGCGATAGTTGCGATTGTTCCTGCGGTTGCAGGTGCAAATTTTGCGATGTCCGTAAGGAATTTCATGAAATAATAGGTTTCAACATTGGACATTAATGTGAAGCCACAGTCGCCTACACCGTAAAATGTTTTGAGCGCTGTGCTCAAACCTTCTCGTACAGACTGTTTTTTCTCTTGACTCATTTTACAACCTCCCTTTTCCCTCTTAGCCCATTTGGCTAATATAGTGTTCGCCAGATAGGCGAGTAGTTATCTGTATTATATATGCTTTTATTTTATAGTTTAATACTACATATAGTAAAATAATAAAAAGGTTATTTAGTACACAATGTAGGATAGGCGAAAAGAGATATTTGTGTTCTAGAAAATGGTTGTACGATTTGGTAAGTTTTTGTATACTTAATATGAAAAGTAATCAAGTTATATGTATGGAAAGAAAGACGAGGGTACTATGAAATTTACGAAAATGCAAGGTATTGGTAACGATTATGTATATGTAAATTGTTTTGAAGAAGAGGTGAAAGACCCAGCAAAGACCGCAATCTTTGTTAGTGACAGACACTTTGGCATAGGGAGCGATGGGTTGATTTTAATCAAGCCCTCAGATAAGGCCGATTTTGAAATGGACATGTATAAT
>JGI994J12354_10006132_pt1 | contig 10130 bp, 11 predicted proteins | sample IntmicLarv3ML3BL_FD_12354 | JGI IMG/M metagenome (IMG submission 12354)
TCAAATCTATTTTTAAAGGCGTTTGAATGAGAGAAAAAGAAATTCAGCATATATTTTCCGATATGGATAACACGTTATTTGATTTTGTTCATGCAAAAATTCAGGCCTGCACATCCGTTGTTGACAGAATCGGGACGGGTCATCCTCTTGAAATGCTTTCCTATTTCCTGCGCGGTATTTACGGGTTTGAACATTTAGAAAATATCGAAGATTATCTCAAAGAAAAATATGTGTTTTCCGAACCTCTTTTTGAAGAATGCTGCGCCATTTACGAAGAAGTTAAAGTCAGCAATGTCGAACTGTATGACGGTGTCACCGATACCATTCAAACAATTAAGGACTCCGGCAAATCTTTTATTATTATTACAGACGCAGACACTGAAAATGCTTACCGCCGTCTCAAACGCGTCGGCTTAAATCATGTCGTTGACGATGTCATTACTTATGATATGTCCGGCAAAAAGAAGCCCGACCTCGGCGCTTTTGAATACGCGCTTGAACGCTCCAATGCTTCTGCCGCCTCTTCCATGTATATCGGCGACAGTCTGCGCCGGGACATCGCGCCCGCCAAAAAAATCGGAATGGTCACCGCATATGCGGCTTACGGTGACAGAAATGACCACGATCGGGATTTTGTTTTTGAACCGGATTATAAATTAAATCATATCAGCGAAGTTCTTTCAATCATTCAAAATGAAAAAAATGAATGAAAATAAATGAAAAGTGAAAGTGCCGACTAAAAATTATACCATTATCGGAAAAAAAATCCTCATTATGGTTTTTGAAATCTTTTCATTATGATTTCAAAAGCTTCTTTGTCTTCGGCTCTGCCGCATTTTAATACAATTTCCTGCATCTGATATATTTTATCGGCATATTCTTGATTTTTTGTTAATTCGTAACGCGTCATGTAAATGCAGGCTTCAATAACAGCATTAAAACCGCGGTTAACGATAAACCCGCTTTTGCCGGCATTCTGAATCACAAATTCAATCGGCTCGACGTCAATTATCAGCAAATCTTCCGTCTCTTTTCTGCCGACGCATTTGAACAATACAACACGGTCAGCTTTTTTTAATGCCGGAATTTTTTCCGCGAGAGTCGACAGCGGCTGATACTCTTTACATTCAAATTGACTTTCATCCAAATCATAAAATGTTGATTTTGCATACAAAACAGAATCATCCGTTATGTTCGCCGCAAAAAAATCTTCGCGCTTTAAATTTTCATACGTTTTGGAGCCTTTAAACAGACGAAGAAACAGTTTGCCGTTTTTTTGTATGATTCCGATCGGCGCCGCATTTGCCGATATTTTATCATCTTTCGCATTTTTCGTTGTCAGAATCAATTCTGAAATACCTTCGGTCAATCCGAAATTTTCCGCTGTCTTAAATATGCCGCTTTCCATCTCGCCTGCCTCTGTTTTATATTTCCATTCCGTCCGCCAGCGCAATAAATATGCCGGCGGCGGTAATATCTGCGATTGATCCTGGATTCATTTTTTTCTTTCGAAGATCATCATCCAGCTTTTTAATTTTCGGAAGCATCTTTTTCAGATTTTTCTTCTTTCCGCCTGTCTTTTTGTTTTTCATGATTTTTGCAGCTTTCTTTTGAACCTTCGCCGCCGCTTTTTCATCAAATTTCGTTGAAATAAAAGTGTCCGGATACGCCGCCAAAAATTCCATAAACGTATAAACAACAGCACTGTTGAATGCCGTTTTAAAGCATTCTTTCGGATTATTCTCAAATCTCTTTTTATTTATCCGCAGTTTTTTTGCAAACAATTTCGACTTTTCAAAACAGCTCACCCATTCGGCGGAAATCATATCTCTTTTTGCTCCCCTTTCCATCAAATCAAAAAGAGAAATCCGGTCCGCTTTTATCTTTTCGGGAAGTGACGCATCTGTCAAATCGTATTCCAATTCGCCGCTTTCTCCGGCTTTAATGACCGGAATCGAAAGACTGCAAAAAGCGTTATAAAAACAAATTGCGTCTTCCTCTGTCGTATTTTTACAGATTCCATGCGCTGTTTTCAGCAGCATATCTTTACCGCTGCCGTCTTTTAATTTGCCGGCGGCAGCTGCAATCGGCAGCAGCAGCAATAATGTTCCGAAATGCGTGTTTCCGCCGGATTGAATCTGCCGGCTGTTTTCAATTGCGTCTTCAAAATAAGTGCCGAAAGAAGCGTCCGGGTTTTCCGCGATTTTTTGAAAAACAGGCTGAACGGATGCGGCTGATGCCAAAAAATGTTCAAAATGCGTTTCTTTAAAATCTTTCAGCCGATGCACATTTCCGGGTTTCGGATACGCGGCAGCTTCCGCCGTCATTGCAAAAGACGCGAGTGCCGATATTTTTTCCGCGGTAAAATCCGAATCATTCATCTCATCACTTTTATGAACACATCAACGCTTTTTTTCGTCAATAGCATCTAATATCTTTTCAGAAAGTTCTTTTTTCAGACCCATATATTCATCGCCGGAAATACCTATTTGATTCAGCGTTCCGTCTCTGTAATAGCAGGGTTTCGTCACCTTGCAGCACCACACAAGACTTCCAAAGCATGTGTCTTTTCCAAGCTCCAGCGGCGTTCCTTTGACAGATTCCTGTTTCAATTTTATAAATTCTTCCGGCGTAAACCCGACAGCTTCGACTTTTTTGAGCAGGCTGCAATATTTCACTGGCGGGCAGCAAAATGTCAGCCCCCGATTGTCGCCGCGTTTGCAGATATGTTTGGGCGCATTGTACCATCCCGTTTCTTTTTGATACGCCGAAATCTGTTTTGCCAAAAGCGGAATGAGTTCGGGGTCTTCAATCGTTGCGCGCGCGACGGACACAACATCCGCCCCGCATGAATAAAAGTTAAGCGCCGAATCAAAATCATCCACGGAATTGTTGGCAATCACAATTTTTCGCGTGGCATTGCGGATTTCAGTAACAGCGTCATAGTCGGCGCCCTTCCCTTCAATCATCGCATCGGCATGAATAATATCAACACCGGCCGCATCGAAAAATTCCGCCGCAATTCCGGGCTCGACAACATTTGTTCTGAATTTAACGGATAAAACAACACCGGTTTCCTTTATTTTTTGAATCAGCTCCGTCAGCTTCGCCGGATCTTTCAAAAGAGCTTGACCCAATCCGCATTCCGTAAACTCCGGCTGGCGGCAGTGAACATCCAATTCCATAATCACATTTTTTTCTTTCAAAAAAGCCGCCGCTTTTAACAGCGGTTCCGCATCCGCGCTCCGAACGCTGACGGCAACGGCCGTGTTCGGCATATTTTTTAAAACAACATCAATCTCCGCTTCAATCGTTTTTAAAACATCGTCTCCCGTTTCAAATTCCGTTCGGCCTCTCGCCGCAGCTTCCGCACCTGCCTGTTTTGATTTGTCATCCAAATTATAAGCGCCCAGAATCACAAGACCGGCATCCTTTGCATTCTTGATTGCAAATTCTCCATTTGCAATTCCGGCCATCGCCGATAATGCAACCGGATTTGAAATGACGACGCTGCCTGCCTGAATTTTAAATAACTCTCCCATTGTTGAAATCTCCCATTTTTCGGCAGTCTGATATTTACTGCCCCACTTTTTTCGTTTCTCCTTGATTCCGCCGAGAAACAATGAAGAGAAATTAAAGCCGCTCTCCTTAATAAATTCTTTTTTTCGTTTCAACTATGATTTTTCCATCCTCCAAATCATATTTTAATATTTTTCCGCCGATGTCGGCTCCTTTATACTTATAAATGCAAATCGTTCTCTCTAATTGCATTCCCTTCTCTTCTGCGGTGAATCTGAAATACGAATCTGCCATATGTTTAATCCGATTTTCCGTGCCGGCTGAAAATATATTTTCATGAAGAAGTCCAATGACTATCTTTTTTTCCGATTCATTTCCCGATTCGGATTTTAAATATGAGCGGATTTGCCGTATCCGACGAATCGTCTCTCGTTCCTCTTCGGGTCCTTCCGAATAATTCTCTTTTGAACAAAATTCGGAAGAAATCCATTCACTGATGCTTTCAATGATCAAGATAAAATTCTCATTTCCGCTGTCTTCTTTTTTTTCATTGCCGAACAGATTGCAGAAAGTGTTCCAATCTTCTGAAATTTCGGAATTTATTTTTACGATTCTGCATCCGTTCGAACTGTTTTTTTCTTTTCCGGCTTGCCTCTCATTGATATTTTCAATTCCCGCCAAAAAAGAGAGCATCCCTTCATCATCATTTCCTGCCGCAAGCAGAAAAGATCCGTTTTCAATACTGCTCCCTGTCAAACGGTCGATTTCGGGAATGCCTGTTGTGAAATCAGTCTTCATTTTATTTCACAAATGTCTTCATTCCTTTCTTCCTCTTATCCGTTCTCATTTTTTCAAAAACGAAACTTATTTATATTTAACAAAGCGCTTTTTGAGTATGCAGAATTCAAAATGCGGATGCGGCACAGCCAAGATTTCCGAACAATCCGGCGGCGTTGATTTGTCTCTTTTCAAATTCGAAAACGGCTTCATTCCGGCAATCGTTCAGGATGCCGAATCAAAGGACGTTTTGATGTTTGCTTATATGAATAAAGAAGCGCTTCAATTAACGCTGGATACAAAAATCGCTCACTTTTGGAGCCGCAGCCGGCAATCCCTTTGGAAAAAAGGCGAAACATCCGGCCATTATCAGCAAGTGATGCAGGTTCGCTATGACTGCGATGCCGATGCCGTTCTGCTTCTCGTCAAGCAAATCGGCGGCGCCTGCCATACAGGATATCGGTCATGTTTCTACAGAACGGTTGACGGAGACATTGTCAGCGAAAAAGTTTTTGACGAAGAAGACGTTTATAAATCCGCTTAAACGTTTTTTCCTTATCTTTTTTTCTCAAATGGTTATTATAGAACCAAGTCCTACTTTTCTTTATGACAAACCGAAAAACTGCCGTTTCTTCAAAACCTTCCCCTCATAAAACTTTCAGATCTGCGGAAATTCATTCCGACGAATTTGATTTTCATTACGATCCTGACCGCAAGTTTAAAATTGAAACCGTCATTGCCGACACAAGCGCAGTGATTGACGGTGTCCTTTCTCACTCAATCGACAACGGAAGATATTCTCCGAGTTCGGACCTTTTAACAATTGTTATTCCCGAAGCTGTTTTGGCGGAACTTGAAAATCAATCCAACAGCCGGCTGGAAACGGGGATTTCCGGAATCGACGAGCTTTTGATTCTTCGAAAAATGGATGACGACGGGAAAATCCGCCTTCAGTTTGCCGGCAGCCGCCCGACTTTTGACCAAATCAAAGGCGCGCATTTGGGAGAAATTGATGCTCTCATCAGAAAAACCGCGCTCGATACCGGCGGTTTATTTGTCACCGCCGATAAAGTGCAGGCCGTCATCGGTAAAACCAAAGGGCTGCATGTGGATTACGTTCCGCCGCAGGTCCGCGGCGGCGCAGCTGAGGCGGATACATCCTCACTTTCCGTCATGCAGTTTTTCGACAGCGTGACGATGTCCGTTCATTTGAAAAACAATGTTCTGCCCATGGCAAAGCGCGGGTCCGTCGGCGAAATGAAATATATGCCCATTCGGGATGAGCCGTGTACGGCGGATGAATTGGAACATATCAAATCCGAACTCCTCCGCTTTACAAAATCCGATTCGGAATCCTTTGTTGAATTAGAATACGCCGGCGCTTTAATTCTTCAAGTCCGCGACATGAGAATTGCGATTACGGAAGCGCCGTTTTCCGATGATTTTGAAATTACAATCGTCCGGCCGATCGCATCGGTCGACTTCGGAAAATATCAGGCGAGTGACATTTTAAAAGAACGCATTTTAGAACAGCGCGGCATTTTAATCGCCGGATCTCCCGGAGCCGGCAAATCCACATTTTCAGCGGCCGTTGCCAAATTCCTGTCAGAAAATGGAAATGTTGTCAAAACAATGGAATCGCCCCGCGACCTTCAAGTGCCTGCCGAAATTACGCAGTATGCGCCGCTGGAAGGCAAAATGGAAAACACAGCAGATCTTCTGCTTCTTGTTCGCCCCGATTACACCATTTATGACGAAGTTCGAAAAACGCAGGATTTCATTTTATTCGCCGACATGAGACTGGCCGGCGTCGGCATGATCGGCGTCGTTCACGCGACAAGAGCCATCGATGCCGTTCAAAGACTAATCGGCAGAATTGAATTGGGCGTTATTCCGCAAGTCGTCGATACGGTTATTTTCATTGACAAGGGACAGATTTCAAAAGTTTATACTTTAGAATTTACCGTCAAAGTACCGAACGGCATGCTGGAAGCAGATTTAGCGCGTCCCGTTATTATTGTCAGCGATTTGATTTCCGGCCGAACAGATTATGAAATTTACACTTACGGCGAACAGGTTGTTGTCATGCCCGTCAATTCGGAATCCGGCCGAATTTCTTCGTCCGAGCGAAAACCGTTTTGGGATGACGTCGAATTGAGATTGGCGGAAGAAATCGAGCGCTACACTTCCGGTCCGTTTGAAGCCAAACTTATTTCAGACACAAGCGCCGTTGTCAATGTCAAATCTTCCGACAAAAAGAAAATTATCGGCCGCGGCGGCGATACGATTAACCGCATCGAATCGTCAACGGGTCTTCGAATCGATGTTCGGGAAATGCCTTCCGCTTATTTTTATAAAAAGAAAACCGGCGATGACGATTTTGATTCAGATTTCGCGTTTGACAAATTTAAAAATACAAAATCATCGCCTGTACACAATTATTACACCGAATCGGACGATTTTGATTCAAATCCGGATTATGTTATTCCGATTTTTGAAAAAACAAAAAAACATTTTATCCTGCGCGTTCCTGAATTCTCCGGCAAAGACGTTGATATTCATTTAGGCGGGAAATTATTTTTCAGCGCCACCGTCGGTCGAACCGGAGATATCAAGCTCCGCTCCGATTCGGAATTGGTTGAAAAAATTCGGGTCGGTTTCCGCGAAGGAGAATTAATTGAAGTTCGGCTTTCCGAAATTTCCGATTAAAATTTCTTTTTTCTTTTCTTTCATTATTCTTTTTTTTTTCATTATTCTTTTTCTTTCATTTTTTTTTCTTCATCCTTTCATTTTGTTTATTTTCATTTGTGAATCAAATTCGGAAGACATTTCGTGCAAACCCATATTTCTTTTCCGTTTCGGCGGACTGCCATCAAATATTCTTCTGCATCCGTTTTTTTGCAAATGAAACAGGAAAATTCATTCTCTCTTTCATCTTTGTTCTCCTTTTCAAGTCTCAGCGTCTCTGCTTTTCTTTTGCTTTCAAGCGCCTTTTCCTTATCAAATGCGGCTGTTTCTCTCTTTTCAATTGTCAGCGCGCCGGTCGGACAGGAAGATAGGCAGGCGCCGAGACCGTCACAGAGTTCTTCGGAAATCACTCTGGCTTTGCTGTCAACGATTTCAATCACGCCTTCGGCGCATGGAGAAATGCAGTTTCCGCATCCGTTGCATTTCTCTTCATCTATTTTTATAATGCTTCGGACAACTTTGTTTCCGTTATTTTTTGCAGATATCATGTTTAATTCCATTTTTTTTCACCTTCGTTTTTATTTTTCAATAGGCAGTATTTAGTATATAAAAGATATTGTTTCTGCGTATATGATTTTAAGCGGCCGAATCAGAGGGAAAATATTCGGCGAAAATGATACACGATAATACACGAAAAAACGAAAGGACAACAAAAATAAAATACGATGAATCGACATTTCACTTTGCGGTTCGGAGCAAGTATGGAAATTAATTACATCAATTACAAAAGTTACTTAGAAATTAATTATGTTCTTATCGGAAAAGCAACAATCGGAATTTTAATTCTAATTGTTTTTTTCAACCTGTCAGCACTTGCTCTCGGAATTTACAGCATTAAGCGGAAAAAAATCATTTTCCCGAAATTTGTGCTGTATGTGCTTTATCTGTTTTATGCGCCGATGAAATGGGTTTTCAGCATATTTTCAATGAATGACTCATTGATTGATGAAATTTTAGTTGAAATTCAAAATGCGATTTCTCTTGATAAATTTAAAAAAAACGGTCAACGAAAAGTTGTTCTTTTGCCTCAGTGTTTAAGAAACAGCAACTGTCACGCTCGCTGTGACCCGCTTTACGGATTTATCTGCACCAAATGCGGTCAATGCGACATCGGTGAAATTTTCAAAGAGGCCGAAATACGCGATTTCAAAGTTTTTGTTATTCCCGGAGGCAGTTTCGTTAAAAAAATATTCAAAGAATATCGGCCGACTTCCTGCATCGGTGTCGCCTGCCCCGTTGAATTAAGCGAATCAATGCAAAAAACATCTATTATTCCGTCCCAAGGCGTTTATTTGCTGAATGACGGCTGCTTTGAAACACGGGTAAATGTTTCGGATATTGTTAAAAAAATGGATATCGTTTCTCCTTTAAATGAAACACTTTCAAATGAAGAAGAGGTCTCGAATTCGGGTGTGAAAGAATATGTATGATCAAATCGGTATGTATGATCAAATCGGTAAATTTTTGGTTATTACGGCGCTTCTTTCGCTGCTTCTGATCTCTGCGGCATTTTATGTCAGCCGCACGCGGCTTCAAAACAATTCTTTCTTTGCATATTGGGCCGCACGAACAATGGATTTTTTCTATAAACCGCTTTTAGCGCTCTATATTTTTGTTTACAAAAATCCGGATAAACTTCATGAAAGAATGGCTGTTTTGAAAAATAATGCTCAGCGGTCAAAGTTTAAACTCTCTCAAAATCGGATTATTCTTGCGCCTCATTGTATGAGACATCCCGAATGCAGAGCACGCACAACGCGCACCGGAATTCAGTGCACATCCTGCGGTAAATGCAGTTTTTCAGAAATTAAAAAAATATCGGAAGCGCACGGCTATAAACTTTATATCATTACAGGCTCTTCTTTTGTTAAGCACATTCTGAAGCATCCGGAAGCAAAGGGAGCAGACGGCGTTCTTGCAATCGGCTGCTATTATGAAATCAATAAAGGGATGCGCGAATTAAAGAAAAAGAAACTTACAACGTACGGCGTTCCGCTTTTATCAAACGGCTGCTTCAATACAAAAATTGATTTGAAAATATTTGAACAGCAGTTAATTGCATTAGATTCGGAACAGCAGGCGGTTTCGTCAAATACTTTGCCTATGGCATAATCGGTGCTTTTTATGGAACGCAATACAATTTCTCATTACGATGACGGACTGCTCGGCGGGTCGGATGACGACTGTCCCTGTTGCTCTTATCTCGGAAGTTTGGAAGACAAAGAAAAATACGACATGATTGTCCGCCAACTCATTTCCTATTTGGCCATTGTTGAAAAACTGACGCCTGCATCAACCTACATGGATTTTATCAAAAACGAACAGCTTCAAAGGCATTTAATGAGCCTTGTTAGAACAAATCCAAAATACGGTTCTGTCGCTTCCGAATGAATACACGGAAAATTTTATGAAAGTGGATTGGGAATTTCTCGGGTCTATGAAAGAACAGATTATTCACCCGACTTTTGGTTTAAATCCGGAAACGCTTTGGGATATCGCTCGGCTGGAACTGCCCGATTTGAGCCGTCATCTCGAGGTCGTTATCAACGGATGCAGCCATTCGGTCTAATCCTCTCGATTGATATTTTTTTAACCTTTTTAACTTTTTTTCGTTTTTAAAAATAAATGCAAACGCGGGTCCGGCGAGTAAGCTCCCTTCTGTTTTTGTACTTCTCAAAGAACATTCTTATCTTTGATTCATCAATTTAATGAAATGTACGGCGGCATTCAGCTATGCGTCTTTTATCTCGGGGACACTTTCAAATCAAATGTCTGATCCCAAATCAACTTGCACCTGCGGGGATTTACCGTTGCATCCGTGCGCCGTGCTTCTTCAGTTTTTCACATCATCGCTGACACGGCCCGGTATCGTTTCTGTGCCATAGCCTTGACTCTCGCCAAATATTCTTCACAAATATCCGCAAATCTGAAAGTGGGTGGGGAGACTTTCCTCAGGAAATTTAATTCCCGCAGCCGCCCTGCCGCTCCCGCGTTCATTTGAAAAATAGATTCATTCGTATTTATAAATTCGCTTGTTTTTTAAAATAACAAAAAAGAATTATTCATTCTTTTGTTTTCAATTCATT
>JGI994J12354_10006133_pt1 | contig 10130 bp, 7 predicted proteins | sample IntmicLarv3ML3BL_FD_12354 | JGI IMG/M metagenome (IMG submission 12354)
ACTCCAAATTTTCTTTAGATTATATTACGGGGCACAAAAGTACGAAAAAAAGAGGAATGTAAGATGAAAAAAATATAAATTATTACTTTTGCTGCATAATTAAGGATGCGGCCTTTAGAAAATATAACCGAAACCGAGTCCTATTATTTCCTTGAACTGTATGCGAGGTCCTTTCTGATTACCGTCTTTGTCCTTGAATTTTATATCATCATCATACAACAAGTAAGTATTTGCCTTGAATGTGAAATATTTATTCAGCTTCCAGTCGAGCGACATTGTCCAGTCTACGTCGACATTTCCGAAAGTCTCATATGCGGAAGTAAGCGATAGGACTGTTCCGAACAAAATATTTTCATTGAATTTTTTAGAATAAGTTCCTTTAGCCAAGGCACCGAATTCTGCCCGCAGTTTTTTTCCCGGATCAACTCCATAATCACCATTATCGGATAGCTTTTTGTCTGTTACAAAAGTCATTTTTTCGGAAACAGGTGACAATAAAATCTTTAAATCCTCCTTGGGATGTGAGTAATTCATACCTAACGAACCAATGAGATAGCCCGGCGCCATAAAACGCGATATATATTTTTCTTTGTCTTCCTTCTCGACAGGATATGAACTGTATCCTTTGTCGAACTGCGACTTAAAGCTTATTTCAGCAGCATAATACCATAATTTTGATGCTTGGTATCCTAAATTTGTAGCAAAATTAATATGGTCATCATTTTTTATTTGGTCGCTCCCCTGATAACTAAGTCCATAACCAAGATCAAGGCTGTTGTTCCATGAAATTTTATCCTTTAAATATTCAGCTTTAAAAGCAAATGCTCCAAGCACTGATACAGAGTTTTCACCTCCGGCAGACCAGTTTGTAAAAGATGTCTGACCGAAAGTCAGAGAAGTGGATCCTTGTTTTTTCCAATAGGTAGTATCCGTTTTTCCTACCTGTGCAGATGATGTAATATATGTACATAAACATAATACCACAAAAATAATTTTCTTCATAAAAAAATTTAAATTTAAATTTAACTTATAATTTTTATTGTAAAAATCAGACGGTTAAGTGCCTGAAATTACAAATCTCTCTCTATTTATTAACAAGTTATTTTTGAAATTAATTATAATGTGCGCTGTTACTCAGGTATTTTCTTGCTAATTCACTCGGAAAAACGACACTTTCTTTGCTTGTAAGTATTTCGTTTTGTTGTTTTTTTAAAATGCTTATCGATGACATGTATTCGAGTATACTGTTTGGAAATAGTTTTAATGCGTCAGCAAAAACGTTTACAGCCTCGCTTTTTCGTTCTGTTTCTATACAGCAGTAAATAAAATTTCCGTAAACCGATACTTCATCATCAAAATCTTTATGACCGATAACATTTTTCAGTACATGGTATGCCTTTTCGTAATCGTCTATGTTCATATAGCATTCCGCTAAAAATGGATTTACTTCAGTACTGACGAATTCATCGTATGAAAATAACTCTTTATAGCAACTTATAGCCTGATCGTAGTTTTCATTTTTATAAAGGCAATATGCTTTCATGAGTTTTATTTCGTATTCAATCTCTCTGTTGTTTTCTGTACATGCGAGAGCGAAATCGAACGATTCGACCGCTTTTTCGAAGTCCGCGCATACAGAAAACAAACGTCCCTGTGTTTCCCACAGTTCTGCTATATAGGGGTCTTCATCGATCAATTCCTTACATATATCTAATGCATCTTTTGTATTACCTCGTGATTCATGATTAAAGCATAATTCAAGTTTAAGCACGAAGTTATCGGGAAACATTGTCAAAGCATGTTGTATGAAACCGAACGCTTTTTCATGATATATTTCCGAATCATTAAGTACACATGCCATATGTACTATAGCATCTTCGAGATGAGGGCTGTCATTGGCTGTCAAGTTATCAATAACTCCGATGGCTTCGTTATATCTGTTAAGTTCACAATAACATTCAATGCGGACAAGGTCGATGTCTTTGTCTCCAACAATATTGTTTTCTTCAATTACTTTTAAAGCGGAATTATAGTCTTCCATTGCAGCCAGAGTTCTGCATAAAGCCATTTTGAAATTGATATCATCGGGGTGTAATTTGTTTCCCAGTTCGATAGCATTTTTTAACTTTTCTACATCTTCAATTTCTAAAAAATAGTTAATTAATTCCACTATTTCGTCTACATCGAAGTAATGAATCAAATCACTATTTTGTGATGATGAAAACCTTTCTAACAAAAAAGAAATATCTTCCATTTCAATTGCAATTTATAGTTATGTATTTATGCTTTTAAATTGAAACTGCCAAAAATGCCTTCCATATGTCTTGAGAGGGTTGTTTTATAATTTGGAAAAACTGTTCAATGTATAATAGCTTTCAAATTTCGGGGATTATTTGCTGCTTATTTTGCTCCAAGTGTCTTTTAACGATACTGTACGGTTGAAAATAAGCTTACCGTTCTCGCTATCCGGGTCTACATTAAAATATCCGACGCGCTGAAACTGGAAATGATCGTACGGTTTTGCATCTTTCAGTTCTTCTTCGACGAAGCAATTTTTAAGAACTTTCAGAGAATCCGGATTAAGCAGTTCATTCATATCTTTATCTTTTTCTTCCGACGGATTTTCAGCAATAAACAGCCTGTCGTATAATCTTACTTCTGCAGGTATGGCATGTTTAACCGATACCCAGTGTATCGTTCCTTTCACTTTACGATTACTTCCGGGCATCCCGCTTTTCGTTTCGGGGTCGTACTCGGCATATACTTCCGTTACTTCACCCTCTTCGTTCTTTTTGCATCCCGTACATTTAATTATATAAGAGCAACGCAATCTTACATCCTGTCCCGGAGTGAGACGGAAATATTTATTTGGTGCGTTTTCCATAAAATCTTCAGTTTCGATATACAATTCGCGTGAGAATGCTATTTTATGTGTTCCGGCATCAGGGTTTTCGGGATTGTTTACCGAGTCGAACATCTCGACCTGTCCTTCCGGATAATTGGTAATAACCAGCTTGACCGGGTTTATGACTGCCGCTACGCGTTTTGCATTAGCGTTGAGGTCTTCCCTTATCGCATATTCAAGCTGAGCCATGTCTATAATACCGTCGTATTTTGTGTACCCGATCATGTTTATAAAATTCTTTATTGATGCCGGGGTATATCCGCGTCTGCGAAAACCGCATATCGTCGGCATCCTTGGGTCATCCCAACCGCTCACGAGGCCTTCTTTGACGAGTTGAAGCAATTTGCGTTTGCTCATCATCGTATATGTCATGTTCAGGCGGTTGAATTCTGTCTGATGTGTACGATAGTTATCATAAACCTTATACTTCTCAAAGCCGTCGCCGCAATCCTTGTTCATTTCTTCAATAAGCAAATCGATAAAATGATCGTAAAGCGGGCGGTGAACTTCGAACTCAAGCGTACATAACGAATGAGTGACACCTTCAAAAAAATCGCTTTGACCGTGCGCGTAATCATACATCGGATATACTTTCCATTCGGTACCAGTTCTATGATGCGGGGTTTTTATAATCCGGTATATAATAGGATCGCGGAAGTGCATGTTTGGTGAAGTCATATCGATCTTAGCACGCAGGATCATTGCCCCTTCTTCAAATTCGCCTTCGTTCATTCTGCGGAATAAATCAAGACTTTCTTCGATCGGCCTGTTACGGAAAGGACTGTCTGTTCCCGGCTGGGTAGGCGAACCTTTCTGCTCAGCTATCTGCTCCGCCGTTTGTTCGTCGATATAAGCTTTTCCCGCTTTGATAAGTCTTACGGCAAAATCATACAAATGTTGGAAATAATCGGACGCATAGAAAACATTAGCCCATTCGAAACCGAGCCATTTTATATCTTCTTGTATTGAATCAACATATTCTACATCCTCTTTCGTCGGGTTTGTATCGTCGAATCGCAAATTACAGATACCGCCGTAACGTTGAGCTATACCAAAATCCATGCAAATAGCTTTTGCATGTCCGATATGAAGATACCCGTTAGGTTCCGGTGGGAAACGAGTTTGGATACGTCCTCCGTTAAGACCTTCGGCCAAATCTTTCTCTACCATCTGCTCGATGAAATTCAAACTCTTTTTGTTTTCTTCCTGAATTGTATTTTCTACCATAATAAAGTATGTTTTGGGGAGCAAAGGTAGTGCAAGTTGAGGGTAATACAAAAAAAGCTCTCGCTTTTTTTTATTATCGAGATGTAGCCTACCTTCGTTTTTTGTAGAATCAAAGGTAGTGCAAGTTGAGAGCAATGCAAAATAAACTTGTTTATTTTCAATGCCGAGACGCCGCCTACCTTCACTTTTTGGGAAGCAAAGGTAGTGCAAGTTGAGAGTAATACAAAAAAGCTCTCGATTTTTTTTATTATCGAGACGCAGCCTACCTTCGTTTTTTTGAATAAAGTTACAATTTTTCATCGAAAAACAGTAACTTTGTATTTTATCCGATAAAAATAATATTGTGATGCAACGTTTTGCATGAAAAATGCATCTGTATAAAAGAACGTACGAAACTACAATGGATGAAAAGCAACTGATAGAAGGTTGTATAAATGGTGATAGGAGAGCGCAAAAGGCTCTGTATGACAGGTATTCCGCCCGAATGATGGCAGTATGTCTCCGATATGTTAAAGAAACGGAGGATGCACGCGATTTGATGCAGGAAGGCTTTATAAAACTATACACTAATATAAACAAGTATTCCGGCGAAGGTTCGTTTGACGGTTGGGTACGTAAAATTTTTGTAAATTGCGCGTTGGAGCGTCTGCGACAGAATGATATTCTTAAAAATACGGACGATATTAGCGATAATGATTTTGCCGATATACCGGATGAATATGCATCTATACTGACAGCGGAAGAAATAATGACGTATGTGCGGGCGCTGCCCGACGGATTCAGGACAGTATTCAACCTGTTTGCAATTGAAGGTTATTCTCACAAAGAGATAGGTGAGGAGCTAAATATTACGGAGAGTACATCGCGTTCGCAGTATATGCGGGCGCGCAAGATACTCCAAAAAATGATCACTAAAAATGAATATGTATGATAATGAAACAAATAATTATCGAGGATGATGCCCGATATAGTAAGATTGTGAATATCATGCTTTTATGTTGTTGAATATAAATGATACACGCATGAAAGAAGAAAAAGGAAAATGGGAAGATATAATCCGCTCAAAGATATATGACTTCGAGGCGGAGACAAACCCTGATGACTGGAATATAATTTCGGAAAAGTTGTCGGAGGGAGGAAAGGTTGTGAAAATCGACTTTTTCCGTAAATACCGATATGCAGCCGCTGCGGTTGCAGCAGCAATAATTGTTGCCGGAGGCTTGTTCTTCTATCCGCAATATGAAAACAAGACAGATGTAATGGCAGTTGTTGATAAAACTGTTGAAAATATTGTCGAAAGTAGTGAAGATTCTGTTGATAAAACTTCGGAAGTTGTTGAAAAAGCAGATAATATTGTTGAAAAGTCGGGAGAATCGGTTGATAAAACTATTGAAAAGACTGTTGATAAATCGTTAGTAGCCATAGTGAAAAGTGAGCAAGGGAGCAGAAATATCGCAATTGTGAAAGAAGAAGATACTCCTTTGAAGGCAGAGAAGTTATTTTCGGGAGAAACCGAGCGGTATACGATAGATATTCCCCGGACTGATATTTCGGATATCGAAAAAGAAATGTTATTCGGATTAAATGAGTTAAGACCTGAAACGGTAACATTGGACAAGACTTATGTTGCGGAAGCATCATCCGGATCGAAACAGCGTCGATGGGGTTTCGGAATGGGAGGCGGTAGTTATACTGCCGGCACATCATCAGGAAGTACAGGTATATCGCCATACTCAAATGCACTTGATATAGACGAATATTTATTCAATAAGGAAATTGTAAGGCCAAGAAGCGCCAGCGAAGGACAGATAAAATATGAAGCGACCGAAAAAGGTACTAAAGATAAATCTTTGGAAAGGGCAATGGGTAAAATTACTCATAAAAGACCGATATCGGCAGGTCTTGGAGTTAGTTATCATCTTAACGACCACTTGTCATTGCAGAGTGGGGCTGTTTATACATTACTCAGATCAAAAGGTTCTTATTCTGAAATAGAAAATGTTGTCGACTGGAAACAAAATCTTCATTTTGTAGGAGTGCCGTTGTCATTGTCGTATAAAATTGCTGAATGGAATCGTTTTCAATTTTACGCATCAGCCGGAGCAATGGGTGAATTTAATGTGTCAGGAAAGATAAAAAATACAATATTTGTTAATAATACGGAAATAAAAGATATTGAAAACATACGTATGAAAGCGCCTTTATGGTCTGTAAATACCCGTGGCGGAGTAGTGTATCCCATATGGAAATTTATAAGCGCATATGCCGAAGCGGGAGCGTCATATTATTTCGAAAATAACAGTAAAATAGAAACTATTAGGTCTGATAAACCTTTTGATGTATCTTTGCAGGCCGGATTGAGATTAGGTTTTTGATTTAAAACCGTTGCGTTGTTGATTGTTAAATTAATGTCTAACTATAATATAAAAAAAGAAATGAAGAAACTTGGTTTATTTTTGATTGCGTCAGTAATTAGTTTTATTAGCCTTACATCATGTCTTGAAAGCAGTAATGTTAGCGAAGGTTATGGGTTAGGGGTTTTGCAATACAGCTCGAAAAGTTATACCCCTGTTTTGAACAGTACACTTGGTATTGTGTCCGCTTCTAATATGGGAGATATGGATATAAACAGTTGTTATTATTTTTACTACAAACTTGATCTCGATTTGCCGGAAAACGCTCATGCAGTTGTTGAAGCTAACGGGTATCAAACAATTACTATTTACGACAAGGTTGAATTGGATAAATATTATCTATCGTCTTCTCTTACCGATACCTCGATTATGATGAGCGGTGAAGTGCCTGTGTACGATGCGTACGAGAGTGGTAATCCTTACATCGATGAATATTACTTTATATCTCAAATAGTGAAAATGCCTTCCGATTTACAATTGACATGGCATATGTCTTATGACGGTGATGGAAACATAGCGGTTGTTGAAAAAGGGGAAAGGTACTACGATGTGTTTGTTCGTGCAACAAAAAGAAACAGCAGCGATAAAACAGAAGAAAATGTTCAACACCTGAACGCATATTTTGTAAGAGATTTTTTGAAAAATGCTGCAAATAATGAACGTAATGCGTTGGGAAGTAATTATAGCGAAACTTCGTCGAAGTTAAGAATACGTTTCAATTTCGTATCCGAGATAAGTGATGAAGGTAAACTAACTTGGAAAAGCAAAACGGAAGAAAGCGTTTATGTCGGTATGTTTCTTTCATATTAATAATAGATGATCGGGTAGTGAAGCGTTAATCGCTTTGTCAAGAATATGAGGCTGTTTCGTTATGAAACGGCCTTTTTTTTTCAAAAAAACACTCCATATTTTGGTAATTATTCCATTTTCCGTATTTTTACACTCATTATTGTTAAACTAATTTTAATTGTATGAAGAACCGTATTTTCTTTTTATTAGTTTTTTACTTTTGTGGGATTTACTTTTTGTACTCGCAGGAGTTTAAGTTATCATCATCAGGTTATTTTCAGAACCGTGGTGTTGATGTTATGGCATTTGATGATATTTATCCTGAAGGGCATCAGGGAGGTGTTTCTATTATTATGCATGGCAATCGTGTTGCTACAAACGGTGATATTCGCTTTGAGCCGACCCCGGGACAATGGCAACCGGTACCTGTACAAAGAGACCGAAAACTTGATACTTCAGAAAATACGATAACGGCATATATGAGTTTTCCGGATACATCCCGGCATCTGACCGGGTTTAATCCGATGATTTATCCGGATTTTCAGTTTAATTATACAGTGACAATTAAAGGCGAAGGAAGATCTGTTATAGTAACGGTAGATTTAGACAGGCCTGTCCCAAAAGAATTTGTCGGTAAGATCGGGTTTAACTTTGAATTGTTTCCGGGTGCGCTTTTCGGCAAACCTTGGATAATGGATAACCAAACGGGTATTTTCCCGCAACAACCTAACGGGCCGACAGCGTATGAACCATCCAACCATAAGCATCCGGGAAATTTTAACCCTGATGGAAAAGCTTCTGCGGATCAACTGTCGGGACACGGAAGGGGATACAGTCCTATTATTGCCGATGATATAGTGTCGGAACCTTATGCTCGCGGTAAACGGTTTGTTGTTCGCCCCGATGACCCATACAATAAATATACTATAGAATCGCAGGCGGGTGAGTTGATATTGTATGATGGTCGTATGAATCATAATAACGGTTGGTTTGTTGTTCGCAGCGAAGTTCTTGAGGGTGCTACACGTGAAGCTATAAAGTGGGTGATAACGCCCAATGTTGTGGATGAATGGGTTTATGCGCCTGTAATACAGACATCGCAGTTAGGTTATCATCCTTCGCAACAGAAAGTGGCGATCATAGAACTTGACAAAAGAGAAACAAAACGTACTGAAGCGGTCTTATACAAAATCACGGAGAAAGGAGAAAACAAAGTGATTTCCTCTGCCGGTCAGGAGTGGGGACAGTTCCTTCGTTATAACTACCTGAAATTTGATTTTACACAGGTTAAAGAGGAGGGGTTATATCAAATCCGCTACGGTGAATCTGTTTCTTCAATTTTCCGTATAGCAAAAGATATTTACGACCGCGGTGCATGGCAACCTGTATTGGAATACTTCCTGCCTGTACAGATGTGTCACATGAGAGTGAATGAGAAATATCGCGTGTGGCATGACTTCTGCCATATGGATGATGCACGCATGGCACCCGTAAATTTTAACCATATAGACGGTTATATTCAAGGCCCTTCCACTCTGACAAAATATAATCCCGGTGACATAGTGCCGGGACTTAATATCGGTGGTTGGCATGATGCCGGCGATTTTGATCTTCGTGTAGAATCTCAGGCAGGCGAATCATATATCCTTGCATTGGCCTATGAAGCGTTCGATGTAGATTATGATGCTACAGCCATTGATCAGCATACACGTATAACAGAAATTCATCAGCCCGACGGGAAAGCGGATATACTACAACAAGTAGAGCATGGCGCATTGAGTGTTGTCGGTGCATATCGTGCATTAGGTCGCCTGTACCGCGGTATTATCTGTAATAACTTGCGCCAGTATGTAATGCTGGGAGATGCAGGTGCAATGACTGACGGCCTTATAGGTAATGAAGACGACCGCTGGGTGTTTACCGAAGACAACCCCAACCGCGAACTGACGACTGCAGCACAATTGGCTGCCGTATCACGTGTACTGAAAGGTTTTAATGACACTTTGAGTACACAATCGCTTGATGCAGCGCGCGAATTGTATAAGGTGACTTCCGTAACAGACCGCACGAAAGCGGCTAAAATACATGCTGCTGTTGAGTTATATCTTACAACCGGAGAGAAAGAATATAAAGATTACCTGTTATCGCAAAAAGAATATATCGCAAAAAATGTCAGCAGGGTAGGATGGTTTATGGGTCGCGCCGAAAAGAAGATGAATGATGCATCATTCAGCAAAGCAATCCGTGCTGCATTAACCGAGTATCGTTCGACATTAGAAAAAGAAGGCCTTGAAACGCCTTACGGAATACCTTACCGCCCGCGTATATGGGGAGCAGGTTGGGACATTCAGGCTTTCGGATACCGTCACTATTTTCTTTACACCGGATATCCCGATATATTTGACTCGAGCTATATCTTTAATGCCCTGAACTTTATCCTCGGATGTCATCCCGGTTCAAATACCGCATCGTTTGCATCAGGAATAGGCGTTAACTCTGCAACGGTCGGTTATGGACTAAATCGCGCCGACTGGTCGTACATCCCCGGCGGCGTTATATCGGGAACAGCCCTAATACGTCCCGATTTCCCCGAACTGTTAGTATTTCCATTTCTGTGGCAACAAACAGAATACGTTATGGGAGGAGGCTCTTCGCATTACATGTTCCTCGTTTTGGCAGCACAACAAATAATGAACAATGCACAATGAACAATGCACAATGAAATCAATTGACAATTGACAATGCACAATTGACAATTAAAATACAATAAAAAAACATTTTCAATTTTGCTTCCT
>JGI994J12354_10006134_pt1 | contig 10129 bp, 9 predicted proteins | sample IntmicLarv3ML3BL_FD_12354 | JGI IMG/M metagenome (IMG submission 12354)
ATTGAGCGCATAGAGGTGTATCATGCCGAGAAAATTGATGGTGTACATGTTCAAAGGCTCAAAATACATTATAATTGTGTCGGCTCGATAGAGATACCCGGAGCACTTCCGCTTCCGCAGCCGGAGGTTTTGATGCAAACGAGAAAAGGAGTAGCCGTAAGCTACTCCTCAAATGAAAACCTTGTTAATTTTTAGCGGTGGTCTTGGCATTTAAGAGGTGTTGCATCTTAAATGCGCTAAGACCACCGAGCATGGTGCCGGTGGCCGGACTCGAACCGGCACGCTATTGCTAGCGGTGGATTTTGAGTCCACTACGTCTACCATTCCATCACACCGGCACGGTGTGCAATTGCAAAAGCTATTATACAACACCCGGATTGTTTTTTCAAGGATAAATTGCATCAATTGGCACAATTTCGATTTCCGGCGCAAAATCGCGGTCATAGCACGCAGCCGCCGCGACGCAGCCGGGGATGTTTTTATAAACGCGGCACACAGCGCCCGGAGCTTCGCTTTTCACAAAATCGCCCTCTGGGAAAAGGCGCAACGAAAAAAGGCTTCCGGCACCTGTAAGCTTGAAGATGCTTTCTCTCGCGGTCCAGCCGCCGAAAAAGCCGATTTCTTCGATTTCAGAGGGTTTGAAAAGCCGCGCGTCAAGCCCCGGACGAAGCTCGCGAAGCGCTTCGATGTCAATGCCGATTTTGCTCTCTGACACGCCGACGAGAACGTGGCTTGAGGTATGGCTTATGGACAGATGGCGCTCCGGCTCGTTTGCAAAATATGGCGCTCCGGCGGTGGTTTTTAAGACCTCGAGCCGGGGGATGTCCCACATTTTCGAAACCGCGTGATTTAAAAGCCTGTAGGCAAGGGCGCGCTGCCAGCGCTTTTCGTCGGGCGCCGCGCGAACATCTGCCGCAAAAAGTTTCACACTGCTTCCTCCAAATAGACTTATAATCTAATTATTATACACGAGCTTGCCGACGGATTCAAGAAAATTGAAAAATATATTGAAAAATAGTTTTTTTTGTGCTAAAGTAATCAGATATAAATTTTTATTCTTTGAAAAGAGGTTGAGGCTATGAATGAGTTGAAGAGAATTGCCGCGATTCATGATCTGTCGGGCGTTGGAAAGTGCTCGCTGACGGTTGCGCTGCCTGTGATTTCTGCAAGCGGAGTTGAATGCGCTTGCATGCCCACAGCGATTTTGTCAACACACACGGCGGTTTTTACGGGCTACACAGTTCGCGACCTGTCGGACGATATGTTGCCGATGGCGCGCCACTGGAAGCGCGAGGGGATACATTTTGACGCTCTTTACTCCGGCTATATGATATCTCCTGCTCAGGGCGAAATTATTGCCGAGGTGTTTGATACCGTGTCAGACGAGGGAACGCTTAAAATTGTTGACCCCGTTATGGCAGATGGCGGCGCCTATTACCCCGGCTTTGGCGAGGAGATGGCAGCGGCTTTTCGCCGCCTCTGCGCGAAGGCTGATATTATCACGCCGAATGTTACGGAAGCGTGCTTTCTGACCGGGACAGAGTTTGTGGACGGCGTTCACGATGCGCAGTTTGTGAGAGAGCTTATGGAAAAGCTTTGTAAGCTTGGCTCTAAAAAGATAATTCTAACCGGCGTTTGCCCCGAGGAGGGGAAAATCGGAAATGTCATGCTCGACTGCGCAGATGGCGAGATGATTCACGGCTTTTACGAGAAGCTTCCTATGGCATATCATGGCACGGGAGATTTGTTCTCTTCCGCGCTCGCAGCGCTTTTGGTTCGCGGAGCGGATATTAAAGACGCGGCAGACTGCGCGAGCTTTCTTGTTATGGAGGGCATGAAGCGCTCTGTTTCTAAGGACATTCCGGCGCACATGGGCGTTGATTTTGAAGGAATTTTGCCGCAGTATATTGAGAAAATTTCCAAGCTTTTTGAATAAGTCGCAGCTCATTGTGGCAAGGGGGCGCGGCAGATAAGCTGTGGCAACAGATTTCGGCAGGCAGGACTGTGGTAATAAGCCGCGGCGATGGGCAAAGAGGCAGACAAGACAAGATGTGAAAAACCGTCAGAGCGCGAGATGCGCCTTGACGGTTTTTTTGTTTTGTGCTCGAAATTATAATCCCGGCTGGGTGCGACTTTTGTGCCGAGGTCTTAAATTTAGTTATAATATCCGCCTGCGGATATTATATTCTGACCGCTAGGTCGGGATATAATTGACCGAACGGTACTTCTGTTCCGAGGTCTTAAATTTAGTTATAATATCCGCCTGCGGATATTATATCACACAGCGCGTTTTGCAATGCTTCCGAAAACTCCCCCGGTTTGTCAACAAACGGGATGTGTCCTGTGTTTTCGAGTGTTATCAATTTTTTAAACGGTGTGGAGACGCTGCTAAAATAATCAAGCGTCATGCCGTGCGGCGTTGTCCAGTTGTGTGCGCCTGAAATGATTATAAGCGGAGCTTCATATTGCAGCGTATAATCATACATTGATACGGAATCTAATAAAAGCGCTTTATAAAGTTCGCTGTTTGACTCAATGAGCTTGCCGAAGCTGAGCATCCATTTTAAGTCATTAAATGTCATATATGGTGAAAATAAATAGAGATAAATCATTTTATTGCCGTATTGAGAGGGCAGATATTTTTCTTTGAGCTGTCTAAATTTCATAAGCTCCATTGCATTTTTCTTGTCAACTTTTTGATAGCCCAGTATCAATTCAAGCTTTTTGCTTATTTTAAGAGCCGCTTCGGCTTCGCTTTGTGCATTTGTAAGGCGAATGGCTTCCTGAGCTGATATTTGTTCGGACTTTTTGAAATCCAGCATTTGACCAATGGACACATAAGCAGACACTTTTTCGGGGTGCGCCCCCGAATAAATTCCACCGAGGAAGGTTCCCCATGAATGCGCCATGATTATAACCTTTTCCTTGCCATATGTTAAACGGACATAATCCACCAGCTCGTCCAAATCCGTCAGCAACAAATTAAGGCTGGGCTTCTTGGCATTTTTGCTGCGGTAATAAGTGCTTGCGCAGCCACGCTGGTCCCAGTGGACTATCGTATAAGACTGCTTGCCAATGATATGAATAATAAGCCATGTTTCCGCCCGGTCCGCCGTGAAGCATTATAATAACAGGGTTTGAAATGTCCTGGCCGCGAGTTTGGATGTATTGCTCCGCTCCGCCCAAGGTTATATATTCTGACCTTTGAACCCCGTTTTTGTGCGGATTTTGTATTTTTGCGCGTTTATAATTTTTCGGGAGGTTATTATAAGCGCAAATAAAATTATCAGAGCAATGAATATGAGAAGAAGTAGTGGCAGCTTTTTCAATCCTTTACAAATGTAAGTAGTATCGGACGTTTTAGCCTTTATGCGCGGCTTATTTTTGCGCCGTTTGGAATGTCGGTGATTGTTATGCCGGCGGATTCAAGCTCGGCGCGGATTTTGTCGGCTGTTGCGAAGTCCTTTGCTGCCTTTGCGGCTTGACGGGCAAGAATTTGCTCTTCAAGCTGCGCGTCGCTTTTGCCGTCTTCAAAGATTATTGTAAATTCCTTTGCGGTTTTTGCAGCTTCCTGCGCGGCTTTTTTGTTGCGCTCGCGCTTTTCTGCGGCTTTTTTTGTAAGGTCAAGCCCGAGGACGGCGTCGAAGGATTCGATTAAACAATGCTTTGTGTGGTCGTTTGTGTCGGCTTGCAGGATGCCGTAGAGAATTGTAACGGCAACGGCAGTGCTAAGGTCGTTTCCGAGTGCGGTTTTGAAAGCGTCCTTAAAGGTTTCGGCGGTTTTTGTGTCGTATATGCCGCAGGTGGGGTCGAGCGCGGCGATGCGCGAGATTAGCTTTTGGTAAGCGCCCTGCGCATTGTCGAGGTTTTCCCAGGAGAACACGAGGTTTTTGCGATAGTGGCTTTGCAGGCAGAAAAAGCGGTAGGCAAGGGGGTCATAGCCGTTTTCCTCCAGAAGCGAAACGGTTAAAAACTCGCCGGAGGATTTGCTCATTTTTCCGGAATTTATGTTCAAGTGGTGAGCATGCACCCAAAAATTGCACCATTTATGCCCTAAATACGCCTCAGACTGGGCGATTTCGTTGGTGTGGTGGGGGAAGGCGTTGTCTATGCCGCCGCAGTGAATGTCAAGAGTTTCGCCGAGGTGCTTTATAGAAATGCCCGAGCATTCGATGTGCCAGCCGGGGTAGCCGGTGCCGAAGGGGGAGTCCCATTTTAGCGCCTGGTCTTCAAACTTGCTCTTTGTGAACCAGAGGACAAAGTCGTTTTTGTTTCGCTTGGCGTCATCTGCCTCAACGCCCTCGCGAACGCCGACGGCGAGGTCTTCCTCGGAAAAGTCGTTGAAGATGTGGTAGCGCTCGAGACGGCTGGTGTCAAAATATACATTTCCGGCAGCCTGATAGGCGAAGCCTTTTTCCAGAAGGGCTTCGATTATTTTGATGTATTCGTCAATGCAGTTTGTTGCAGGCTCGATTATGTCGGGCTTTCTGATGTTTAGCTTTTCGCAGTCTGAGAAAAATGCGTCGGTGTAAAACTGTGCAATTTCCATGATGGACTTTTGCTCGCGCTGCGCGCCTTTTAGCATTTTGTCTTCGCCCGTGTCCGCGTCGCTCGCGAGGTGTCCGACATCTGTGATGTTCATGACACGGATTACATTATATTCTGAAAAACGCAGGAATTTTTCGAGAATGTCCTCCATGATATATGTGCGAAGGTTGCCGATGTGGGCAAAATGATAAACCGTTGGACCGCAGGTGTACATTTTGACATTTGGGGCGTCTATCGGGACAAAATCTTCCTTTTTTCTTGTGGCGCTATTGTATAGCTTCATGATTTTTTCTCCTGTTTAGTTATTTTTCAAAGAATCTTTAAGCTCCTGAAGCTCGGCGCGAAGCGCCTCAAGCTCGGCTTGGACAGGGTCTGAAATGTCAACCTGGTTTACCTCGGAGGCATAGTTCACCTTTTCTCCGGCGCGCCAGATAATTTGTGCAGGAATGCCGACGGCTGTGGAGTTTGGCGGAACCTCCTTCAGAACGACGCTGTTTGAGGCGATGCGGCAATTGTCGCCAACCTTAAATGGACCGAGAACCTTGGCACCGGTTCCGATGAGGACATTGTTTCCGATTGTGGGGTGGCGCTTTCCGGTGTCTTTTCCTGTGCCGCCAAGGGTTACGCCGTGGTAAATCAGGCAGTCGTCGCCGATTTCGGCAGTTTCGCCGATGACGATGCCCATGCCGTGGTCAATCACGAGCCTTCTGCCGATTTTTGCGCCGGGGTGAATTTCTATGCCGGTTTTTCTGCGGCTTGTTTGAGAAATCAGACGCGCCAGAAATTTCATGTTGTGGTTATAGCAGAAGTGGGCACGGCGGTGGCTTCGCACCGCTCTTATGCCGGGGTAAAGAAGGCGCACCTCTATATCGCTTCGCGCGGCGGGGTCGCGCTGGCGATAGGCGGCGATAAGCTCTTTCATTTCGCTCATAAAAAGCTCCTTTTAGTTTTGGGTTTGGTGGTTTTAAAAAATCAAAAAACGCCCACCATGCCCTTTGGCATGAGAGGCGTTTTAAATATACGCGGTTCCACTCTCGTTTATAACTTTGCGGCAAGCCACCGCTTTTCCTTTTAACGCTGGTAAGGCGCGAGGGCATTTCCTACCTCGAAAACTCCGGGGCGCATTTGGGGCGCTTTGTCTGCCAGCTTCGCTTTCAGCCCGGGGCGAAGCCTCTCTTCTGGCGCAAAGGGTGCCTTACTTTTCCCTTTCACAGTTTGGGTTTATTCTATAATATTAAGCCCGGCTTGTCAAGCGACTTAGGCAGACTTGAAAACGTCTGCATTTTTGATGAAATATTCAGCGCCGGACACCAGCGTCGTTACCAAAATTATGCCTTGGCAGGCGAGGCTTACGAGGGGGAGGGGAACCACCATCATCACGCAAAGGCAGACCATTGTTGCGAAGGTTTTGACCTTTCCGCTTAGACCGGCGGCGATGACGCGCCCACCCTCTACCGCGACAAGGCGCATGCCGGAAACGGCAAATTCACGCAACAAAACGACGGCAAGAACCCAGCCAGCCATGATGCCGCAATCGACAAACCAGCACATGGCGGCTATTGTGAGCATTTTGTCGGCAAGGGGGTCCATGAATTTTCCAAAATCGGTTATTTGGTTGTAGCGGCGAGCGATGTAGCCGTCCACAAAATCTGTGACGGAGGCAAGGACGAAAACACCAAGACCAAACCACCTTGCGCCGGGGAAGTCGAGATATAAAATTATGAGAAAAACGGGGATTAGCGCAATGCGAAGCATTGTGAGCTTGTTGGCTGTTGTCATGGTTTTTTTACTCTCCTTGCGCGGTTTCGCCGATTAGCTCGCCGTCCATAATGTCGGTTATGAGAACGTTTGTGATTGTGCCGGGGGCTACATCGCCTGTGAAATAAATTACGCCGTCTATCTCGGGGGATTCGGCATAGCTTCGACCGGTTTTGTATGCGCCGTCCTCGCCCTCGCAGATTACCGACAGGGTGCTGCCGAGCATGGCGGCGCAGTGCTCGTCCATAATTTCGGCTTGGAGGTCCATGACCTGCGCGGCGCGGCGCTCTGCCACATCGCTGTCACAGCGGTCTGGCATGTCGGCGGCAGGGGTGCCCTCCTCAGGTGAATAGGGGAAAACCCCGGCGCGCTCAATTTTGTATTCGCGCAGAAATTCACAAAGCTCTTCAAATTCGGCTTCGCCCTCGCCGGGAAGTCCGACGATTAGGCTGGTTCGCAGGATTAGATTTGGTATTTTTGCGCGGAGCTTTTTGAAAAGGGTGCGGATATGCTCGCCGTCGCCGCGGCGGTTCATGCGGCGCAGTATGTTTGAATTTATGTGCTGAATCGGGATGTCGAGATAGTTTGCAACCTTGTCGTTTGAGGCGATTTCGGAGATTAGCTCGTCATCTATTTCGTCGGGATAGAGATAGTGGAGCCTTATCCAGTCGATGCCGTCTATGTCGGAGAGCGCGCGAATTAGGGCGGCGAGGTTACCTTCGCCAAGGTCGGTGCCGTATCTTGTTATGTCTTGTGCGATTAAAATTATTTCGCGGACGCCGGACTGCGCGAGGGCAGCGGCTTCGGCGATGATATTCCCCATTGGGCGGCTTCTGAACCTGCCGCGGATTTCGGGAATTGCGCAGAAGGCGCAGCGGTTGTCGCAGCCTTCGGCAATTTTAAGGTATGCCCAGCCGGGACCGGAGAGGAGAAAGCGACCAATTTCGTCCACCGGAGCGTTTTTGTCGCCAAAGCGGTCGGCAGGGATTTCTGCGAAGGCATCGTCCAGCACTTTTGCGATTTCGGCGTAGCTTCCAACGCCGACGAGAGCGTCCACCTCGGGAAGGTCGGCGCGGATTTCTGAGGCGTAGCGCTCGGCAAGGCAGCCGGTGACGATTATTTTTTGAAGCTGTCCGGCTGCTTTTAGCGCAGACATTTCCAGAATGTTTTCTATCGCTTCGCTTTTTGCGCTGTCGATAAATCCGCAGGTGTTTATGATGACGGCATCAGCTTCTGAATAGTCGGAGCAGAGGGTGTATCCGGCATCGTCCAGAACGCAGAGCATTTGCTCGCTGTTCACGAGATTTTTGGCGCAGCCCAGCGAGATTAGCGCGATTTTTTTGTTTTGCATTTTAATAATCTTCCTCAATTGTGTCGCTTATGTTGTGTGTGTCGTTATAACGGGAGATGGCGGCACGCACATCCTCCCATGAAAAGCCGCGGCGCAGCAGAGCATCCGTTGCGCGCTTTAGTTCTTTTTTACAGGGCGCCCCGTAGGTGAGCTTTTTTTCGAGGAGCCTGTCTATCGTGTCGTCCTGCTCGGGCATTTGCTCGAGGGCTTCGTCCCAATAAATGCGTGGGACGCGGCGCTTATAAAGCTCATCACGGACGCGAGCGCGACCAAATCCCTTTTGCGCATAGTGGCGAACGAGATTTTTGGCATATTCTACATCGTCCAAAAAGCCGAGGTCTTTAAGCCAAGAGACGCAGGCGGCGGCATTTCCCACGCTCTCGCCTTTTTGCACAAGGCGCTCGTAAAGCGCCGCTTCGCTAAGCGCCGCGGCGCCGATTATGCGAAGCGCGCGCTGCTTTGCCTTGCCGAGGGAGGAGGCGTCGCGAACTTCGCAAAGCTCCTCGTCCGAAAGCTCTCTGCCGCTGTAGAGCGAAAAATCGGCAACGACGGACAGGACAGTTTTGAAGCTTTCGCCATTTTCAAGCTCGACAACAAAGCTCTCGCCGGAGCTTTGCGTTAACTGTGTGATTTCCAAGAGGCTTAGCCCTCAAAATCATCGGCGCTTACCTCAACAGCGCGTCCTGCGGCTTGGGCTGCCTTGCGAGCCTGCGGACTCATGAGCTTGTCGGCGTTTTCGCGGATTTTTTGCTCAAGCTCGTCGCAAACCTCGGGATTTGCGCGCAGATATTCCTTCACATTGTCGCGACCTTGAACGCGCTGCTCGTTTACGGTGAACCATGCGCCGCCTTTTTCGATTAGTTCAAGCTTTACGGCGATATCGACGATTTCGCCGATTTTGCTGATGCCTTCGCCATAGATGATGTCAAACTCCGCCTCCTTGAAGGGAGGGGCGACTTTGTTTTTTATAACCTTTGCCCTTGTGCGGTTTCCGACAAGCTCGGTACCGTTTTTGAGGGTTTCGATGCGGCGAACGTCAATTCGCACAGAGGCGAAATATTTGAGCGCGCGACCGCCGGGCGTTGTTTCGGGGCTGCCATACATAACGCCGATTTTCTCGCGAAGTTGGTTTATGAAAATGACGATGCAGTTGGTTTTTGAGATTGTTCCGGCAAGCTTGCGAAGCGCCTGGCTCATAAGTCTGGCAACAACGCCAACGGAGGAATCGCCCATGTCGCCCTCAAGCTCGTTTCGCGGAACGAGAGCTGCGACAGAGTCGACAACGACAACATCAATCGCGCCGCTTCGCACGAGGGCTTCGGTGATGTCGAGCGCCTGCTCGCCTGTGTCGGGCTGGGAGATGAGAAGATTGTCGATATCAACGCCGAGCGCTCTGGCATAAGCCGGTTCGAGCGCGTGCTCTACATCAATGAAGGCGACCTCGCCGCCTTTTTTCTGGGCGGAGGCGAGAACATGAAGGGCAAGGGTTGTCTTACCCGAGGATTCAGGTCCGTAAATTTCTATGATGCGCCCCTTTGGAACGCCGCCGATACCAAGGGCAATGTCGAGAGACAAAGAGCCTGTGGAAATTGCTTCAACATTAACGGGAAGGTCATCTCCAAGGCGCATGATGGCGCCCTTGCCGAAGTTTTTTTCAATTTGTGCAAGAGCCGTTTCAAGGGCTTTTTTCTTGTCGCTCGCCGGAGCCGCGGGGGTAACGGCGGCTTTTTTCTTTTCTGCCATGTGCTTCACCTCTAAAAAATATATTTATCTTTTTTTATTAAATTAAAGCTTTCCGAAAACCACGCGTGAAATTCCGGCGGTGTCGGGAGCTGTGCCAACGTTTAGAAAGCCGTTTTGGTTCATGAGCTTTGTAACCGGCTCTGCCTGATCTTCGCCAACTTCAAAAACCAGATAGCCGCCGGGTTTTAATAGCACTTTCCATTTTTGAAGAATTGCCCTGTAGAAGAAAAGTCCGTCCTCGCCGCCGTCCAGTGCCATGTGCGGCTCAAAATTTCGGACAGAAGCGTCGAGCGATGAAATTTCTGCCGAGCTTATGTAGGGGGGGTTACTCACGATAAACTCAAACTCGCCAAGGCGAATGGGGGGGGCGGCGGTAACATCTGTCTCGATGCACATGATGCGCGAGTCGAGACCGTTTAGCCTGATGTTTTGCCGGGCAATGCTGAGAGCTTCGGGCGAAGCGTCAAGCAGTATCACTCGCGAGGAGGTGATTGCGTGGGCAAGGGCGATGCCGATGCAGCCGCTTCCCGTGCAAAGGTCCAAAATTCTCCCGATGCTTTTGCCGCGAGAGAGGTTTAGCACCGTGTCAACCAAAACCTCGGTGTCAGAGCGTGGGATTAGGACATCGCGGTTTATTTTAAGCGGCAGACCATAAAACTCCCACATTCCGGTGAGGTAGGCAACCGGCTCGCCGTCAAGACGGCGAGCCAAAAGCTCCTGCGCTTTTTC
>JGI994J12354_10006135_pt1 | contig 10126 bp, 8 predicted proteins | sample IntmicLarv3ML3BL_FD_12354 | JGI IMG/M metagenome (IMG submission 12354)
CCCCGCCACTAATATTGGCAGATGAACCTACAGGCAACCTTGATTCGGCCTCAACGGACGACGTTCTATCAATTATAAATGAATTACACCGTGAAGGTAACACCATTGTACTTATTACACATGACCCCGACATAGCTGCGAAAGCGCCACGAAATGTGCGAATGCTTGACGGTAAAATTATAAGCGACATTAAAAGGTAAAATAAAAATATTATACATATAATACTTGCAGGAGAGTGAAATTATGGCAATGACTGAAATATCTTTGAACCACACAGATGAAAACATTTTGAAAGCAGTGAAGGACAACTGGCTACTTGTTACCGCCGGTAACGAAGAAAACTGTAGTGCGGTAACCGGCAGTGGGTATTCAATGGGGGCTATGCCCGGGCAAGATGTAAGCACCGTGTTTGTGCGCCACCCTAAAGATGAACTACAGCTTTTAGAAAGCGAAGAATTTTATTCTGTTTCTTTCTTTAATTCAAGTAAGCCTTCTTTTTCAAGCGTAATTGGTACAGATGCCATTGCAGAGGCAGGCCTTGAGCTTGCCATGCATAACAATGTACCTTACTTTGAAGATGCTGAAGTTGTTTTTATTTGCAAAAAGTTATATGCAGATAATTTAACACCTGATAAGTTTACAGATGCAGACGACGATACTGAAACAGGCGAAGACCTGCCACGTATGTACATGGGTAGTATTGTTGCCGTTTTGAAAAACAATGCCGCCGATATTGATGACCCTGACGATTTTGAACTGCCTGCTATGCCCGAAGCCGGTGCTACTAAACCGAAAAAGAAACTTAACACAAAAACAATTGGTATTGGCCTTGCAGGTGCAGCTGTTGTTTTGTATATTGCAAGCCGCTTTTTAGGTGGCGGTGGCGAAACAACCCCCACATACGAAACAGTAGCCGCGCACTATGCTGATTTAACACAAACGCTTTCCGCTTCTGGGCGTGTTGCAACTGCTGAAAGTGATACTATTTTTTTACCGGCAGATGTTGGCGCACTGACCGTAAATTCTGTTAATGCAACAGTGGGTGAGCTTGTAACCGAAGGGCAGGTACTTGCAACCTTTGATACAAGAGACCTTGCAAATAACGTGAATACAGCTAATACTGCGTATAGGGCAACTGTGCTTTCTAACCAAGATGCTTTTTCAAATGCAGATAGTTATAACGCTGCACTTAATGAAGTAAACCGTTTAAAAAGTGAACAAAACACTTTACCTGTAGAATTGGCTAACCTTACTGCTGAAGAGGCAACTAATAATGCACGTATTACTGCATTAAATACCCCTGGTACAGGTATTATTGATACCCTTACTACTAATATAGGTGTATTAACTAGCCAGATTGCAACTTCCACTACCGATATTTCTGTTTTCGAATCACGAATTGCTATTATGCTGTTAGCAGACCCTACCGATCCATTAATTCCTGCTACGCAAATATTACTAGATGCTGAACGTATTAACCTGGCTAATTTGCAACAGCAAGAAGCAACTTTACAAGCACAACTTAACGCTGCAAACCAAGAACTTACCACACTTACGCAACGAAATGCCTGGATAACCCAGCGCCAAGCCGATATTAACGCTTACATTCCACAATTACCTGCCCTAATTACAGCCGCCGAAGCAAACGTTGCAACACTTAGGCCCTATTACCTTACACAGGCACAGCGTATGCAAATGGTTAACAACGAAAACACGGCACTAATACAGTTGCAAAAGGCACAGCGTGCCCTTACAGCTGCACGCCGAGGCATTGTTGCCCCAAGAGATGGCATTTTAATTTACCTTGGCGCACAAGAAGGTGGCACTGCTACCGGTGGTATGCAAGTTGCCATTGTTGGTGATATGGGCGAGCTTGAAATAGCCGTTCCTCTTTCAAAGTATGAAATTGAAGATGTACAAATAGGCCAGCTTGCTACAATACGCGTAGGCAACAATAACTACACAGGCTATGTTGACCGTGTTGACAATGCCACTACTACCACTCTTGCAGGCTCAGCCGCTGCAGCGGCTTCCCCAAGTAACTATGTAAATGCTTATATTCATATAAATGCTAACGGGCATGAAATTCCGCTTGGTTTTGAAGCTAATGTAGAAATTACCTTGAATGAGAAAACTAACGTTTTAGTTGTACCCATTACTGCCGTTATTACAGACATTGACGGCACTTACTGCCTTGTTGTTACAGCTGATGGTACTACTGAGCAACGCCCTGTTGTTACAGGTATTTCTGATAACACCATGACAGAAATTATTAGCGGGCTTAAAGAAGGCGACGCCGTTGTTGCCAACCCCGGGCTTATAGGTGCAACACAACTTCCAGCTTTCTTTATAGGCTAATTTAAAAGGAGAGAATTATGCGCCAACTTACCGAATATATAAAGATGGCCCTTAAAAATATTACAGGCAACCGCACGCGCTCTCTTTTAACAATGCTTGGAATTATAATAGGTATTTCCTCAGTTATTGCCGTTTTGATGATTGGTGGCGGTGGCCAACGAACCATAAATGAACAATTCGACACTTTGTCAAAGGGTGAAGCCTATGTTTGGATTAGCGGAGATGACATAACCGAAAGCGATTTTATTACCGAGGCAGACATAGAAGCAGTAAGGGCAAGTTTGCCCGGCATTGCAGGCATTACGCCGGCTGTTAGCGTATACGGTGCAACCCTAGAAGGTACACGTGGGCAGGTTAACGCAAGTATTCAAACAGGCAACCAAGACTATGCCATGTTTTCAACGGATACCCTTGTAAGCGGGCGCATGTGGAATGCAGAAGATTACTACGCACAGCGCCGTGTAATTGTAATAGATGAGCAAGGTGCCAGAGAATTGTTTGGCAGTACCAATGTTGTAGGCATGACAGTTGACCTTAGCATATACGGCGAGCGAACTGCAACCTACACTATTATAGGCATTACTGAATCTTCAGCTATGGCAAGAATGCAAGGCAGTGGCAGGGCAACGGCTACAGCACCGCTTTCAAGCCTTCAAATGCTTTCAGAGTATGTTGATACAGATTATTACCAGATTGCTATTTTAGGTATAGAAAAAACTGAATCATTATCTTTGGCACGCCAGGCAATATCCATTATATCTGCACGGCACAACAACGCTGAGCGCGATATTTACGGTGCTGAAGACCTTGCAATGTATACTGACCAAATTAATACAGTTACTTCTATGTTCACAGGTGTTATTGCTGCCATTGCCGCTATTTCCCTTTTGGTTGGTGGCATAGGCGTTATGAACATAATGCTTGTTTCAGTTACTGAGCGCACACGTGAAATTGGCATACGCAAAGCCCTTGGCGCAAGAACAGGTGCTATACTGCTTCAGTTTTTAATTGAAGCGGCTATGCTTACATTCCTCGGCGGAATTATAGGTGTTGTTTTAGGCATTCTTGGCGGTAACGGAATTTGCTCTTTAATGGGCATTAACGGATATATTGACCCGCTATATGTTGTTGGCATAGTGGCTTTTTCAATTGCCATTGGTTTGTTCTTTGGCATTAACCCTGCAAAAAAAGCCGCATATTTAAACCCAATAGAGGCTTTAAGGGCAGAATAGTGTTTTTACTGAGCAATATTTTCATCACATAAAACAAATAAGCCGCCTTGTGTTTACTAACAGGGCGGTTTGCTTTATAATAAAGGTAATATTTGCTACTATTTTTTTATGAGGTGTATATTTATGAAAAAACTAATTTGCTTACTGTTAGCGTGCACTTTACTTTTTGCCGCTTGTAGCAAGCCTACAACACGTATTTCTGATGAGCTTGCTGAGCAAGAAATACTTGCTTTTTACGATAGGTATATTGAGCAAGATGATTTTAATTACCTTTTGTATGTTAACTACGAAACTATGCTTGAAAAAGGCGTGCCGTTTTATATACTTGACCGCTGGGGAGCTGAAAAAACTACTTTCTTCCTTGCTAATATTGAAAGCGGTGCTGTTAATTTAGAAGACTATGCAAATGAAAACGAGATAGAAACGCTGATGAGTTATATAGATATTGGAACGCAGATAAACGTATATAAAACCAGCGAAATACAGGCGCTTATGGACACTATGTTCGGCGCAGGTATTATTGATGTTGAGAGTTGGCCTACCAGCAGTGAACGCACTTTTACCGAAGCTGGGTATATGGTATCTGTTTTTTACGCAGCAGGGTTTTATGATTATAATTGGTTTGAAGTAGGCGAAATTGTGTTTGATGGAGAATATGCAACCTTGCCAGTTTATGGTATTTCTTACTATGAATATAGTGAAGTGCTTGCAGACCTTTCTGAAAAAGCGTACCAAATATACCCTGGATACGATGACTACTACCTTATGCCCCTTTTGCTTGTAGAAGACCTTAACATTTATATTGAAATGGGCGAACCTATGCCTTCTTTTGATGAAATGCTTGAGCTTGCCGGTATAGAAAAAGATGCACTAGGTACAATTAACCTTGTTTTCAAAATTACTGATACCGGCGTTTATCTTACCAGTTTCGGGCCTTATATAAATACTGAAATGCCTGTAGAAGAAAGCGCTGTGGCTTAACGGAATAATATATATGTTGAATATTTGGGGGGGTAATTTTATGAAAAAACTTACCTGTTTATTACTTACAATTGTAATTGTGTTCAGCCTGCTTTTTTCTTCTTGTAATTCTGCACCTCAAGAAATTTCTGAAAACTCTACATTTTTAACTTACGATGAGCAGGTAAATGCTACAGAACAAATAAACGCTTTTTATGATGCATATGTAGCTGAGGACTGGTGGCACTATTTATTTTATAATAATTATGAGCAAATACTTGAAAATGGCGTACCATACTATGTACTTCGCAACTGGGGTATTGAATACATTGAGTATGAGAACTACGATAGCGCGACCTTCTCTTTTGACGATTATGCCTACCCCGAAGAAATAGAGAGTATTCGAGGCACATTATTAGGCACATCTCTATTAGTATTTGAAATAGATGACATACAAGGATTTATGGACTCTATGTTTGGCATTGAAATTTTTGATGTTTCTACTTGGGTGTTTGATGCTTTTTTAACTAACTATATAATTACAGAAAAAGGATATATGCTGGTTTCGGTTTTTCCTACCGGGTTTATTGATGATAGCACATGGTATGGGCGTGGCGAAATTACGTTTGATGGTGAATACGCAATTTTACCTTTATACGGAATATGCTATGATGTTAACGACAGTGAACATGGACTTTATGATTTAGCTAGTATAGATTACCAAGGTTTTGAAGGTGAATATTATCGTTCTATTGCTTTACAACTAATTACAGAAGTCTTCGCTAATGAATTTAATTATGACGCTACTTTTTATGAAATACTTGAAATTTATGATATTGATATAAATTCACTTGGTGCAATTAACCTTGTTTTTAAAATAACAGATACGGGTATTTACCTTGTTGACTGTGGACCTGATGTATATACCCCGCCGTATAACTTCTATTCTTAAATAGGTGTTCAACTTTTTCATAAAACAAATAATACATAAAGGAATTATCATGCAAAAAAGCTTACTTGAATCTACCCGAAATACTAGAGAGCTTGGCGGGCACCCTACGCAAAGTGGAACCAAAACGGCTTATTTGCGGTTTTGGCGAAGCGATAAACCTACTGCCCTAACCGAAAAAGATTTGCAAACTCTGCTTGAAAACGGCATTACCACTATGGTAGACCTACGTAATAATACCGAAATTAAAAACTACCCACACAGCCTGCAAAATGCAGAAGGCTTCACATATTGCCATTGCCCTATGTATGGCAATAATGAAATACCACGTGAAGGACACTTAGTGCCACAGTCTTACTTCAGCATGGTAACGGGCGGGCCGAAGAGCTTATGTGCCATTATGCGTGCACTTGCAAGCGCTGAAGGTGGTGTTATGTTCAACTGCGCCGAAGGTAAAGACAGAACGGGTGCAATAACTGCCCTGCTACTTTTGCTTGCAGGGGTGCCCGCAAATGTTATTGTTGAAGACTACCACTTAAGTAAGGCAAATTTGCAAGACCTTATAGAAGCATGGGCGGCTGACCCTGACTTTAAGTATGCCATTGAGGTAATGATACCCGAGCGTGAATACATGGCGGGCTTTCTTGAAATATTTTGTAAAAACTACCCCAATGTTGAAACATTTTTGCTTGAAATTGGTTTGTCAGATGGCGAAATAGCCACCCTTAAAGCAAAGCTTACTGAACAGTAAAATTTACACTTATGCTACACTTTGTAAAAAAATTATAATAGGTGTAATAGAAATTAGAAAAGCTACTATACATGTCGGTGAAGTAATATACAGCTTGAATTCTAATGAAATGGGCTGTGAATATAGCTTAGATAAAACCCTTGTGCGCCTGTAAGCTATTTAAAAAATAAAGAGCAACTAAACTTTTCTAAGTTATTTTGCCATAATACTTTATATCTTTAGTTCCTTTATTTTTGATATTGCATTTCACTTATATACGTGTTATCTTTCTTATATTATTTTAAAAGAGTTAATTTGCATCAATAAAAAACTAAGCCTCTAAACTTAATAACAAGTTTTTATTTTTGCAAGCTCCCTGCTGATGGGGGCGTGTTTTTATGTTATGGGCAAAAACAGAAAGTATTACTAATAAGTAAAAACTTCTTATAACTTCATATTATTATAATAACTTTAATTTTGCCACTTGAAATTGGAGGAATAATATGTTTCAAAAGTTACTTGCATGGCTTAAAAAACCACCATCGTGGAATACGTCTGTACTTTTGTTGGGAATAGCCTTGTATGTATTTTGTTCTCGCTTTTTTAGGTTTAAACCGGGAAACATAGCTTGCCTTATACTAATAGCCGTTGGGCTTTTGTTTACTTTAAAAGAATTAATTGAAGTTTTGAAAACCGATGAATAGTTTATAACTTAACCTTTTTATTTTATATATAATTAAAAAAAGCTGAGCCACAGTTGTGGCTCAGCTTTTTTATTTAAACAGTACTTTTGCCTCAAAGCATTTTCCGCTTTCAATAAGGCCTGTTATGTAATACCAGTTGTTTGCATCTTTCTGTGTAGTTACGCTAATTTCATCTTTCCAAACAGCTTGGTTATGGTAATGTATAAATACGTGTTCAAGTTCACAGTTTTTCATCTGCTCAAAAGGCAGTGCATCTGTAATAATATCTGCGTAGCTACAGTTGTTTAGGTGGTTGTTCAAGTCTAAATCGCTGTAGCCCACGTGTTTTGTAGTGTTCAAAACAATATCGCCTTCAGCACGCACCCTGTCTACTCCTATATCGCCCTGCATTTTCTTTTCTTCAGGTACAAAGGCAAGCTTATGTGAAAAAGCAGACGGACGCACAATACGCCATGTTTCAGGGTCTACAATGGCCCATATACTTTGTGCCATTCCAAGTATTTCTCCGCCTTCGGTTTCAAGGTAACTTTCACGGCGAAACTGTGCCCCTTTTATACCCTGCGGTGAGGTACGAAACAAAACATTTTCTTGCGCAGTTGGCATGCGGTTTATTTTTATGCCGAGCTTTGACATTAGGAATACCGTACCTTCACTATATAAACGCTGGTAACCTAAATTTAAACTGTCAAGCTGGGTGGTAGAAACCTCTTGCAAATGCCGCATAAAGTAAGAAAGTTTCATTTTGTTATTAATATCGCATTCATAGTCTGGCACTGTAAAAGGCAGGTAAAAAAAGCTATCCGCATTGCTTTGCATAACAGGCTCCTTAGTGTAGGTAAAATTATTTATGTATATATTATACATGATTTTACTCACTAATAAAAGCCTACAGTTGCACTAAAGACACCTTTATGCACTCTCCGTTATCATCAAGCGTAAACACTGCGCCGTTTATAGCAGGTAAGGTATTGGCCACTTCAAAGCGCACCGGCATATGTAATTTTTGCTTTCTTATTGCAAGTTCGGGCTTCACGCCTATAACGCTTTGGGTTGGGCCTGTCATTCCAATATCTGTAACATAACCCGTGCCGTTTGGCAGTATCTGTGCATCGTTTGTTTGTACGTGGGTGTGCGTACCAAAAACAACACTTGCCCTGCCGTCAACATAATGTGCAAAAGCCAGCTTTTCAGCGGTAGACTCCGCATGGAAGTCTACAATAATAAATGGTGTCTGTGCTGTTTCATACAGTTCATCAAAGGTATCAAACGGGCTTCTTGCCGCGTCTAAATAGGCTATACCTGCAATATTCATAACGCATACAACGTACCTGCCAAAGGTGTAGTGGCACATGCCATATTCTTTCTGTGCCCAGTAATAGTTTGCAGGGCATAGCACATGCGGGTTTTCTTCATATAATGTAGGCGATGCCTTGCGCAATGCATGGTTGCCTGATGTAATAATATCTGCCCCTATACTTTGCAGTTCTTCTGCTACCGCTTGCGAAAGCCCAACGCCTGAAGAGTCTGCGTTTTCTCCGTTAACAATACACAAATCTGCCTCATATTGTTTCTTTAATAAACTAAGCTGGCTGTGCAGCGCCAAAACGCCTGCATCGCCAACAATATCCCCTATACAAAGTATTTTCATGGTTTCCTCTTTCATTAAGGTTTGTTTGTAATTTATTATACCATACATTATATAAAGTGTTATTGAATAAATTGAGCAATTAAAAAAGTAAAATGCAATATAAAAAATAATTTGTAAATTTTTGCATAATTAGTTGACGTTCCTCTTTGCTTGTGTTATCATACCAAAAATATATAAACGCATAACACATTGTTTACCTGTAAAAAGAAAGGATGAGAAGCATGGCGCACATTTTTAATGAACCCTCACACACCTTTGGCGAATACCTGTTAATTCCCGGTTATTCTTCTGCCAAACACCTACCGGATAATGTTTCACTTAGAACCCCTGTTGTAAAATTTAATAAAGGCGAAGAGCCTGCACTTTCAATGAATATTCCGCTAACAAGCGCAATTATGCAATCTGTATCAGACGATAAGATGGCGATTGCCCTTGCAAAAGAAGGCGGAATTTCTTTTATTTATGGCTCACAATCTATTGAAGACCAAGCTGCTATGGTTGCAAGAGCTAAGGGGCACAAGGCGGGCTTTGTTACAAGCGATTCAAACGTAACGCCGGATAATACCCTTACTGATATTTTAAACCTAAAACAAAAAACAGGGCATGCCACCGTTGCCGTTACTGAAGACGGCACTGCAAACGGAAAGCTACTTGGCATTGTTACCAGCAGAGATTACCGCGTAAGCCGAATGGACCCCAGCACAAAAGTGGCTGACTTTATGACACCGTTTAAAGACATTATTTATGCCGATGCGGACACTACCCTAAAAGAAGCAAATGACATTATATGGGACCATAAATTGAATACACTTCCGCTTATTGATAAAGACGGCTGCCTTAAGTATTTTGTTTTCAGAAAAGACTATGACAGCCACAAAGAAAACCTGCTTGAACTGCTTGATGAGCACAAACGCTATGTTGTTGGCGCTGGTATAAATACCAGAGACTACGCTGAGCGCATACCCGCACTTGTGCAAGCAGGGGCAGATGTGCTTTGTATAGATTCATCAGAAGGTTATTCAGAATGGCAAGAGCGAACTATTGCTTGGGTGCGTGAAAAATATGGTGATACAGTTAAAATAGGCGCAGGCAATGTTGTTGACAAAGACGGGTTTCTGTTTCTTGCGAAGGCTGGCGCAGACTTTATTAAGGTTGGCATAGGCGGCGGCAGTATTTGCATTACAAGAGAGCAAAAAGGCATAGGCCGTGGCCAGGCTACAGCCCTTATTGAAGTTGCCGAGGCAAGAGATGAATACTGCAAAGAAACAGGTATTTACATTCCCGTTTGTTCTGATGGCGGTATTGTGCATGACTACCACATGACCTTAGCACTTGCCATGGGTGCAGACTTTTTAATGCTGGGGCGTTATTTTGCCCGCTTTGATGAAAGCCCGACAAACCGCGTGCGTATAAATGGTAACTACATGAAGGAATATTGGGGCGAAGGCTCTAACCGAGCACGCAACTGGCAGAGATATGACCTTGGCGGAGACGGCAAGCTTTCTTTTGAAGAAGGGGTAGACTCTTACGTGCCGTATGCCGGCG
>JGI994J12354_10006136_pt1 | contig 10125 bp, 10 predicted proteins | sample IntmicLarv3ML3BL_FD_12354 | JGI IMG/M metagenome (IMG submission 12354)
TGAGGCCCACGGGCACATGGGCCGAGGTCACCTTGGCCGGGCAGGGGGAGATGAAGAAGACGCCGATGTCCTCCGGCGGCAGGCCGGTCTCGGTCACGGCCTCGTTGCGGGCCAAAATGGCGGCCAGCTCCACCGGCGCGGCATGGGAGATGACGTTGGGCAGCAGCTGCGGGAAGCGGTTCTTAATCAGCCGAATGCAGGCCGGGCAGGCCGAGGAGATGACCGGGCGCGGCAGATTTTTTTCGCTGCTCATATAGTGGGTGCGGGTGACATCGGAGATCATCTCGGCGGCTGAGGCAACCTCGTAAACCTTGTCGAAGCCGATTTTGAGAAGGCCGGTCAGCACAAAGCTGACATCGTCCAGATTGTTAAACTGGCCGTAGAGGCTGGGGGCAGGCATGGCGATGTTGTACTTGAAGCGCTTGAGGTCTTCAAAACCATCGCACACGGCCTGCTTAGCCCGGTGGGGGCAGGCTTTGATGCACTGTCCACAGTCAATACAACGCTCCTTAATAATATAAGCCTTGCCGTTGCGCACCCGGATGGCCTCGGTGGGACAGACCTTGATGCAGTTGGTGCAACCCTTGCATTTTTCAAGGTCGAGGGTTACCGAATGAAAAAGATTGCGTTCCATAGCAGCGGCTCTCGCCCCCTTTGATAGGATTGGTTAGACCACTCCGGTGCTGATCATCATGGTCACGGTGGTGCCCTGACCGATGACCGATTCCACCGTCATCTCGTGGGAGTATTTCTTCATGTTGGGCAGGCCCATGCCGGCGCCGAAGCCCAGGTTGCGGGCCGCCTCGCTGGCGGTGGAAAAGCCCTCCTGCATGGCCTTCTGCAGGTCGGGGATGCCAGGGCCCTGGTCGGCCAGGATGACCTCGATGCGGTCGGAATGGATGGCCACATCGGCCGTGCCGCCGCCGCCGTGGATGACCATGTTGATCTCGCCCTCATACATACAGATGGCAACCCGTTTCACGGTATCGGGCGGGAGGCCCAGCTTTTTGAGGGTCTTCTTAACATCACTGGAGGCGCTGCCGGCACTGGTGTAGTCGTCGCCGTCCACGGTGTAGCTCATCCGGATGGCGTCAGGCAAGGTTTTCACCGTCCCCCCGTAGCCCCGAGACATAGAGGCGCCCGCAGGCGCTTAGCATCCCAAGGGAGGTTGCCATGAGGGTGATGTCGCGCTCGCGCGCCATTTCAAGCATTTCGGGCGTGGCCGTTTTGCCCCGGGCAAAGATGATGCACTGGATGTCCATCATCTCGGCGGTGCGGATGACCTGGGGGTTGACGAGGCCGGTGATGAGGGCGCTGCCGCGCCCACCGTCAAAGGCGAGCACATCGCTCATCAAATCTGACCCACAGGCCCACAGAACCTCGTTGCCGGCGTTTTCCTCGCCGCACAGAATGGTGGCCTCGAGCACTTCGGAGATTTCTCTAATCAGCATGTTTACCGCTCCAGTATTGAGAAAAATATCATTCTTTGGTTATTATACACGAAAAGCGAGCCGTCCGCAATGACTATTTTTTGCCCTTTGCGGGGCAGGCGGGTATGTGATATAATCAAAACATCATAAAGAAGTAGGTGAAGCTATGAGCACCCACACCATCTATGAATCCTGGTGCAATGCCTCCGTCATGCGGGAGGCCGAGCGGGCCGAGCTGTTGGCCCTCAAGGGCGACAGCATCGCCCTCGAGGAGCGCTTTGGCCGTGGCCTCGAGTTCGGCACCGCCGGGCTGCGCGGTGTTGTCGGCATGGGGCTGAGCCGCATGAACATCTTCACCGTGCGGCAGGCCACCACGGCCTTCGGGCGGGTTATTCTGGAGGACAATCCTCAGGCCGCCGAGCTCTGTCTGTGCTTCGACTGCCGCCTGAGCTCTCAGGAGCTGGCCCGGGAGACGGCGGCAGTTCTGGCCGGCCAAGGGATCACGGTGCGGATGTTTTTGGAGCCGCGCCCGACGCCCCAGCTCAGCTTTGCCATCCGCCACATGGGGACGGCCGCCGGCATCAACATCACGGCCAGCCACAACCCCAAGGACTATAACGGCTACAAGGCCTATTGGCGCACCGGTGCCCAGCTGGACAGCGACCTGGCCGACCGGGTGGCCGCCCACATGAGCGCCATCGACCCTCTGGATTGCGCCCCCAAGACGACCTTTGCCCAGGCCTGCAAGGACGGGCTGATTACCTTCCTGGGTAAGGACATGGACACCGCCTTCAAGGCGGCCTGTCTGGGCTGCGTCATTGATAAATCAGCGATACAATCGTCAATGGATATGAAGATTGTCTATACACCCTTCCATGGCGTGGGGGGCAGCATCCTCCCCGATGTGCTTCACGATGCCGGGTTCCGGGATGTCTTCTGCGTGCCCGAGCAAATCGAGCCCGACGGCACCTTCCCAACTTTGGAGAGCCCCAACCCCGAGGAGCCCGAAGGCTTCGCCCTGGCCATCGCCCACGCCCGAGAGCAGGGGGCCGACATCATCATCGGCACTGACCCGGATGCCGACCGTGTGGCCGCCGTGGTGCGGGGTGAGCACGGCGTCTGGACGCCACTGACCGGCAACCAGATGGGCGGGCTGCTGACCCATTACATCATTGAGGCGCGTAAACGCATGGGCACTCTGCCCGAGAAGGCCGCGCTTGTGCAAACCATCGTCAGCGGTGGGTTGAGCAAGGCGGTGGCAGCGGCATCGGACATCGAGGTGTGCGAGACCTTCACCGGCTTCCGCTTCATGGCTGAGGCGGTGGAGGCGCTGGCGAGCCAGGGCAAAACCTACCTCCTGGCCTGGGAGGAGGCCATCGGCTACATGACGGGCGAGCACGTCCGAGATAAGGACGGCATCGCCATCGGGTTGCTCATCGCCGAGATGGCGGCGTACTACCACGCCCGGGGCAAGACACTCTGGGCCGTGCTGGCCGAGCTGTGGCGTGCGCACGGCGCCTTTGCTGAGCGCACGGTGAGCGTCCCCCTGCCCGGGGCAGAGGGCGCCGCCGAGATGCGCAAGGTCATGGGCTGCATGCGCGCCCTGCCGCCCAAAACCATCAGCGGCACCGCCGTAGTGCGTGCCCTCGACTACCGCAAGGGCGAGGCCCTGAGCCTGCGCACTCAGGAGCGCGCTACGCTGTCTATGAAGGGTATGAACGTGCTCACCTACGCGCTGGCGGACGACTCGGTCTTCATCGTCCGCCCCTCGGGCACCGAGCCCAAGATTAAGGTGTACATCCATGTCAAGGCCGAGAGCCCCGCTTCCGCTGCCGCGCTGGCCGACCGCTACGCAGCTGAGGCGGCGGAGACTTTGCGGCTGTGGGGGCATCAGGAAGAATACATCGGGGAATAATGGCGAATGGATAAACTGACGGTATTCGACCTCACACATCAAAAAGCCACCCATGCGGGTGGCTTTTTGCATTTGGTGAGCGGAAACCTTTGTGGGGGAAATCATCAATCGCCCGCCGCCCCCGGGAGCTAAAAAACGTATCCATTAACTCTTTTCAAATGTCTTTTTCCTTCATCCATGCTTTGGCTTCGCCCCGGGTAGGGCAGGGTCGCATCATCGCCCACAGCGGTCAAGTGTTTGCCTGTCTTTATGATATTCAATCATTGCACTTGTACGGAAAACAATTTACCACTTATGCTCCAATTTCGATATTTTTCATCTCGGTCAATTATTACCCTGCATGCTACACAAGCATCATCTTGTGGGTTCCACTTTACGCTTTCCCGGTATGTCGAAACCACAGGACGTTTACCCAAAACGACAGTCTTGCTTTCATACAAAAAGTGTTCGACTTCGGCGGCTGTGCAGTCTGTTAGTTTTGACAGCCTTTCAAACAGAATCTTGTCACGTGGTGCATTTTGCATATGGAATGCAGAAATGATTCCATCCAACAACGGCTTAATTAGAATTGCCAAATTGCACCATGCTAATTCGGGAATATGCAATTGAATTGATACGCCAAATCGTTTAGGCACCGGATGTTCGCAAAACGCACTATTCTTGGCTTTTTTTAAGGCATACCAGAATAAATGGGGCCTGCTTGCACGTGTGGGCGTGGGAATTGGCACTTCTTTCCATGCAGACAAAATATCCTTCTCGCGCCACAGGGAAAACTCATTTTGCATAGCATAATGATAATAATTGCCTAATTCCCTACCGAGAGGAAATGTAAAGGGATTAGAATCAAATCTCCCTTCAAAGCACAGACCGTTTTTTGAGAGCCTATAGAAAGCGGGGGCTCCGATATTGTAAAACAGCACGTTTTCCACGTCGGAAGCGCAAGTATCGTTACAAATAAATGCGGCATATAGACAGTCGTCGTTCGGAACAATATTTGATAGGGCCTGTTTTAATTCATCCCGCATATCACGGCGCCAATCCTTTGGTTCAAAAGGAATGGATTGTGTAGACCAGGCATCTACTTGGTTTTCATCTTTGCAAGGATGCCGAATGATAAAATTATGTGCAGTTGATGGATTAAACCTTTCATTTATTAGCCGGGTTACCTCGAGTAAATACATATTACTAACCTTATAAACCACATCGGGTGAGGGGCAGATACAAAACACCTGGTCAGAGGGGTCTCTGCACTCATACACTTGCAGCGCGCAAATTAACCGATTTCTTTCAGCAATCAATTCTTCAAGCGAATAGTTTTCTAATCTTGCCGCATAGTTACCAGGACTCAGTATCATTAGCATCACCGTCCCAATTCGTGCAATTACTCGTCAAATGTGGCCTACTGCCGCAAAGTCAATCATACATTCCTTCTCGGACGGTTTTCTATCCATGGTTTCCGTGTGGGTATCATGGGCTCCACCGCCTCAGTGCGTCTCGATATACCCTTCCAGCTGGGCGTGCCATGCCTCGGTGTCATAGACCTTGGGCTCGGTGGGCAGGCCGAAGAGCAGGTCGGTCAGGTGCCGCGGGCGGCGGCCTCCGATGTGCATGGCCTTGATGCACGAGACACAGTAGACCACCACGTCCTCGCAGGGCATGCTTTCGGCCCTCAAGCGCATGTGGCGATGGACTTCCGGGATGGGGCGATTCGGGTAGAAATCATCACCGCAGCACACCGATTGCCCGCTGTGGCGGGCCGCTTCGACGACGGTGATGTTCATCTTGCCCAGCAGCGACCGCACGGCGGCGTGCACCTGGGGCTTGCCGCGCACCGGGCACGGGTCGTGAATCGACATGCTGACGCCCCCGTAATCAGGGAAGCTGAAGCCGCCGGCCTCATCCATGACTTCCCAGAGGGAGATGGTGTCGATGCCGGGATAGAGCGTGCCGAAGCGACTGTCGCACCCAGCGCACACGTTGATGATGGTCGAGCCTGCAGGCAGCCCCGGCTCGTGGCGACAGCAGATGTTGTGCAACACAATGTCGGGGTCGATGCGGGCCTTGAGCCATGCCAGGATGGCCGTCTCGGCCTCGGGCCGGTAGAGGCTGAGGGCGCAGCCGGGATTAAAAAAGCGCATGATGGGGCCTCATTTCTTGTTGGATTGAGCGCGCGCACGGTACACCAGCCAGGCCAAACCGTCGCCGATGGCGGCGGCCGTCCCGACGGTGGCCAGTGTGCCGGCCACCAGGGTGTGCATGGCGATGACACCGCTGCCACGGCCAAAAAGCCCCGCATAAAAGGCCGCTGCCACCGCCAGCCACGCCCCGATGATCCACAGGGGCAGCGTCCGGATGATCCGGAACGGGGCCTTGCAGGCCAGCATCTGGAAGGCGAAAAAGAGCACCGCCATGCCTAGCCAGATGAAGATGATGGTGGGGTCCGAACGGCCGTCCACCTATAAAACCTCGTAGCCGCACCGGCGGATGGCCGCCTCGGCCAGTTCCTGAGTGGGGTCGATGAAGGGGCCCTCTAGCCCCAGTGCGGCGGCAGCCACAGGCAATTCGGTACAGCCCAGGATGAAATACTCAGCTCCAGACTGCCGCAAATTGGCCAAAAGGGCGACCAAATTGGCTTTGAGCAGCCCCATATCGGCCCCGGCCTTGACGGCGTAGATGACCTGCATCAAGGTCTCGCGCTGGGCATCGCTTGGGGTGATGTACGGTACACCGGCGGTGGCCAGCGGCCCGTCATAAATGCCGGTGGCGTAGGTGCCCACGGTGCCCAGCAGGGCGGCCTTTTGCCCGGGGAAGCGGGCCGCGCAGGCCGTCGCCGTGGCGTCCAGAATGCTGATAAACGGGATGCCGGTGATGGCCTCAAGCTCGGGCAGAAAGTGGTGGGCCGTGTTGCACGGCATCACCAGTACATCGGCCCCGCAGGCCATCATGGAGCGGACGGCGGCCTGCATCTCTGCTACCGGGCTTTCGCCGCCGCTCAAAATGGCCGCCGTGCGGTCCGGGATGGCGGGGTTGCAATCCATAAAGACGCGGATATGCCCATTATCCCCCTCGGATTTGGTGGACTGTACAATTTTCTGAAAGAGATCGGCAGTGGCCAAGGGCCCCATGCCACCCACGATGCCAATAGACTTTTTCATGCGTATTTCCTCCATTGTCTACTAGACAAATTGCTGATTTAGACCTTGGGGCTTTGCACCACGCCCCATGGCCTTAATCGCCCTACAGCCCATGCTTCCGGGCTTGCTGCCGGATGGCGGCCAGGGCCGCCTTAGCCTCTTGGGCCTCTTGCCGGGTGATATCATGGTCGCTGTACCGTGCCTTGATGTAGAGCGCCCGTAGGGCGTGGGGCGGAACCACAAGGCCCCAGGAGGCTCGGGATACCCGCTCGGCGGCGTCCCGGCTGGTGAGGTTCGGCGTCATGGAGATGCCCTGGCTGCGGCACAGCAGCAACAACTTGCGGAAGGCGGCGCGCACCTGATCCCTCGGGCTGCGGCCCAGCCGCGTGCGGCGCTTGGCGCCGGCCTGCTCGGCCCGGGAGCGCTGTTCGTCCGGACCCAGTGCGGCGGGGATGCGGCTCTTGCCCAGGAGGCGGCGCAGCAGCTTCCAGGCTAAAAAGAGCAGCCCGATGATGGCGGCCGCCATCACCAGATTGAGGATGACATTGCTCACCGGCCCGGGGGAATTGGCGTACTCTTCAATGGGGCCGAAGGGGCCTTCCTCCATAATCTGAGGTTCCTGAGGGACTTCGCGGTTCTTGAGCCAATTGAAGAGCGGCCCCAGCAGCCAGGCCAGGCCGACGAAAATATAGGCCACCGCCAGGAAAATCGGGGCCACCACATAGCGATAGGCGCTGCTCAGGGCCAGCTTGAAGCCGGCCAGCAGGGCCGGGGTACTTAGGATGAGGCCGATGAGCACCGTGCCCGACAAAATGGCCAGGTTGAGCAGCCGGAAGCGCCGCTGGCGCAGCACCTCGTCGCTCTGGCGCAGCATCTGCATGAGGTAGACGCCGGTGATGAGGGTGAGCAGCGCAAAGGGGAGCGTAAAGCCCTCCACCGTGCTGCGGCCCAGCAGAGCCCCGACGCCCACCACTGGGAAGAGCACCTTGACAAAGATGAGGAAGCGGTCTTTATAGCTGTGCCGATCCTCAAAAAAGAGCTTGCGATAGGCTGTCAGGGCGCAAAAGGCGGCCGCCGGCAGCAGCACGATAAAATCGACCAAATCATAGATGAAAAACCCGCACAGCAGCATGAGTGCCAAGGGCGAGAGCCGCAGGGCGGTGCGCTTGACCTCCCGGAGGGCATAGCACAGCCCGCAGACGCCGGTGAGGATCAAAAGCGGCATCATGGGCAGATGGGTCAGCTGGAAAACCCGCCCCACCGTGCAGGCGGCGCACAGGTACATGGCCAAAGCGCTCAGCATCCGCAGGGTGAACACAAGGCCCATTACGCCACCTCCTCGGCGGATAAAATGCAAATTTGCCCGCCGGTCAAATCCCGCAGGCGCGTCAGCTCCCGGACGCAGTCCGAGAGATCACGCGGGGTGATGATGACGAAGCAACGCCCCTGCTGGGCTCTCGCGGCCAGCCGGTGCATAATGTCGCCAAAGGCCTCGGTGTGCGCGTAGGTGGCGCGGCCCAGGCCCTCGAGAATGGTCATCAGGTGGCGCGCGCCAAGGCCCTCGCCCACCCGGCTCCACAGAGAGAGCGCCCCGGCGGCGCTGGCGTTGGTGATGAAATCGTACTGGATGCCCCGGCCCTCCAGCTCCTCGCACACCGTGCGGGAGAGGGAGAAGCAGCGCTCGACCAGCGTGTGGGCGTCCTCGCCCTCGCACTGGACGTTGAGCAGCACGGTGACGGTGAGCTCGAGGGTATGGTCGAAGTTCTTGACCATCATCTGCCCCCAGCGTGCCGTCTGCGTCCAGGAGATGTGCTTCATGGGCTCGCGCATGGTATATTCTCGGAAGCCCAGCGTGAGCACGGGGTCCTCGAAGATGAAACGGTTGACCGACACATCACCCAGAAATCCGCCCAAGGTCTCCATGGCCTTGGGGCTTTGGAGGGGCCTTGGGATGACGACAATCTCGCTGAAGCGGCTGAAATATTCGGTGGCCTCCTGAAGGCCTAGAAAGTCGCCCATCTGCAGCGTCGCGCCCCGGAGGAAGTAGCGGCCCCGGGCCGGCAGGCTGGCCGTGACGCGGCGCAAAAGACGCTGGCGCGGCATGAGGTAGGCCGTTGACATCATGTACCGCAACCCCTGGCCGCCCACCCGGGTCTTGATGCCCTCGGTATGGATTTCAAGCTCCAGCGGCACGGCCTCTTGCAACCCGATGAAGGGCAAAAAGCGGCGGGTGCCGTTTGAGAGTTCGGTGATGATGTCGAAGACCTCGTCCGGCTCCACCGTGTCCGCGGTGGGGTCGGTGCGGTGCTCGACGCCCTCGAAGCCTCGGCGCAGGGTGTCATACTGCAGGGCGAGCGCCACCAGAAGCAGCAGAATGAAAAAGGCCAGCATGGCTAGAGCACGTCCATGGGCGGGGCCTTGCGGGCGGGCGGCTCGGCCAACTCCTCCAGAGGCACCTGAACCCCCGAGATGAGTTTTTGCAGCCACAGGGCGCTGTCCTTGGCGCCCTTCTGACCTCCGGAGGCCAGACGGTGGGCCAGCACCGGGATGGCCATGGCCTGGACATCCTCGGGCAGGGCATAGTCCCGCCCCTCGAAGGCCGCCTTGGCCTGGGCCGCCTTGTAGAGGGCGATGGCCCCGCGGGTGGAGACACCGGTGATGAACCGGCTCTCGTTGCGGGTCTGCTGGACGATGTCCATGATATAGCCCTTGACCTCATCAGAGACCGCCACATCGCGGACATGCGCGCGCACCCAGGTTGTTTCCTCGAGGGAGGCGGCCTGGCTCAGGCCCTCGACGATGTCCAGAGTGCTGCGCCGGGCGATGACGCCCAGCTCCTGCTCCCGCTGCATGTAACCGAGGGAGAGCCGCATAAAGAAGCGGTCAATCTGGGCCTCGGGCAGGGGGAAGGTGCCGTAGGATTCCAGGGGGTTCTGGGTGGCCATGACCATAAAGGGCTCCTCAAGCGGCATGGTGGCGCCGTCGATGGTGATCTGCCGTTCCTCCATGGCCTCCAGGAGGCTCGACTGGGTGCGGGGGGTGGCGCGGTTGATTTCATCGGCCAGGATGATGTTGGCGAAGAGGGGGCCCGGCCTGAACTCAAACTCTCCCGACTTGGGGCTGAAAAAGTTGATGCCTGTGAGGTCGGAAGGCAAGAGGTCGGGGGTGAACTGGATGCGGCTGAAATCTCCGCCGATGGTCTTGGCAAAGGCGCGCAGCAGCATGGTTTTCCCCGTGCCGGGCACGTCCTCCAGCAGCACATGGCCGCCGCATACAAAGCTGATGAGCACCTGCTCGATGATGGCCTCCTTGCCTACGATTACGCGGGCGCAGCTCTCGACAACGGCGCTGCGGTAGGCGGTAAAACGGTTGGTGTCCAGGCTCAAGATGGGTTTCCTCCTAGTCGCTTTGCTTCGACAAAAATCTGCGGATTTTTGTCGATTTGGTTTTGTTTCGTATATTGCTCACACCGGAATGAATCCGGCTCCGCAATTATGGCTTAGGACGCCGCTACGCGGCGTAGGGGCGGGGGGGTGTAGGGTGCGGCATCCTTGACGCACCGCTCCGCTCTTACTCGAGCTGCGCGACGGGCCATGGCCGCTTACATAAGTCACTCCAGCTCCGTCCAAACAGAATCGCGTTGCGA
>JGI994J12354_10006137_pt1 | contig 10123 bp, 9 predicted proteins | sample IntmicLarv3ML3BL_FD_12354 | JGI IMG/M metagenome (IMG submission 12354)
GCTTGGAAATGGAGATTAACGCAATGAGAGGAGAACATATATGCTATCGGTTGTATGCATCCCTGTTCTCACAGCCATTTTGATAGGAATCATTGCTGTTGATATGAAGCGCCAAAGAAAACGGTAGCGATTCTGTATGCGCTATCATTTCCGGAAGGGGGTTGAAGTATGAATACAACTGTTATCGTCGTGGTCGTTGCCGTGGTTGTTGTTGCCGTTATTGCGGTTATTGTAAAGCGGAAAAAGAAGTAAGAAAACAGGCGTTAAACAGCAATCTGATCATATCAGGTTTAGGTTGCTGTTTTCATTGGAACACCGGTTTAATGAAAGACTTAAAGGAGAACAACCATGAGTGCAAAAGGAAAAGTGACCAGCTTCATGCTGAATAAAGCCATGAACTATATTTCGAGCGAGCCTGAGAAAAACATGCCCAAGCTACTTCGTTGGGTGGATGCGCTGAAGGTGGAGAGCTTTGAAAATCAGTCAAAGATACTCCACGACATTCTGGATGACCCTGAAAATAATTGGTACAAATTCGTCATGGGGCTTTGGGATGACATAGACAACGACATACTGAAGGTTTTCTTCCAGAATTTCGGGCTGAACGCAAATCTGTTATCTTATCAAAAGAACATGGACCTTGAAGCCGAACACGGTTGCAACATTCCCATGACCATGCTCATTGATCCAACTTCCGCCTGCAACTTGAAATGCACGGGCTGCTGGGCGGCCGAGTATGGGAACCAGCTCAATATGCCCTATGACACATTGAATGACCTCATCCGCCAGGGCAAGGAGCTGAGCATTTATTTTTATCTGTATTCAGGCGGAGAGCCGCTGGTGCGCAAGGACGACCTGATTCGCCTGTGTGATGAGCATCCTGATTGTGAGTTTGCAGCGTTTACCAACGGGACCTTGATCGACGCCGCTTTTGTAGAAGAGCTCAAGCGTGTGAAGAATTTTGTTCCAATCATTAGCGTAGAAGGCTTTGAAGCCGATACCGATTTCCGCAGAGGCAAAGGAACCTTTGCCAAGGTGGAAAAAGCGATGGGGCTGCTGAGAGAAAACCGCCTGCCATTTGGCGTTTCCTGTTGTTATACAAGCAAGAACGTGGAAACCATCGGCTCGGAGGAATACTTTGACCAGATGGTTGCCTGGGGCGCAAAGTTCTGCTGGCTGTTCACCTATATGCCTGTGGGCAATGAAGCCGTGCCGGAGCTCATGGTAACAGATGAGCAACGCGCCTTTATGTATCAGCAGGTTCGTAAGTTCCGCGATACCAAACCTCTCTTCACCCTGGATTTCTGGAATGACGGCGAATACGCGGGCGGCTGTGTCGCAGGCGGCAGGCGTTATCTGCACATCAATGCCAATGGAGACATTGAACCCTGTGCATTCGTCCACTATTCTGATTCCAGCATCTATGAAAAGAGCATTTTGGAAGCGCTCAAGTCCCCGCTTTTCATGAAGTATCGCGAAGGGCAACCCTTCAATGAGAACCACTTGCGCCCCTGTCCGCTGCTGGACAACCCGGAAAAGCTGGTATCTATGGTGGAACAATCCGGGGCACATTCAACGGATTTGCAAGACCCGGAGAATGTGAGAAGCTTGGCGGCGAAATGCGAAGCGCCATCCGAGCGTTGGGGGACGAAAGCTGATGCATTATGGGAAGTGTCGCATGGATGCGCCGGCTGTGCCAAGTGCCATGCCGATGCGAAGTGTGAAGCCTAAGACAAGTCATTGGTGATTCTATCCCCGAAAACGAAAGGTCGCACAAGGGCAGTCTTTCACGATCCCCTGTGCGGCCTTTTGTTTACAAAGGAANGCATACATGAGAAGACAAAAGGAGGTCAGCCATGAGCAATATTGTNTTGGTTGCGGAAACCGGGTCGGATATTCCAGTCGAAACCGCGAAGCAATACGGGATTCATTTGGTCCCGATGCATGTGTCATTTGGCACAATAACACTTGATGATGGAACCTTTCCCATAGACAAGATCTATTCCTATTACGAAGAAACCGGTCATATACCCACAACAAGTGGCTGCTCTCCGGGCGATTTTCAGAAAGTCTTTGATGCGATTCATGCGCAGTGGCCGGAAAAGCATATCTTGCACCTGGCCTATTCTGCTGCAACGACCGTTTCCTACCAAAGCGCGATCCTCGCAGCTGCTGATAGGGATTATGTGACAAGCATTGATACAAAGCATGTGTCTGTCGGTCAAGCTGCGATTGTCATTCAACTGGCGCAAGTATTGGAGGCTGACCCGGAATTATCACTTGAGGCGGCGATCGATCTAACTAATCAGTTTTGTAACGATGCGCGTATGGCTTTTCTTCCAGACAATTTAGCCTACCTTCGGGCAGGCGGACGTGTCAGCAATGTGGCGTACATGGGAAGTCGGTTGCTTCATATTCATCCAACCATTGAGATATTGGACGGCCTTCTTGTTGCGACGACCAAGCGAAGAGGAAAACTGACAAAAATCGCTCCTCGTATGATTCGAGAGTATTCACAGTCACAGCATTTAGGAAAAGAAAGGCTGTACCTTATTTGGTCTCCCGGACTAAAAGAAGAAGTGAAAAGAGCAGCCGAAGCGGAAGCGAAAGAATGTGGCTTTGAAAAGGTGATTTGGATGCGGACGGGCTGNGTCATTACAACNCACGGNGGTCCCGGTGCCTTTGGAATTGTCGGTTTTTCGCACAAGGACTTCGATTGGAATGCAGAAGAGAATTAANCCTCGATTGATTCCATTTGCTTCCNCCTAATGAAATTACCCCATGACTATGAGAAAGGGCTTACAGATATGGGTAATCATGAAAATGCAAACAAACAGTTTTGTAACCTGGCGGAAGAACCGGTTTCCGCCTTCGCGGCTCAAGATGCGCTTGCTGCTTTTGCAACACTGAAACGGATCGCCCTTATTTCGGCCGAGATTAAGAGACGCATGATGATAGCCGTTGGATTACTTGTATCATTTGTTGTGTTGGCAAGTATTTTAATCGTTGCTATATAGCGCTATCAGTAGAACTGACAAGGGAGGGTGCCATGAAAAAGAAACCTACAAACATACCTCATGAGGAACAGTTGGAACCGCTGGCATTTGAATTAATGGATGAACAGCTTTCCGATCTTGCCAATCAACTCATGCTTATCGACAATGCGGACATTCTCTATGAACAATCGAAGCGGATTGTGGGTGTCGTTGTCGATCTGAAAGAACAAATGATGATGTATACCTGCGCCATGAAGCAGGTACGAACAAAGCTTCAAATTCTTAATGCCGAATACAATGTGCGCCACCAGAGAAACCCCATCACGTCCATCCAGACCAGACTCAAGCGTATCGCAAGCATTGTGGATAAACTGGATCGCGCCGGCATTCCCTTCTCAGTGGAGAATATTGATCAAAATATCCATGACGTTGCCGGTGTTCGCGTCATTTGCTCCTATGTAGATGATATTTTCACAATCGCGGAAGCGCTGAAAAGTCAAAAGGATATTGATGTGCTGGTTGAAAAAGACTATATCTCAAACCCGAAGCCAAACGGATACCGCAGCCTGCATTTGATTTTGTCCGTACCTGTATACTTTACCAACCAAATGAGGAAAATGCGGGTGGAAGTACAGATCAGGACGATTGCCATGGACTTTTGGGCGACGCTTGACCATCAACTAAAATACCGGCAGAAAGTAACGAATGGAGAAGCGATTGCCGTTCAGCTCAAAGAATGCGCAGATGTAATTTCCAATACCGATATGCGTATGCTGCTGATCCGAAATCAAATCGAAGAGAATACCGAAGCGCCAACAGAAATGGCGATGATGATTGAAAAAATCCGCAATCTCGATAAGCCTTTCGATTAGTCGGCCATNNGANGNGCTAACGGCTGATGACGATTACTGAACAGAAAAGGAGTATGTCCATTGGATCTTATTAATTTCTTTGGAGATACGGTGACAAAGCATCTATACGACCACCCGGCGTTCACACGCAATTTTGTACGTCTAGGATATGGAGCGCAGCAATTGATGCTCAACATGCTTCCAAATCCCTCATTGCTTCCTTCCCAGCAATATGCTGCTAAGATCTGTTTGAAATATATCCGTGAGCCTATGAATGCGCCTGAAAGAGCAGCGTTAGTCAATCTCTTTATGCCTTGCGAGCTGCTCCATGCCATGGATATTTCTCCCCTGTGCGCCGAAGGGGTTTCCGCCTTCTTATCGGGCGGCAAGTGCGACACCGCTTGCCTTCAGAAGGCGGACGAAATGGGTATACCGGATACTTACTGTTCCTTCCATAAGACTTTGCTGGGCGCAGTATATACAGGCTTGATCAGGCCGCCGCTTTTCATTGCTTCAACCAATATCGTTTGTGATGCGAATTTCAGCACCTTTAATGCCATTGCTTCACACCTGAAAATCCCCAAGTTTCTCATTGATGTTCCGAGCGATGAGCATGAGGATGCCGTTATGTATGTTACGGAGCAACTGTCGATGTTCGTGGACTTCATGGAGGAACTGCTGGGATGCAATCTGAGCTGGGAGCGCTTCATGAAGGCTGTAGCGAATACGAACCGTTCGGTTGCCTCTCATGAACGGTTTCTGTCTGCGCTGGAAACAAGATGCATGCCTACCACAGCAACGTTTGAAATGTACCGCTTGCTGACGAGCCACATTCTTTTAGGGACTGACGAGACGGCGGAGTTTTATGACCGCCTCGCCTCTGATGCACAGGGGTGTGAAATTTCCTCGCGGAAACGCATCCTGTGGTGCCATGTCATGCCCTTTGGGATGGATACAATGGATGCAGCTTTCTTTTCAAATGGCGCATACCAACTGTTGCCGACTGATTTGCATTATGATGCCATGCTACCGCTTGACCCGCAGCAACCTTTACATAGCATAGCCAGCCGTCTGGTAGCCAATCACCTGAATGGAAGAGTGGAAAAACGGATTGATGCCCTGCTGGCTATGGCAAAAAGACTTCATGCGGATGGCGCGGTTATGTTTTGTCATTGGGGATGCAAGGCATCAAATGGCAGCGCCTTTTTACTGCGCGATGCATTGCAGAGCGAAGGCATACCTGCAATCGTGTTAGATGGAGATGCTTGTGATCGTCGCAATATGAGTGAAGGACAGTTTTCTACACGGATGCAAGCGTTCTTCGAAATGCTGGAGGGAACCGCATGATAGGCTATATGTGCAAGTATGCCCCCATTGAACTGATGGCAGGGTTTGGCATAGATACTGAATTGATGGTGCCTAACGAAGAAAGCCTGGATGTTGCGGACAGCAATATTTATCCGAGCATGTGTACCTATGCAAAAGCCACCATGCAGCATGCCTTCAAAACCTCCTATGAGGCCATCCTGTTCACTGATTGTTGCGACGCCATGAAACGAGTTTCGGATGTACTGGCCAGGCAGCCTCATCAAAGCGTACACAGCATCAGCTTGCCAAGATTGGCAGACCACCAGGGGATTGCTATGTATGCAAGGATTCTTGAGCGCTTTGTGAATCAATTGGAAGGTGCGCTGGGCAAGACCTTTGATGTAGATGAATTTCTGAATGCCTGCCTATCTCCGCCGATAGAAGAATCAAATGAAGACTATGTTGCAATCCTTGGCGCCAGAGTTCCACCGTCTCTCCTGCTTGAATGCAAACGCTTATCCCGGCTCCCCATTCGCGATTTGACATGCGCATCGCAGAAAAGATGCTTCGGCAATCCGCCCGTAGAAAGAGACCGGCCTACGCTGATGACATGGTATGCAAGCAATCTATTGCAGCAGACACCCTGTTTGCGCATGGCGAACACGGCTGCGCGCGATATGCTCTTGGCGGACTCGGCAATCAAAGGAGTCATATATCACACGATTAAGTTCTGTGATTTCTACAGCTTTGAATACGCTGCAATCAAACGGACAGTGCCGATGCTGAAGCTGGAAACTGATTTTACGCCTGCCAGTGCCGGACAACTGAAAACCAGATTGGAAGCCTTCTTTGAGACACTTGGGTTGCAAGAACCAATGCCTAAGCAGCAGTCGAACAAAGGTGCAACCGGAAAGCACTACATCGGAATTGACATTGGCTCTACCTCCACCGATGCGGTTGTGCTGGATCGTGAAGGTCAGCTAGTGGCAAAGGCTGTAGTGCCTACCGGCGCGAAAAGCGTTGATGCTGCGAATTCGGCTCTTGAACAGGTATTAGCACAGGCAGGGCTAAGGCGAAGCGATATTGAGAATATGATTACCACCGGATACGGCCGTAAAGCGGTCGATTTTCGCAGCAATGATATTACAGAAATATCGTGTCATGCAAAAGGTGTGAACCATTTGTTCCCCCAAGCGCGAGGAATCATCGATATTGGAGGTCAGGATAGCAAGGTGATTCGCCTGAACGAGGATGGCGCTGTGGCTGACTTCGCCATGAACGACAAATGCGCCGCTGGTACAGGCCGCTTTCTCGAACTGATTGCTTCTACCCTTAGCCTTTCGCTTGAGCAGATGTCAGCGTATGGCCTGCGCTGGCATGAAGAAGTGACCATTTCCAGTATGTGTGCGGTGTTTGCTGAATCCGAAGTCATTTCACTCATCGCGCAAAACAAGGAGACCTGCGATATTGTACATGGCATCAATGTCTCTATTGCCGGCCGGATAGCCGGATTGGTAGCAAGGGTCCATGCAACAGGACCTTTTGTTATGTCCGGTGGTGTAGCTGAAAATCGCGGCATGCTGCTTGCCCTGGAACAAAAACTGTGCCAGCCGATCCTGGTGCCTGAATATCCACAGTTATGCGGAGCATTGGGCGCAGCGCTTTTTGCGATGGACTGATTCTGTTTTGAAGCGGCTTGCCTTCAAAATGATATAAGAAAAAGTGATGGGAGGAACAACAACACATGATTAAGTTTATCGTTGACAGCGTTTCCGACATGCCGGATGACTACATGGAAAAGTATAACATTACCATGATACCGCTCACCGTCAATCTGGGTGATAACAGCTACGAGGATCGCAGCGGGATAACGGTTGATGAGTTCTTTGCTGAGATTCGCAGTACCAATACCTTTCCAACGACAGCCGCACCGGCGCCCCATCAGTTTATTCAGGCATTTGAATCTGCGGTGAACTCAGGTGACAGCATCATTTGCTTTACGATGTCATCTGCCAGCAGCTCTACGTATCAAAGCGCATGCTTGGCCAAAGCCGAGTTCCCCGATGCGAAGATTGACATTATCGATACCAAATGTGCCGGCATGGGTCAAGGCATTAACGCCATTTTGGCGGCGCGTATGGCTTTGTCGGGAAGGAGTCATGAAGAGATTGTCGTGGCATCGCAAAAACGTGTGCCTCGGCTCAAGACGCTTGTGCTGCTGGAGACGATGGAGTTTTTAAGGCGCGGTGGCCGCATCAGCGCCACAAAAGCGAGATTGGCCAGTGTGCTGTCCATCAAACCGATTATCGAATATATGGCATCCACTGACGGAAATATTGAGTTAATCCATCGCTCACGAGGATTTAAGCAAGGGATGATGTGGCTGGTGGAACAAATGCAAACGCTCAAAAAAGACTTGTCAGATAGCCTGTTGGTAATCGAATACAGCACAGACCCTGAGCCTGCACACGCAATGAAAGCCATGCTGGAAAAGGTGTACAACCTGGGAGAAGTGATTGTCACGCCTATTGGCAAGGTAATCGGCGCGCACGTTGGCCCCAAGGCTCTGGGCGTTTTCTTTGAGATGGATTGACCATCATGTCCCCTATTACATAACCGCAAGAAAAAACGAATTAATATTTCTCAAACATTTCATAAACAATTCGCAAACAAGCGCTTGTTATCCTTAGCACATCAAATCGAGGAACCCATTAGCGCGGTGATTTGATTAGTAGATTAGGGAGGAGACAGGCATGAAAAGCACCAGACAAACGCAACTTAAAGCGATTAGTATCGTTGGCAGCTCGGTGTTGTTTTTATTCGTGATACTCATCGGCGCAATGATTGCAATCCTATAGGTTGTATTCCCTCACAGCTTGCGGTGCTTTCAAAGACGAGTAAGTGTTGATTCCCGGATAGTTTACCATTTTGAAGGAGAAGATCATCGATATGTATGCAATAGAAACCATAGAATTATCGAAGTCATTTCGCAACATCTATGCCGTACAGGACCTAAACATGAAAGTGCCTGAAGGCTCTATCTACGGATTTATTGGCGAAAACGGCTCCGGCAAATCCACAACAGAGAAATTGGTTAGCGGCCTGCTTGTACCAAGCAGTGGCGAAATCCGGCTATACGGAAAACCCTACACCGATGCCGGTGTCCGCGCAAGAACGGGTGTGCTGATTGAAAACCCCGGTTGTTTTCCAAACAGCACCGTCTATCAGAATTTGATGATGCAAGCGCTTAATCTTGACATAAAGAACCCCAAGGCGGAGATTGAACGTGTTCTTAAACTGGTCAGCATGGCTGGCTCTGCCGGACGTAAATTCAAGCAATGTTCCCTTGGTATGAAACAACGGCTCGGTGTAGCCCAATCGCTTCTTGGAAGACCGCGGCTCTTGATTTTGGATGAACCTATCAATGGTCTGGATGCGGACGGTATGCGAATCGTTAGAGAGACTTTGATTGATCTCAACCGCGAAGAAGGTGTGACGATACTCATTAGTTCTCATATACTCGGTGAGCTCTCGAAGATCGCTACACACTACGGCATTATCCGCAACGGTACACTGATCAAGGAGATGCACGAAAGTGAGATGAGCGAGGAATGCCGTGATTTCGTTTTCGTGAAAACAGGCAATGATATGCAAGCCGTTACCCTTCTTTCACAAAAGTATCGTGAGATTGAGCAAAAGGACGGCGGAATCCGAATTTACGATGAAACCGAAAGCTCAAACGTAGGCGGGTTGATGTATGCAAATGGAATCCCCGTCAATGAAATCACCTTCAACAAGGTCGGGCTTGAGGAATACTACCTCAAAATCATGTCAAATAAAAAGGGAGGCAACTGATATGGCCGCTCAAACGATACATGCCGAACAGGAAATCTTTGTGTCGCCTTCATTCGGAAGTCGTCTCAAATCGATGCTGAAACTTGATTTTTATAGGTTATTCCATACGCCGCTTTTATACATCATGCTGCTGGCAGCTGCATTAATCGCTGCATTGATTCTCAGCATGTCAGGGATGGAAACCGTATCGCCAAATGGTGTGGTGCAAAAATCAATAGAGCTTACCAATACATGGCAAATTGTGGAATCCACCGGGGGATCTGCGGTTGCGGACAATCCACTTGATTTTGCGGGTTTTGCAAATATCAATATGATTTACATTTTTGCAGGGTTGCTTATGGCGATATTTGTAGCCCACGACTATAGTTCCGGCTTTGTAAAGAATATCTTCGCGGTTCACTCTAAGAAGATTGATTATGTTATTTCAAAAACGGTTATCGGGGTTGTTAGCGGAACCGGAATGATTTTGACCTACGTTTTAGGAGCCGTGTTTGCAGGCATGCTTACCGGAAAGTCCTTTGATGTGAACATGAGCGGATTGGTTATGTGCTTAATATCCAAAGCTTGTCTGATGGGAATATTCTGTGCGCTGTTCCTGGGGATCGCAGTATTTTTTAGAAACAAACTCTGGATGACGATCATCTTCACATTCCTCTTTGGGATGATGCTGTATCCGGCAGCAAGTGTCGCCACACTTAGTTCAACTGTAGTAACGGTGCTGCTCACCCTAGTCGCCGGGCTTGTCGGTGCAGCCGCCATCGGCATGGTTTCATCGTTTTTCCTTAACAAGCGTGACCTTGTATAAAGGAAATCGTAAGGTTATTCCATTGATGAAAGGAGGTCAGCCGAATGAATCCTGTCGTGATTGGTGTTGTTGTTGTCGTAGTTATTGCAATCATTGTTGTTGTCGTGAAAAAGCGCAAGGGTTAATGGAGCTGTCGTATCGCATGAATGAATGGAGGTGTCTGTATGAATCCTGTCGTAATCGGCGTTGTCGTCGTGGTTGTTATCGCCATCATCGTTTTCGTTGTGAAAAAGCGCAAGGGTTAATGAACCTGTTTTATCTCATAAATGAAAGGAGGCTGTCCGTATGAATCCTGTCGTGATTGGTGT
>JGI994J12354_10006138_pt1 | contig 10122 bp, 7 predicted proteins | sample IntmicLarv3ML3BL_FD_12354 | JGI IMG/M metagenome (IMG submission 12354)
CCGCTAAGAGGTAATAGACATAAACGATTGTCACTTGCTGGATATTAAAGAAAGCTGTATGAAATGAATTTTTGCCAACGATTACTTGACAGAGACCAACCACTGAAAACAATTTGACAGTAAAAAGAAAACCATGCTATAATTTGTCGAAATCAAATATTTATGCGTGAAAGATTCCTGGGGAGCAATCGGAAAGTTCAATCCGAGAGCTGAGAAAGGTAAGACCTGACCCATGACCTGAACCGGATAATACCGGCGTAGGAAGTGAATTTTAAACATTGCAACTCAGAAGACCGAGTCTTAGCGTATAATCCACACACTAGGAGGAGGTCTTTTTTATGTGTAAAAAAAGTAACTATGTAACATATGGTTCTTGTTGTGCAGGAGTTAGCGGTGCGTCGAAAGAAATCACAGGCTGCCGTTTTAGTTTGGCACCAATGAGTGACCGCTTTATCCCTATTATTCTTGAGGCGATTAGTAAAACCGATACAAGTAAAGTTTGGTCAGAAACGGGGAAACTATCAACCGTATACCGTGGTAAGCAAGTACATGTGCTTGATACCGTAAAGGCATGTTTTGCGAATGCCTATTGTCCAGATGTTCATATGACGATGACAGCAACCTTTTCAAAAGGTTGTCCAGGTGATGTAGATGCAGATGCCTTTTTAGAAACAGATGATATTCTAATGAATGAGGAACAGGTACGAAACATTCACTTTGAAACAAGCTGTAAAATTGGGTTATATCCGATGGGGGTTGACAACTACATGGAGCATATTGCTCATGTTGTAAATAATGCTATTGACCGTGGCATCTATGTTCGTTCGGCACATTATGCGACAGAACTACAGGGCGATGTACAGGAATTATTTGATTATTTTTCTTATGTTTGTGAGTATTGTGGTAAGAATATCAGTCACTATGTCTTTGAAGTCATGCTATCTGTCAACAGTCCTACAAAGGAGGAAAAAGAGTGAATGAATTTCTTGATAGAAATTATTCACTCCCCAAGTTTGTGATGGAGCCACAAACTTGAATTGCAGAGCAAAAACTGAAATTTTGCTCGCAAGCCTCCGCAAAAAAGGCTCCAGCATGGAGGGAAAAATGGAAAATAAAGATAGTTGGGAATTAAAGGATATTCTAATGGTAGCAATTGCGGGTGTCATCTTTGCCGTGGTTTATTTAGGAGCAGTGTATGCAGGTGCAGGGCTAACAGCGATATTAACGCCAATGGGGTTAGGTGTTTTAGGATATGAGCCTTTTTATGGGATATGGTTTATGGCAGCAATCCTTATCACCTATGTGATTCAAAAGCCAGGAGTGGGGCTTGTGGCAGAGATGTTGGCAGCATTTTTAGAGGTATTAATGGGTAATTTTTTTGGTCCTGCAGTATTTATCAGTGGGTTTTTACAAGGGCTTGGTTCAGAAATTGGGTTTGCGATTTTCTATTATAAGCGATTTGATTATGTATCGACGATAAGTGCGGCGGTAGGTGCAACGATAACAAGTTTTATTTGGACGGCGTTTCGTAATGGTTATGGAAGTTTAGCACCGCAGTTAGTCGTAGCAATTTTTGTGATTCGCTTAATCAGTGCCGTGCTTTTTGGGGGCATTGGCTGTAAATTGTTGGGTGATGCACTGGCAAAAGCAGGCGTATTACGAGGATATGCCTTAGGACAAAAACAAGACCATTATCAGATGGAGAAATAAGAGTGAATGAAGAAATCTATTTGGCGGCAAGCAATCTTACCTTTCGCTATTTTGAACAGCAAAAGACCCCAGTGATCGCACAGGCATCATTAATGATTCAGCGGGGGACGACGACGATTCTTACGGGGGTTAGTGGCTGTGGCAAGAGTACATTAGCGGCCATATTGGCAGGGCTTTATCCAAAAAATGGCGGAGAATTATTGAGTGGTGAGATAATATTGGCAGGACATCGGCTAGAAGCCTTAAACCTAGTAAGAAGAAGTGAACTGTTGGGAATGATGATGCAAAATCCTGAGCTTTCCTTTTGCATGGATACCCTGCGTAAAGAAATGGTTTTCTGTATGGAGAATCGTCAAGTACCAGTAGCGAAAATGGCAGATGAAATTACAAAATATAGTAAACGGTTTGGTGTGATGGGATTCTTAGACCGCAAGCTGCACAGCTTATCAGGTGGTGAAAAGCAAAGGGCAGCACTTTGTCTTTTGCTGTTAGCAGAACCTAAAGGCGTTATTTTAGATGAACCATTTGCGAATTTGGACTTAGGTTCGACAAAGGAGATGATGGAAATTCTAAAAGCGGAACAGCAAAGGCGGTCGCTAACGATTATTGTAATTGACCATAAACCAGAGACATGGGGTGAGATGGCAGACGAGGTAGTCGAATTAGGCAAGGGTGGAACAGTGATTAAGAGACAGCCTATGGCATTATGGAAGACCGCATTTTTGCAGTATCAGCAGACCGTGTCTTTTCCAGAGCGAAAGGATCGGCAGGACTTGGCGGAGCGAGAGTCGTTAATAGAAATGAGGAACGGACGGATTTTTCCAGATAAGAAGCAGGAAGCCTTGTTAAAGAATATAGATTTTACGATGAAAGCAGGCGGAATCTATGCTCTACTAGGAGCTTCGGGCTCGGGGAAGACGACACTATTTTTGACATTATTAGGTCAGAAACATTATCAAGGCACTATTCAAGTAAACGTGATGGGAACGAAAAAGCAGGAGTTAAGGAAACTAACAGCAAAACGCTGGTTTCAGAAAACGGGTATTGTTTTTCAAAATCCCGCACACCAGTTTGTGACAACAAGGGTCATTGATGAAGTTTTGGTTAGTTTGCAGATATGGAAACCAGCACTGAGTGAGGAAGCAAGGCGAGATACAGCAAAAGCATTATTGTCAGAGTATGGCTTATTGCAATATATGAATTATCCGCCATATATGCTTAGTCAAGGACAACAACGTCGCTTGGCGGTTTTAGCAATGTTAGCAGGCGGACAGCAGATTTTACTCTTAGACGAACCCACATATGGACAAGATAGTGAGCAAGTAAAGGTAATTATGGAAATGTTGCGCAAGAAGCGGGAGCAAGAGGGGCTGACGATTATTTTTACGACACACGATACCATATTGGCAGAAACATATGCTGATGAAATATACAAGGTAGAAAAGGAGCAGATAGTAAGATGGAACGATTAAATCCGTTTTTAAAAGCGATTACGGTAGTGATTGCGGGAATTTTACTTTCTTTTAGCCATTCGGCAGTCTTAAATGGTGCAGTATTCTTTAGCGGACTCTTATTATTACTGGTTGCTTCAAAAGCAAAAATTTGGCAGATCGCCAAGATTATGATACCAGCGACTTTGGCAGCTTTAAGTTTGTTTTTTTCTGTATTGTGGAGTGGTGGTAATACCGAGGCTTTGGCAAGAAGTCTTGATTTTGCAGTGATGTCAAGGCAGATGACTTCTTTTGGAACAGCATTGCAGCTAGGATTGCGAATTTATGCATATGCGATTTTAGGAATGCTTTTTGCATTAACAACAGATGCGGAAGAGTTTGTCTATAGTTTGATGCACCAGTGCCGCTTGGCACCCAAATTTGCCTATGGAGTGCTTTCCGCTTTTCATTTAGTGCCTGTGGTAAAAAGAGAATATGAAACGGTGAAATTAGCGTATAAAGCGAGAGGATATAAGGTATCACCTCTTTCCTTACGCCCAGTTTTTACACTCTTGGTCAATACGATGCATTGGTCGGAGAGTATTGCGATGGCCATGGAAGCGAAAGGGTTTGATGGTGATGGAAAGAGAACCTATTACCATGACATAAAGATATCTTGGTATGATATACTCTTTTTGCTTGGAGTTGTAGGAATCTTGCTGTATGGATTGCTTACTTCTAGTTAGATTAAGCGAGAAAATTTAGTCATTTTTATGTTTGACTTTCCTATATTTATTTGATAATGTATACATAAGTTGAACAAAGGCGTTCATCGAAATGGTGTTTGGGGGAACACTATTTTGATGGGCGCTTTTTATAATCCATAAGGAGGAACAAGAGTGAATGAATTTCTTGATAGAAATGATTCACTCCCAAAGTTTGTGATGGAGCCACAAACTTGAATTGCAGAGCAAAATCTGAAATTTTGCGAGTAAAATTTCAGATTTTACTTGCAAGCCTCCGCAAAAAGGCTCCAGCATGGAGGAAAAGATGAATAGTACCGCAAGTGAGGTTTTGGAATTTGTTAAAGAAAACGAGGTGAAGTTTATCAGGCTTAGTTTTTGTGACATCTTTGGTGTACATAAGAATATTTCGATTTTGGCAGATGAATTAACAGCGGCTTTTGAACAGGGAATACCCTTTGATGGTTATGCCATTCGTGGTTTCAATAATGTAACGCAGTCAGACTTATTACTTTTTCCAGACCCAGCGACATTGACCGTGTTACCATGGCGGCCAGGGCCAGGGCAGGTGGTTCGTTTTTACTGTGATATTAAGAATCCCAATGGTTCAGAGTTTCAGCGTGATAGCCGTCAGATTTTAAAGAAGATTGCAAAACAAATTGAGGAAAAAGGGTATGTATGTAAGATTGGTGCGGAGTGTGAGTTCTACCTATTTAAAACAGATGAGGACGGCAATCCAACAAATATCGCCTATGATAATGGTTCCTACTTAGATATTTCACCATTAGATAAATGTGAGGATATTCGCCGTGAAATTTGTTTGACTTTAGAAGAGATGGGTGTAAAGCCGCTAACCTCTCATCATGAACAAGGACCTGGACAAAATGAAATTGATTTTGAGTTTGATGACCCAATTGCTTATGCGGACAATTTGCAGACCTTTAAAGCGGTAGTAAAAGCGATTGCAATGCGTAATGGACTTTTTGCTTCATTTATGCCTAGACCCATTATAGATAATGCAGGAAGTGGTATGCACATCAACCTATCCTTGGCGAAAAATGGTATGAGCATTTTTAAGAATGCCAGTGAGGGACATTCTAATGTTGGAGAGAGCTTTATTGCAGGAATTTTAGCGAAAATTAATGAAATTACGTTATTTTTGAATCCAATTGTTAATTCGTATGAGCGTTTGGGTGAATATGAAGCACCGAAATATGTATCATGGTCACATCAAAATCGTTCACAGTTAATTCGGATTCCAGCAGCGGTGGGTGAAAAAATGCGTATGGAGCTGCGTTCACCAGACCCAGCGGTTAATCCTTATTTGGCATTTGCACTGATTATAGCAGCGGGGCTTGATGGTATTGAAAATAAGGTCAGCCTACCGCCAGCGGTTGATGTAAATTTATATGCGGCAAAGGGCGAGGTTGTAGATAAGCTAAAATTATTGCCAAAGGATTTAAAAGAAGCGATTACCTTGGCAGAACAGAGCGACTTTGTAAAGCGTGTGTTAGGAACAGAGTTTTTAGAAAGATACTTAGTAATTAAAAAAGCGGAATTAGCTGATTTTGAAGCGGCCAAGGATAAGGAGATTTTTTATCAAGAACGATATTTTAATGTCATTTAAGGAGTATTAGAAAATTGGAAGAAAGGGTGGTGCAAACGTGAATAATGCTTTGATTGTTTCTAGCGTGGGAAAAGCAACAGAATTTTTTACAGAGCATTTAAGGGCAATGGATATAGCAAAGATTGTCACCTTATCTTCGATTAGCGAGGCTAGACGATTGCTCTTGGAGCGTGATTTTGATTTGATTATCGTGAATGCACCGTTACGTGACGAAACGGGGGAACAGTTTTCAAGACAAGTGGCGATAAAAGGAATGGCACAAGTATTGCTAGTGGTAAGCAGTGAGCATTTTGAGGAAATATCAGCAATTTGTGAAGATGATGGAGTGTTGACAATCGCCAAGCCGATTCATCGTGCTGTATTTTGGTCTGCNCTTAAATTGGTCAAGGCATCACAAAATAGACTGAAAAGGGAACAGGCAGAAAATGTTAAATTGAAACAAAAAATTGAAGATATTCGGTTAGTGGATAGAGCAAAATGCGTTTTGATTTCCCATATGAATATGAGTGAAAAGGAAGCCCATCGTTATATTGAGAAGCAAGCAATGGATATGCGGCAGACAAAGAGGGAGATTGCTGAGGGGATATTAAAAACATATGAAAATTAGTTACTAGCATAGTACATCAAAGAATCCACGGACTTCATAGGGATATTAAAAACATATAAAATTTGGTTACTGGTGAATGAAAGAATAGCTTTAGCAGGAGGATATGCAATGTTAGAAACAGGATATCTAATACTAGAAGATGGCACAGTGTTTGCGGGGAAATTATTTGGAGCAGTTAGTGAGATTACAGGGGAAGTAGTTTTTACAACGGGTATGACTGGCTATTTGGAAACCCTTACAGACCCAAGCTATTATGGACAAATCGTTCTACAGACATTTCCGCTAATCGGGAATTATGGTGTGATTCCAGCAGATTTTGAGAATTCATCAGTAGGAGCGAACGCATATATCGTTAAACATCTGTGTCAAGAGCCTTCTAACTTCCGAAGTGAGGGTAATCTTGACACTTTTTTAAAGGAACAAGGAGTGGTTGGCTTATGCGAAATAGATACAAGGGCATTGACAAGGTTGATACGAAAAAGGGGTGTTATGAATGGAAAGATAGTGAACCACCAGCCAAGTGAAGCCGACCTTGTGGAGGTCAAAAGCTATCGTATTCAACATGCAGTTTTAGAGGTTTCACCAGCACAGGTATTAAAGTGTGAACAAGTGGCAAAATATCGGGTTGCCGTATTGGACTTTGGAGCAAAGCAAGGAATCAAAGAGTCACTGCGAAATCACGACTGTGAGGTTTGGTCATATCCCGCTCAAACATCAGCACAGGAAATTCTTGCGGACAATCCTCAAGGAATTCTATTATCAAATGGTCCGGGTGACCCCGCAGACCCCGCAAATAGACCAATGATTGCAACGATTCGTGAATTAATGAAGAGTGGAATTCCTATCTTTGGGATATGCTTAGGTCACCAGTTATTGGCCTTGGCAAATGGCTATCAAACCGAAAAACTTAAATTTGGTCATCGTGGAGCGAATCAGCCTGTAAAGGAACTGTCGACAGGGAGAGTTTATATTACCAGTCAAAATCATGGTTATACTGTGATTGGCGGTGAAAGCTCCTTTGTTAATGTGAATGATGGGAGCTGTGAGGGAATTGATTATGGAAACTCGTTTTCCGTGCAGTTTCACCCCGAAGCCTGTGGAGGACCACTTGATACCGCATTTCTTTTTGAACAATTTGTAGAAAGGATAGAACATTATGCCACGAAATAAAGAAATAAAAAAAGTACTTGTCATTGGTTCTGGTCCGATTATCATAGGTCAGGCGGCAGAATTTGATTATGCAGGAACGCAGGCATGTCGTATTTTGCGTGAAGAGGGAATCGAAATCATTTTATTAAATTCTAATCCAGCAACGATTATGACAGATAAAAATATTGCAGATAAGATATACATTGAACCACTGACACTGACGACAGTCAAACGCATTATTGAAAAAGAAAGACCAGATAGCATTTTGTCAGGGTTAGGAGGGCAAACAGGCTTAACGCTTTGTATGCAGTTAGCCCATGAGGGATTTTTGGAAAAGCGGAAGATTCGTCTGCTTGGTTCATCGGCAGAAACCATTGACCGTGCGGAAAATCGGCAGTTGTTTAAAGAGACTATGGAGAGTATTGGACAGCCGATGATACCGTCAGTCATTGCTACGGATATCAAAGAGGCAGAGCGATTTGCCAGCGAAAATGGCTATCCAGTGATTGTTCGCCCAGCATTTACACTTGGCGGAAGCGGCGGCGGTATTGCTATGAACATACAAGAGCTTAAACGGATTGCAACCAGCGGATTAGCACTTTCACCGATTGGTCAAATTCTAGTAGAACGTTCAGTGGCAGGTTGGAAAGAAATCGAATTTGAAGTGATTCGTGACCAGCTTGGAAATACGATAACGGTTTGTTCGATGGAAAATTTTGACCCTGTAGGTATTCATACTGGTGATAGTATTGTGATTGCGCCAGCAGTCACCCTTGCCGATAAAGAGTATCAAATGCTGAGAACAGCGGCATTAGATATTATCGAAGTTCTGAAAGTAGAGGGTGGCTGTAACTGTCAATTTGCCCTAAACCCCGATAGCTTTGAATATGCGGTGATTGAAGTGAATCCACGTGTTTCAAGGTCCTCAGCTTTGGCGAGTAAAGCAACAGGCTATCCAATTGCAAAAGTGGCGACCCAGATTGCGATTGGCTATCATTTAGATGAAATTATCAATGCTGTAACTGGCAATACCTATGCTGCCTTTGAGCCGACCTTGGACTATGTAGCGGTAAAATTGCCGAAATGGCCATTTGATAAGTTCGTCTATGCGAAGAAAGATTTAGGAACCCAAATGAAAGCAACAGGCGAGGTGATGGCGATTGCTGACAACTTTGAAGAGGCTCTTTTAAAGGCGGTCAGAGGTGCTGAAATCGGTATGAATAGTTTGGATTTGCCACGCTTAATTAAGAAAAGCGATGCTGAAATCATGACTCTTTTGCATACAGTAACGGACCAACGCTTATTTATTTTATATGAAGCGATTAAGCGAGGACGTAGTGTGGGTGAGTTACATGATATCACAAAAGTAGACAGATGGTTTCTACATTGTCTGGTTCGGATCGCAAAAGCAGAGCCTAAGTCTAAGTCCTTGATTTATAAAATGGTTGATACCTGCGGGGGCGAATTTGAGGCAAGAACACCATACTTTTATTCAGTACAAGAGGGTGTCGAAAACGAGGCACTATCATTGATTGAAAAAAGTCAAAAGCAGAGAATTATCGTACTTGGCAGCGGACCGATTCGGATTGGACAAGGAATTGAATTTGATTATGCCTGCGTTCATTGTGTATGGACACTTCAAGAAATGGGATATGAGGTGATTGTTATTAATAATAATCCCGAAACCGTATCCACTGATTTTGACATTGCCGACCGTTTGTACTTTGAGCCACTTTGTATTGATGATGTGATGAGTGTGATTGACATTGAAAAACCAGTAGGAGTCATTGTATCTTTTGGTGGTGGAACGGCAATTAAGCTGACGAAGAAGCTTCATGAGCGTGGTATAACCATTCTTGGAACCTCGGCTGATAGTATTGATATCTGTGAAGATAGAGAACGTTTTGATTTCTTGTTGGAAGAATTATCAATTAAACGTCCAAGAGGTCTTAGCGTAATGAATGAAGCAGAGGCTTTAGCGGCGGCAGGGGAGCTTGAATATCCGGTGCTTTTGCGACCCTCTTATGTTTTAGGCGGTCAAAATATGATTATAGCTTTTTCAGATGAAGATATTAAAGAATATATGGAAATTATTTTACGACAGGTACAGGAAAATCCCGTCTTGATTGATAAGTATTTAAGCGGTCGTGAGATTGAAGTAGATGCCATTTGCGATGGCGAAGATATGTTGATTTCAGGGATTATGGAGCATATTGAGCGAACGGGGATTCATTCAGGAGATAGTATTGCTGTATATCCAGCATTAAATGTTGATGATGATTTAGCAAAGCGTATCTTTCAAGTGACAAAATCACTTTGTATGGCTCTGAAAGTTCGAGGATTGGTAAATATTCAATATGTCTTATGTGGCCAAGAACTATATGTCATTGAAGTCAACCCACGAGCCTCTAGGACGGTACCGTATATTAGCAAGGTGACAGGTGTTGCAATGTGTGAACTAGCCACAAAGGTTAGTATGGGAGAGAAGCTAACGGAGCTTGGATATTCCTCAGGGATTGCTAAAATTCCACCGTATGTAGCAGTGAAAGTCCCTGTTTTCTCCTTTGGTAAGCTGTCTGGTGTCGATACGCATCTCGGACCTGAAATGAAATCAACAGGTGAAGTCTTGGGTGTTGGGAAGAGCTTTGAAGAGGCTTTGTACAAAGGCTTGACCGCAGCGGGGTATGAGATGAAAAAGCAAGGTGGGGCATTGATTACCGTTCGTGATAGTGATAAAGCAGAAATCGCAGATGTTGCAGAAAAAATGGTAAAATGTGGATTTTCTCTTTATGCCACGAATAAGACAGCAGACTTTTTAAAAGGAAAAGGGCTGACCGTAGAAAAGGTCGGAAAAAT
>JGI994J12354_10006139_pt1 | contig 10121 bp, 6 predicted proteins | sample IntmicLarv3ML3BL_FD_12354 | JGI IMG/M metagenome (IMG submission 12354)
CCCCGCCTGAAAAAAACAACCTTACGGGTGGTGTAGCACTTGTAGTAGGTGCCGAAGGCGAAGGTGTTTCGCCACTGGTTAAAAAGCTATGTGACGGTACTGTTAGCCTTGAAATGCCGGGGAAAGAATCAAGCGTAGATTCATTTAATGTATCGGTGGCAGCAGGTATTATTTTGTACGAGATAATGAAGCAGAGAAAAGGCAAAGGAGAAAACAGAAATGAGTGATTCCCGAAACACAAATAATGTTGATGCCATACTTGAAGAACTGCGTGAGAGGCGAAAAAAGAGAGACGAAAGGCAAGCGCAGGAACAGGTAGAAAACATTATACCTGCACTGGAAACCCCTGAAGTAAAAATAGAAAGCAAAACAGAAGAGATTGTTCCTGTGCGGGCAGTAGTTCAAGAGGAGCAAGAAAAAAGGCGCGCCGAAAACCGTGGGCCTATGGATATAGTTGAGGAATTTGTTTCCTCTTACGAACGTGAAAAAAGGGAAACTGACGTATACACAAGAAGACAGGAAATAGGAAGCCCGGTAAAAACAGAAGAAAAGCCTGTAAATATTTTTGAAGAAATAAGTATAACGCAAGAAACAATAATTGCAGAGAAAGAAGAAAAACCTGCAGAGATAAAAAGAGAAGAGCCCTCTGAAAAAAGAAGAGAAGACCCGGCTGATAAGTATGAGAAAGACCCGCTTTACCTTGCAATGAGAAAGCTGGAGGAAGAAAAAGCGCAGGCTAAAAAAATGCAAGGCGAAACAAAATATAAAGACGATTATGAAGATGAAGACAATGAAGAAGAAACAGAGACTTTGCCTGTAAATGTTCAAGAGGAAAAAGAAGAGAAACCTTCTAGTTTTTATGAAATGCCCAAAGAAGAAAAACCCAGCGAGCAAGAACCTGAAGCAGAGGAAAAAGTAGAAATACAAGAAGAGCCCCCGCAACATACAAGAAGAGCAAAAGCACTGACAGATGACGCTATGTTTGAGGAAATATTCCAGAAGGCAAGGGCGAGCAGACTAGAAAGAAATACAGTAGAAAACACGCCCGAAGCAGTTGCTGAAACTACCCCTGAGACACCGGAAAATATTGAAACTGTAGAACCCCCTAAAGTGGAATATACAGATATCGGCAAGACTAAAGAAATAGACCTTAGCCCTGCTGCAACTAAAGAAGTTAACCTTGACGAATACATAAAAAGTATGGAACAAGCAAAATATACCCCGCCTAAGGAAACAACGGGAGAGATTCCGTTCAGTTTTGTTGACCCAATTGACGAGAGTGATGTGGAGGGTTTTACAGATACCTCTGAGCTTAAGGTTGATGCCGAAAAAGCATACGAAACAAGCCGTTTAATGAATTTAGGTGGCAAAATAAACGACGAATTCAGGGAGTTTTTTAAAGGTACGGTAGCTGTTACACCTGATGCACCTGTAACTAAATATGAAGAAGAGCAAGAGCAAAAAGTTACTTATGAAAAGAAAGATGCAGGCGATAAGGAAGATGAACAGGAATATATAGAAGAGGAAGAATTTGTTGCGTTTGAATATAATTCCCCTGATGATGCAGAGGAGGTAAGCGAAGAACTTGCTTCTTTGTCTGGCGGGTACAAATTGCGCACTGTTATAACTGGTGTTGCATCGGCGGTGCTTTTATATTTGGCGCTTACAAGCAGTTTTAATTTGCCACTGCCAAGCATTTTTACAGAAGGCACACCTTTTTACTTAATTTTGGCAAACATCTTATTGCTGGCAATAGCAATGCTTATATCAATATCAACCATAATTGGTGGTTTAGCGGGCTTGTTTAAAAACGCCACAGCTGATAGCCTCACGGCAATATCTGCTTTGGGTGCACTAATACAGGCGGTTTATTACATTGTTAAAATAAATGATTTTGCAACAGGGTTTGTATTGTTTGCACCTGTAGCGGTTATTGCACTATTCTGCAACGCTTACGGTAAAAGCATAATGGCAAAAGTTGTTGCTGATAACTTTGAAGATATAGCACATTCGCCCGAGCGAAATGTGGCATACCGCCTTGAAGATGAAGACCTTACATACAAACTTTCAAAAGGTCTGGGGGAAAATGAGCCATCGTTCTTATCCTCACGTCCTACAGCTTTTATGCAAGGCTTTTTAAAACACAGCTTTAGTGAACGTGCAAGCGATAGCTCATCAAGAATAATGGCAATACTTGTTTTAGTTTCCTCAATAGCAAGTGCAATATTTTCTTACGTGTATGGAAAAAACATTGCACAGGCGGTATCTTCTTTTGCAGCTATGGCAGTGCTTGGCGGTACTTTTTCTGCAACACTTATTAGTGCAGTACCTGCAAAAATTACACAGAGAATGGCAAGCAAAATAGGTGCTGTTATACCCGGGTGGGGTGCACTGCAAGAAGTAAAAGATATTAATGTTGTTGCAATACAAGACAAAGACCTTTTCCCGGAGGGAACTGTTGTATTGCACGGAATAAAAACCTTTGAAAAAGAAAGAATAGACCTTGCCATTTTATATGCTGCAAGCGTGTTAATTGAAGGCAGCCCAACGTTGCGTAATATATTCCTTTCTGTTATTGAAGATAACAGAAGCATGCTTTACCCGGTAGAAAACTTGCAATACGAAAGTGGCTGTGGGTTTACAGCATGGATAGAGAACAACCGTGTTATTGTTGGTAACCGTGAAATGATGAAACGCTATGAAATAGATGTCCCCTCTTTAGACTACGAAAACAAGTTTACCAAAAACGGGCAGAGACAGCCTATTTATCTTTCGGTTTTGGGCAAGCTGTTTGGCATGTTTGTTGTAAGCTACCACCCAGATGAAACCGTGGCTGAAACTTTGTACGACCTTGAAAGAAGCGGTATAGCCGTTGCAGTACGGGGCAGAGATTTCTGCATTACTTCTGAGCTTGTGAGCAAAGAGTATGATATACCTGCAGGATACATAAAAGTGCTTTCATCAGAAGAGCAGGAATGGCTTGCACCACATACAGAACATGTAGAAGCGGCAGAAGGCACAATGGCCCATATTGACAGCTTTGCCTCACTAATAGGTGGGCTTAGGGCGGCACTCGCAGGCTATTCTATGGAGAAAATGTCAATTATGCTGCAATGGGTGGCTACCGTACTTTCGGTGGCAGTTGGCTTGTTTCTTTCAATTACAGGGGGGTTGCCGCGCATATCTGTGGTGGTTATCTGCCTGTACCTTGGCGTGTGGGCGGTTATTTCAACGGCGGTGCCTGCAATATTTAAAAAGTATTAATTGGGTATTAACGCTAAGAAAGAGAGCAAAGTTTTTTTGCTCTCTTTCTTGTATTAGTATATGTAAGCACGCATTACTAAAACCAGTATGCAATATTAACAATTTATAGCTTTAGAATTTTACAGTATAAACACATTAATTTTGTACAAAATCCTTTGAAATTTTAACAATGTGTGGTAAAATTTTTACTATATCTAACAAAAAGCAAAAAATGCAAAACAGCCTGTGTTTGCAAATTTTTTAGGAGGGTAATTGTTTTGAGCTATAATGAAAAGAACATAAAAAATGTACTTGTTGCCGGGCACTCTGGTTCCGGTAAAACCTCCCTTGTTGAAGCACTTTTATTCAAAACAGGAAAGAGCGACAGGCAAGGCCGCGTTGAAGATGGAAACACCGCCGCAGACTTTGACCCTGAAGAAATTAAACGTGGAGTGTCTCTTTCATCAGCTGTTGTACCGCTTGAGCATGATGGGGCAAAAATTAACTGTATAGATGTACCCGGCTTGTTTGACTTTGAGCTGGGAATGTACGAAGGCATTATGGCAGCAGAGGCTGTTTTAATAGCGGTATCTGCAAGAGACGGCTTGCAGGTAGGCGCAATAAAAGCGTTTAAGCTTGCACAAAAAGCAGGCAAAAGCCATATGTTCTATGTTTCGAAGTTAGACGTTGAAAACGCAGATTTCTATAAAGTGTTTGAAGAGATGAAAGCTCAGTTCGGGCCATCTGTTTGCCCGGTGGTTGTACCCGTAACCACTGACAAAGAAACAGTTTATATTGATTTAGTAGATATGAAAAGCTATAAGTATGAAAAAGGTGTAGCGGTTGAAATGCCAATGCCTGCAACAGGCCACAGGCTTGATGGTTTAATTACAGCTATTAGCGAAGCCGTTGCCGAAACAGACGAAACATTGTTTGAAAAATACTTCTCTGGCGAACAGTTCACAAAAGAGGAAATGCGCAAAGGAATATACGAAGGCGTTAAAACAGGTGCAATTACCCCTGTGGTTTGCGGTGTTGCAACAAAGCTTGAAGCTATGGATTTAACCCTTGATGCACTTGCTCATTTGTTACCAAGCGCAGGCGATGTAGAGCCCGTTACTGCAGAAAACGCCAAAGGTGAAGCGGAAGAAATCATGTGTTCGTCTGATGGGGCAATTGCAGCTTATGTATTTAAAACAGTGGCAGACCCATTTGTAGGTAAGCTTTCTTATGTAAAAGTTTTGCGTGGAACGCTGAAACCTGATAGCAACGTGGTAAACAACCGTACAGGTAGCACTGAACGCCTTGGCAAGCTTATTTGGGTAAGCGGTAAAAAACAAACAGATACACCTGCAATAAATGCAGGCGATATTGGCGCTATTACAAAGCTGACTGAAACAAAAACAGGCGATATACTTTGTGCACCTTCAAACATTGTTAATGTAGAAGCAGTAGCATTCCCGACACCTACCCTTTCCATGGCATTGCGCCTTAAACAAAAAGGCGATGAAGGCAAAATTTCATCAGCTATGCAGCGCCTTATGGAAGAAGACGGAACCCTGTTTTATAAAATGGATAACGAAACCCTGCAACAAATTATGTCTGGCCTTGGTGAGCAACACCTTGATGTTGTAGCTGCAAAGCTTAAGGCTAAATTTGGTATAGAAGTAGAGTTAACACAACCGCGCGTTGCCTACCGTGAAACAATACGCAAAAAAATAAAAGCCGAAGGCAAACACAAAAAGCAAACAGGCGGGCACGGGCAGTTTGGGCATGTTATTATTGAGTTTGAACCTGTAGATTCGGAAGAATTAGTATTTGAAGAAAACGTATTTGGAGGCTCTGTACCACGCAACTTCTTCCCTGCTGTAGAAAAAGGGCTTAGAGATTCAATTAAATTTGGTGTTCTTGCAGGTTACCCTATGGTTGGCTTGAAAGCAACCCTGCTTGATGGCTCTTACCACCCGGTGGACTCCTCTGAAATGGCGTTTAAGCTGGCGGCGGGCCTTGCTTACCGCACAGGCCTTAAAGATGCAGGCCCTGTACTTCTTGAGCCTATTTCTACCTTAAAAGCCTACGTGCCTGACAGTAATACGGGAGACTTAATGGGCGAGGTAAACAAACGGCGCGGGCGCGTGCTTGGAATGAACCCTGCCGAAGACAATATGCAGGTAATTGAGGCAGAATGCCCTACTACTGAAATGTACGACTTTACTACATACATACGTTCTTTAACACAAGGGCGCGGTTACTTTACGCTTGAGTTTGCTAGGTATGAACAATTACCGCAAATGCTTGAAAGCAAAGTAATTGAAGAAGCAAAGAAATTTATTGATAATAAGGCAGAAGAAGAATAAGGCGCAAGTGTGCGCCGGCAAGCCAAAGGCTTGCGCCCATAATTAATATTATAACAAGTTGAACATGCAGTTGCTTGCAACTGCCACTACAATTAAGTTTGTAACAAGTTGCGCCAACCGTTGTTATCGCAACGGCAAGGGGTATTAAATATTTCTTACATATCGAAATTACAACTGTATTTTTATAATTCACAGGTTATGATTTAACACTTATCAGGCTACGTAAAACTGAACAAACATATCTACTATATACACAGTAAGGTTTTCACTTGTGGGGAATTTTACTGTGTATATTTACAGTTTATGTATGCCCTATGTATTGACAATACATACTATAATACTTATAATAACCATTACGCGTAAGGAAATAGTAAAAGGAGAAATAGATTTGAGCAAGGAAGTTATCGTTACATATCAGGGACTAAAAGCACTGGAAACAGAACTGGAGCATTTAAAAACAGTTCGCCGTAAAGAAGTGTCCGAAAAAATAAAAGTAGCCCGCTCCTTCGGCGACCTTTCAGAAAACAGCGAATATGATGAAGCCAAAAACGAACAGGCCTTTGTTGAAAGCCGTATTTTAGAACTAGAAGCTATACTGAAAAACATACGTGTTATTGATGAAGATGAAATTACTAACGACAAAGTTTCTGTAGGGACTGTGGTAAAAATTAAAGATGGAGACGGTAAAGAAGCCACATATGATATAGTTGGCTCTACTGAGGCAGACCCGTTTAACAACAGAATATCAGATGAATCGCCCATAGGTGGCGCACTTTTGGGCCACAAGGTTGGGGCTGAGGTTGATGTAACCCTGCCAAACGGGAATGTGGTTAACTATACTGTGCTTGAAATACAAAAGCAGAACCTGTAAACAGTATATTAGGCGGGGGCATAAAACGCCCCTGCCTTTTTTGGCTTTACAAGAAAAAACTAAACAACAAAGCGAAGAGGTGCTTATAGTATGACAAAGGAACAAATAGCAAAGTTAACAGAAAAATATGAAGAAGCTAAAAATGCACAACTTATTGCAAAACTTGAAAAGCTGAAAAAACTGCTTGAACAGCAAGAGAACGATTTTTCAAAAAAGCGTGCAGGGCTTATAGAAAAACTTGAAAAAGAACTTGAAGAAGCGGAAACTGCAAACAGCGAGCCCTCTTATTCAGAGCTGTTGCAAATTAGAAGAGACAAGCTAAAGGCATTGCAAGATGCAGGCAAAGACCCCTTCAAAAAAACAAGCTACCCTGTAGATGCATATGCTAATGAAATACTTGAAAGCTTTGCAGATGATGCACCCGAGCGCAAAGTGTGCATAGCTGGCAGAATTATGAGCAAGCGCGGTATGGGTAAGGCGTCTTTCATTGATATACAAGATGCAAGTGCAAAAATACAAATATATACAAGAGCGAACGATATGCCCGAAGAAGAGTATGAAGACTTTATTAAGTATGATATAGGCGATATTGTAGGTATTAAGGGTATAGTTTTTCGCACAAAAATGGGCGAAATATCTGTACATGCAAGCGAGGTTGTACTGCTTGCAAAATCTCTTTTACCTCTGCCAGAAAAATGGCACGGCTTGAAAGATACAGATTTACGCTACCGCCAAAGATATGTTGACTTAATAGTAAACCCTGAAGTGCGCAAAACTTTTGAAATACGCAGCAAAACTATTTCAGAAGTACGACGTTATTTAGATGAAAAAGGATTTATAGAAGTAGAAACACCTGTTTTACATGTACAGGCAGGCGGTGCGGCGGCACGCCCATTTACCACACACCACAACACGCTTGATATGGACATGTACCTGCGTATAGCACTTGAACTGCACTTAAAACGTCTTATTGTTGGCGGGTTTGACAAAGTGTATGAAGTAGGCAGGGTTTTCAGAAATGAAGGCATGAGCATACGCCACAACCCCGAATTTACCATGATGGAGCTTTACCAGGCATATGCTGACTACGAAGACATTATGAACCTTTGCGAAGACTTAATGCGTACTGTAGCACAAAAGGTGCTTGGCGGTAGGGCTGTAACAACGCTTGATGGTGTTGAGTACGACCTTGAAAAGCCATTTGCCCGCCTTAGTATGAAGGAAGCAGTAAAGCAGTATGCAGGCATAGATTTTGATGAAATAAAAGACACCGAAGAAGCAAAGAAAATAGCGAAAGAACATAATATAGCAACCGAAGAACGCCATGCAAAAGGCGATGTACTTAACCTGTTTTTTGAAGAATATGTTGAAGCCAAGCTTGTACAACCTACCTTTATTACAGGCCACCCGGTTGAGATTTCTCCGCTTTCTAAAAAGAATGAAGAAGACCCGAATTACACCGATAGGTTTGAGCTGTTTATTGGCGGGCGTGAATATGCCAACGCCTTTAGTGAGCTTAATGACCCCATTGACCAACGTGAGCGTTTTGAATACCAGGAATACCTGAAAGAACACGGAGACGATGAGGCAAGCGGTGTAGACGAAGACTTTTTGAATGCGCTTGAATATGGTATGCCCCCCACAGGCGGAATTGGCATAGGCATGGACCGCTTTGTAATGCTACTTACAGGCGCTTCCTCAATAAGAGATGTGCTGCTGTTCCCTACCATGAAGCCGATAAAGGAATAAACCAATGAAGATTATGGCGGTAGATTACGGCGAAGCCCGCACCGGCCTTGCAATGTGTGATGCACTTGAAATGCTTGCGAGCCCGCTTACCACAATAAAAGAAAAAAGCACTGAAAAAACCATAGAAAAAATAGTGCAGGCTGTGAATGAAAACAAGGTAGAAATGCTTGTTGTGGGCCACCCCATTAACATGAACGGCACAGCAGGTGAGCGTGCACAAAAATGTGCACAAGTTGCAGAAAAGCTAAAAGAAAAGCTTAGTATACCCGTAGTGCTGTGGGATGAGCGGGCAACCACCAAAAGTGCACAAAACATTTTAAGCACCACAGGCACATACGGCAAAAAACGCAAAGATGTACTTGATGCTGTTGCTGCTACCATAATACTTGAAAACTATATGGCGTATAGAAAAAACAACCAATAATAAAAGCCCTCTATGCATAACTTGTGCACAGAGGGTTTTTCTATGTAGGTAAAATAATTAGAACGTGCGTGTAAAAGTATCAACAAAGGCATCAACATTAATGTAAGTTTGGTTTTTAACGCTGTTAGACTTAATGTTAATTGGTACACCTGCAGAATAAAAAAGGTTGACAATATCTTGCTCAAAATAGGGTAATTCCAGTTTGAATTCAAAAGACTCTGTAGTTGAGAATAGTTGGATTTTTGATGAGAAAAAAGTATCATTTAGCGTGCCTTCTGCATGAGTTACAGGAAAAGCAGGTGCACTTGGCATAGTTGCCCCTTCAATAATTTTTAAACCTATTTCTTTTATATCTTCAGCACCGCTGAAGGGGTAAAATGCGAACTGCCCATTTTCTACTTGCAAAAACCCATACTTTCTTTCTTTTCCTTTTCCAAATGTTGCAACAATGCATTTTTTTGCAATTAACTTTTGGGTGATTATAAGCCACTCATTAAGTGGATACATAATAAAATGATAAGTAAGAGCTGGTGGGAAAATTTTTGAACTTGCTAAAGCAGGTTTTAACTGCGAAGACACTTGCTTTACTTGTTCTTCAGATAAATGCGGGTAGTAGCGGGCTATATTTTTCTTTATAGAATCACTGTTGGGAGCAAAATAATATAAAAGCATTGGAAACAAAACAACTACAGGAATTACCGAGTTACTGTAGCCGGAATTATTTACAGGGGCATTTAAGCCAATGCTTTTTGTAAAGAATATAAAAACAAATAAAAAAGAAAAAATGGCGGCCACAAAAACACCGGTTGTTCCTAAAATGAGTGAAAACACAATAAAACAACTAATAGAAATAACAAGGCAAAAGCCAAGAGTATCGAAAAAAGTATAAGGAGGCATTGGGTTTAGCGAAACTCCCAGTTTAATAAAAAAGAAAATAAGGGCAATATCTAAAACAATAAGCGGAAGTAATTTTTTCAGTCTCTTCTTCAATACATTGCCAAAATATTTATCTAGCATAACAACACCCTCTTTTACTTTATATAGCTTACATCATAGGGGCAAACAAACGGAAAACAAGTTGTATAAGGCGTTTTGGCAGGGGCGTTTTGTTTACCTCTTCTATTGTAATCTCTTTTGAAACTTCAAATATTCCCATAAAGTCTTTCTTTACATCTTTAACAAACTGCCCGCCGTAAAAAGTGGCACAACTTTCAAAGTGTAAAAATAAACTGCGGTAGTCCATATTGGCACTGCCTACAATGGCAAGGTCATCATCACTTAGGTACATTTTGGCGTGCATAAAGCCCGGGGTGTATTCAAAAATGCGCACACCTGCATTAAGTAAGCCTTTGTAATAGCTTTGTGTAACCCAAAAAGCGTACCATTTATCAGGTATGGCGGGGGTAACAATTCTTATATCTATACCGCTTTTAGCCGCAAGCGAAAGTGCTGTAAACATATCACTGTCAATAATTAA
>JGI994J12354_10006140_pt1 | contig 10119 bp, 7 predicted proteins | sample IntmicLarv3ML3BL_FD_12354 | JGI IMG/M metagenome (IMG submission 12354)
CTCATTTCAAAGACTCCTGCTTATTCTGATAGTTTAAGCATGGATTTTCTGAAATGATGATTTGAATAATAAGATGGCAGGATTGCCTAGACGATAATTACATTATCAAAAGAAAATATGCTTTGACTAAAGCATATCACTTTCATCACAAAAATGCAAGTATTATTTGCATATTGTTTTTATATTTCTTTATTTGTTTTTTTAAATTAACATATTGTTTTTAAATTCTTTTTTCTATCTTTCCCTTTATATCCTTATTCCTTATTTATCTGTTCCTTATTTATCTATTCCTTATTTATCTGTCCCTTATCTATATCTATTCTTTTCAATTCTACAAGACCCTGATTCCGATAAACCAAATCTTCCCTAGCTATAAATCCTAACTGTTCCCAAAAGGTATTTCCCATGCTAAAATCCTGACATTTACCATCTACTCTTTACCTTTACCTTTTCATATTCGCAAACTTCGTATAATTTGGTAGCCATACAAGCTCAACCGTTCCGATTGGACCATTTCGCTGCTTGGCTATAATTACTTCGGCAATACCTTTTTTGTCTGTATCTTTATTGTAATAATCATCTCGATAAAGAAACATCACCACATCTGCGTCCTGCTCGATTGCTCCTGATTCACGCAAATCTGATAACATAGGACGGTGATCGGGGCGTTGCTCCACTGCACGACTTAGCTGCGATAGTGCAATCACTGGCACGCTTAATTCTCTAGCCACCTCTTTTAAAGCTCTTGAAATATCTGATATTTCCTGTTGCCTAGAATCCGTCTTCTTACTTCCTGTCATTAACTGTAGGTAATCAATAACAATAGCGCCTAGATTGTGCTCTAGCTTATATTTCCGACACTTTGAACGCAGTTCCCCTATCGAGATACCAGGGGTATCATCAATAATCAAATTCGATTTTCCGATAATTCCAGCACCCTCAATTAACTTACCCCAATCCTCATCACTCAAATTTCCTGTCCGCAGTGACTGCGAATCAACTCTAGACTCTAGCGAAAACAGTCGGTTTACCAACTGATCCTTGGACATTTCCAAACTAAAAACCGCTACTGTAACATCATTTTTAAATGCCATATGCTGGGCAACGTTTAGAACAAAAGCCGTTTTTCCCATAGAGGGACGTGCCGCTATCAACACTAAGTCAGATGGCTGCATTCCCGATGTCTTATAATCAAGGTCAACAAATCCTGTTGGAATCCCCGTCACACTACCTTTATTTTTAGATGCCAATTCAATTTTATCTAAAGCATTCAAGACCACCTGCTTGATTGGCACATAATCGCCTGAATTTCGCTTTTGAACCAGTTGAAACACTTTCTTTTCCGTTTCCTCTAAAATCGTTTCTAAAGGCTCTTTCGCTAGATAGCAGTTATTAACGATTTCCTCATTCGTCCGAATCAGTTTTCGCAGCATTGATTTTTCATAAACAATATTTGCATAGTGCTTTACATTTGCTGAAGTTAATGATGTATTAAGGATATCCTTGATAAATTCTAAGCTGCTAATTTCTGGTGGCACCTCTTTGGTTCGCAAACGATCCTGCAAGGTAATCAAATCAACTGGTTTTCCCTCATTATAAAGCTCCAGCATGGCTTCAAAAAGAATCCCATACTGGTGCTGATAAAAATCTTCGCTACCAATGATTTCTGCCGCTGTCATAATTGCTTCACGGTCCATAATCATCGCTCCGATTACTGATTGTTCTGCCTCAACACTGTGCGGCAATACCCGCTTAATCAGCGCTTCTTCCATACTAACCTCATTTCTGTTCACTCACAATGATTTTTAATTCTGCATTCACCTTGGGGTGTAGCTTGATTGTGACACTTGTTGTGCCTAATGACTTAATCGTTCCGTCAATTTGGATTTTCTTTTTATCTAAATCATATCCTAGCTGCTCTTTCGCTGCCTCTGCGATTTCCTTGGTCGAAATAGAGCCAAAAGTTCTGCCGCCCTCACCAACCTTCATCGCTAACTGAAGCTCTTTTTTACCGATTTCTGCTGCAAATGCTTTTGCTGCTTCTAAGTTTTCTTTTGCTAGTTTGTCTTCATTCGCCTTTTGTAACTTTAAATCATTTAAGTTCTTAGTCGTCGCTTCTAATGCTAATTTTTTAGGAAATAACGCATTTCTAGCATAACCATCACTCACATTGATAATATCACCTTTTTTTCCTTGAGATTTTACATCTTCTAATAAAATAACTTTCATTTTAAATTGCTCCCTCTTCTGTCATTGTTATGATGATTTCTTGTAGTTTTTCTTTTGCCTGCTCGGCACTGATATGGTCTAACTGTGCACCCGCAATACTGATATGTCCGCCGCCGCCAATACGTTCCATAATAATTTGAACATTTACTTCGTCTATTGATCTTGCACTAATGTAAATACGTTTATTATATTCTGTAATTACAAAAGAGGCTTTCACACCTGTAATATTCAATAACTCATTCGCCGCCTGTGCACCTACAACTGTCGCATTTTCCAAATGCTCTCCTGGGCATACACTAATCGCATACGAATCCATAAATACCTCGGCATGGCGTACTGCCTCGGCTCTTGCTTTATAAGAATCCATATCATTTCGAAACATTTTACGCACCCTCGTTACATCTGCCCCACTGCGACGTAAAAAAGCCGCTGCCTCAAAGGTACGAACCCCCGTCTTTGCCACAAAATTATTTGTATCGACAATAATCCCTGCATAAATGCAATCAGCCTCACAATTTCTAAGCCGTACGGAATCTGAAAAATACTGTAAAATTTCAGCCACCATTTCACAAGCAGATGAGGCAAACGGCTCAATATAAGAAAGGACTGCATTTTTGATTACCTCACCACCTTGACGATGATGGTCTAAAACCACGACCGTCTTTGTCTGCTCTAGCAATTGTGCACATTCTGTAATACTTGGCTTATTTGTATCAACAACAATCACCACCGTATTATCATCTACCATCGCTTTGGCTTCCTCATGATTGATAAACATATCTTTTTTATAATCACTACTGTCCAAAAACATACTGACCCATGGACGAATCGAACTATTGATATCACCAAGCACAATATGTGCCTTTTTATCAATTGTCTTGGCTGCTCGATACATTCCAATCGCTGCCCCAAATGCATCAACATCAATAATCTGATGTCCCATAATGACTACTTCGTCCTTTGCACTGATAAATTCCCGTAAGGCATGGGCTTTTACACGTGCTTTTACACGAGTGTTCTTTTCCATCTGTTGTGATTTCCCCCCATAATAGGAAATCTTGTCAATATCTTTTACCACTGCTTGGTCACCACTACGTCCAAGGGCCATCTCAATCGCAATTCGTGAAAATTCGTAGTTTTGAATATAGCCACTGCCATTGACTCCTATCCCAATACTCAGTGTCACACTCATATCATTGCCAATATTAACTGCTTTAACCTCCTCTAATAGAGAAAATCTATTCGCTTCCAATTCCTGCAAGCTTTGGTATTTTATAACAATAAAATATTTATCTTTTTCAATCTTTTTCACAATTCCATCAAGGGAAGAAATGTATTTATTAATCTTTCGGTCAATCAGCGCTACTAACAAAGAACGACGTACTTCTTCCACACTCTCTAATGCCTCATCATAATTATCTAAATAGATGAGTCCAGTAACCATTTTTTGCTTTTGATTTTCACGAATACTTTCATTTAATGCTGTTATATCAAAGAAATACAAGGCAATCATATAATTTTGTTCCTCTGGAACAGTCAAAATCGCCTCTGCCTTTTCCAATGACTCAATAGAAACCTTGCGCATTTCGACCCGATAATCATGTTCATCACATGTTACCTCAATCATGCTTTCAGTATCTTTTAATGGCAGTACTCTTGCATCAATCTCTGGGAATAAATTCAAAATATTTTTATGATAATTCTTATCTTTACCCGTGAGTTTCCCAAGCTCTGCATTCATCCACATCAAGCGGCCATCGGTATCCACTAAGGCATAGGGAATGGAAAATTCCTCTAATAACTGCTTTTGAATCTGTCCATATTGACTTGCAAAAGCAATCATCTCATTCATTACTGTTGGTCGATAATAGCGTAGAAGCCCTGACAAAATCACAATATATACAATACTGAAAACCGAGACTATAATTCCTGCTTTCATATTCACGAAATAGACCGCTATATTCATAATCAATAGAAAAATGATGATGATAACTGGCCAACGCAGATATACATTCAGCTTACCACCTAATCTTACTTGTTCCTGCTTTCTCATGCTCTTCCTCCCACTTTCCCTTTATAATAGCATTTTTTACGCTTATAGGAAAGTGCTTTTTTCTACGAAAATTTAGCATCAAAAAATTGTTGACACCAATTCCTGTGTCTTAGCATGAACCAACCCTGATGTCGTCAACCGTAGCTCTGGTATGACTGGCAAGCTAACAAATGCTAATGTCATAAAGGGGTCAATATCCTTTCTCGCACCTAACTCATATGCCCGCTCTTTCATAAAATGAATGCGTTCAGCCAAGGTCCTTGCATCTAATTCACTCATTAAACCAGCGATTGGCAACGAAAGCTGTCCTACGATTTCACCATTTGCTACCACTGCCCAACCACCTTGCAGCTCTTTTACACAATTTGCTGCTACTGCCATATCCTCTTCATTCGTTCCTATAATAATAAGATTATGAGAATCGTGTGCTACAGAAGAAGCCACCGCTCCCATTTTCAAACCGTACCCTTTGATATAACCAAGTCCTTGATGCCCTGTTAAATGATGGCGTTCTAATACTGCTAGTTTCACAATATCTTCTGTAACAGCAATCCCATCTGTATCAGCCATGTAAGGATATATTTTCTCAGTAGTTAAAATCTGTCCTGCTTGTATTTCAATGACTCGCTGCTTGGTTGCCTTTTGGCTCTCTTCTTTTTTGGTATAAAAATCTGCTGCCAAAACCTCTTTCATATTAAAGGAATGCTGCACACTCTCCGCTAACTTATGATGTACATGCTTTCCTGCAAAGGGGATTACTTGTCCTTTGTCAGCAACCAATTTTCCTTTTTTATAAACCTGCTCAATCTTGAAATTTTCTAAATCTGAAAGTACTACCAAGTCAGCTTGATAATCGGGTGCTACCGCCCCCATTCGTTTCAAGCCAAAATAGGTAGCAGCATTAAAACTGCCCATTTTAACCGCCGCACAAGGATTGGCTCCTAAACGAATCGCCTTGCGAATAATGGCATCAATATGCCCCTCCTCCAGTAGATCACTTGGGTGTCTATCGTCTGTTACTAACATTGCCCGTTCACAATAAGGTTTTTCAAATAGTGGCATAAGGGCTTCTACATTCTTCGCCGCAGTTCCCTCACGAATCATAATCCACTGACCCCGCCGCATCTTTTCTATGGCCTCTTTGGCAGTTGCACACTCATGGTCCGACTGGATACCAGCACTAATATAAGCACATAACTCATGTCCGCTTAAACCTGGTGCATGTCCATCTATGACCTTACCATTTTTACGAGCATCTTTTAGCTTTTCGATAATCTGTTCATTTCCCGCAAGTACCCCAACATAATTCATCATTTCTGCTAAACCGACAACACGGCGTTCATGGTAATAGGTCCACAAATCCTCGGCCTCTAAACAAGCCCCACTCTCATCTAATGGTGCTGCTGGAACACAAGACGGCAAACCAAAATACACATCTAAAGGCAAATCTCTCGTTGCCTTATACATATAGTCGATTCCATCTCGTCCACATACATTTGCAATTTCGTGAGGGTCTGTTATCAATGCCGTGGTGCCATGCGGCAAAACAGTTCGCACAAATTCTGCTGGCTGCAGCATGGAACTCTCCAAATGAATATGTCCATCAATCAGACCTGGTACCACATATTTTCCTGTACAATCCACTTCTATCTGCCCCTCATATACTCCAATTCCGACAACCGTACCATCAAATACCGCCACATCACCTTGCTCTAACTCTTCTGTAAATACATTTACAATCGTCGCATTCTTCAAAACCAAGTCCGCCTTATGCTGTCCTGCTCCTGCTAAAATCCTTTTCTTTAACATAAGTACACCCCGCCTTTCATGCTTTTTCCTATTATAACAAATGCTCCTTACAATAGCAAAAGAAGAATGACGATTGCAGCCATTCTTCTTTTGCTATCACTATTTTTACAAGCCGTTAATAATTTCAATTTGGTAAAGATTCTCTGTCTGCATACCCCCATATTCACCGATTCTGCCACCAACTGTTACTTCCTCTTCTTGATTATTCCATGTGATTTTTGTAGTCGCAAACTCACCTTGTTCATAGGCGTAATTATCCCCCGCATCTTCATAAATAGTAAAGGTCGTATCTACACCCGCATATACACGTAATAGGATTGGTTTTTGGGGCTGCTGCATTGCATATTGAATATCTTCTTGCAGCATTGGCAAAATACTTCCTGCTTTCACAAACACTGGCATTTCCCCTAGGGGTGCTAGGACCGTCACATACTGACCACCTTGATAATACTTATTCGTCCAATAGTGGTACCAATCTGCCCCTTTTGGTAAGTAGCAGGTCCACACCTTTTGGCGATAAATCTCTTTATTTTCAGCTTCATAATACATTGGCTCAGTTACTGGACAAATGAGCAGTGAGGGTCCAAACATATATTGATTCCCAATATTTTTTACTTCTTCATCTTCTGGAAAATCAAAAATCAGACCACGCATCATCGTATAGTCTTCCTGTGTAACCATGCCCGCCAAGGAATAAATATAAGGCATAAGCTGATATCGCAGATGAATATATTTCTCAATGGTATCATAGAATATCGTTCCTGGTTCGCCAAATTGCCAAATTTCGCGTGGTGTATCTGTGCCATGAGAACGGTGCATTGGCAGGAAAGTGCCATACTCAAACCAACGAGTATACAACTCTTTGTAGCCCTTATCCTCGACACCATCATTATACTCGCCCTGCCAAAACCATATCTTATCGGGATTATTATGATTACCACAGCCCCGCTTTTGCCACGCACTGCCTACTACAAAGAACGCTCCAATATCCAGTGTCCAATAGGGCATTCCCGACAGGCACATATTAAGCCCCTCTGCAATCTGTTTCTTTAATGTCTGCCAAGAGGCTGCGATATCACCTGACCATAGTACCACCCCATATTGCTGCGAGGAGGCATATCCTGATCTAGTTAGATTTAACACTCTTTTATTTGGACAAGTCTGCCGTTGGTTTTCATAGATTCCCTTTGCATGCATCATTGCAAAAAGATTAGCCTGTGCCGCATCAAGGTATTTCTTATGCTCCTCGCCAACCAACATATAACGCTCCCAAGGCTCTCTCATAATCTCACCGCCCCAATCTGGACCAGGAAATGGCTCGGTAGAATCACACCACCATGAATCAAAACCAACATCAAAAAGCCCTTTCTTTGCCTGTTGCCAATAAAGTGCTCTCGCTTCTTCATCAAAAGCATCATAAGTAGAATAATCACCCAAAATCTTATTTTCCAAAACAAACTCTGCGTGATTACTGCCACCCTCCGCCATATTTGGCCAAATCGACACCATGGTGTGAATGTTCATCTCATGCAACCTTGCATTTACTTCTTTCATATTTGCGTAACGTGACGAATCCAGTGTCTTTTCTCCCCATTTACCTGGAATCCATGTATTCCAATCCTGTACAATACAATCAAGCGGAACTTTACGCTCCCGATAGGCCTTTCCAATCTCCAATACCTCATCAGCAGTACGGTAATGTTCCTTTGATTGTACATAGCCATAGGCCCATTTTGGCAGCATTGCCGCTTTACCAGTCAAATAGCGATAGCCTTTTATCACATGGTCCATTGTATCCCCTGCCATCACATAATAATCCATCTGCTCCAAAGTATCCATAAAAAGATATGCTGGTTTCGTTTCTTCATTAAAGGTCATCAAAGAGCCACAGTCCACCAATACCCCATACTGTTTGCTTGACACTAATAGCGGCATCGGAATCCTCATATTATGTTGATAAAGATATTGCTGATGGTGACGATAGTTATAGATCCCCTCCTCGCCTTGACCTAAGCCATAAATTGCCTCTTCCTTTTCCCAGTGAAAGCCTAGTCTTCCACGATACGCTGTCCGCTCCTTTACCGCCTTTAAATTCTCAATAAAGCTACGTTCTCCATCAACCGTCTTTTTAACCTTAACCACTGGTTTTTCACCACTTGTCGTGTAACGAACAACCTCTGTCTCCGTTAAATCCTTACATGCCTCACGAAACAGTTCTTTCTCGTCACGATACCAAGTACATAAACCATTTTCTTTCGAAAATATCACTTTCATTCGTCCTGCCGTGATTTGAACCTCTTGCTTCGTTTCCATCGCCGCTATCTTTGTTTCCTTATTATAAACTTCTGGGCGAATAATCAAAGATGCTTTTTGAATCTTCTCTGTTTTTGTATAGACTGCTCTCATAATCTCTGAACAAACCCCATAAAATTCATAAATTCCTGCATCTGCTACAATTTTAACCTTTCCTGCATCTACAAGTACTTTTTCAACTTTCATTTCCACACCCTCTCTTTATCGTTTTCTAAAACTGATTTGCACTCTTTGATGTTCCAAAAGTTCTATTTTGCGTTCCTGTTCCTGATAACGCAGTTTGTATAAACCGCTCTCATTTCCTTTAATCACTACCTCTACCTTGTCTGTCCTCCAACAGATATCAATGACAAGATTACCTCTTGCCCGTAAACCTGTAACCTCTCCTTGTTCCCATTCTGCTGGCAAGCATGGTAAAATATGAATATATTCTTGATGGCTCTGCAACAACATTTCTGCAATGCAGGTCGTCAATCCAGTATTTCCATCTAACTCATAAACATTGTCAAAAGCTGCCGCCCCTCTCGTTGGTGGGTGAATAATCATACCATTTGGTTCCAACAAATTTTCCAGCATGGCCTGTATATGCCCATACGCACGTTTTGGCTGAAGTAATCTTGTTTCATAAAGCATCAACATCGACCTTGCCCAACCAGTATCCTCCCAGTTTTCCTGCGGCTGCAACTTTTGTTCCATCGTCTGTCCTGCGGCTGTGGCTAATTCTTTTTGTGCTGGTGTAATCTGTGCAAATGGAAAGACCCCTAACAAGTGGCTCGTATGACGGTGCTGTAAATCTGCTGCCTCAAAATCATGAGCCCATTCCGCAATCGTTCCATTTTCCAAAATACGATATGGCAATAACTTAGGAAGTTTTTCTTGTACCCTTTTTAATAAGGTACCGTCCTTTTTCAACACTTGACACGCTTCCTTATAAATCATAAAAAGTTCACGAATCATCAAAATTTCAAACGTACAGCCAACACTATTATGGTATACTCTGCCATCGCTTATAAAACTATTTTCTGGTGAAATAGATGGCCCTGAACTCAGATAACCTCCTGTCGTTTCAAAAACATAGGCTTCAAAGAATTTTGTTGCCTCTTCAATCACCCAAAAAGCTTCTTTTTCTAAATATTCCCTATCCTTTGAATAACAATAATGTTCCCACATATGGGTCAATATCCATATCCCGCAAGCTGGACAAGGGGCAAGGGATTGGGCCCAATAGGGTGCTGCAAATCCCCAAGCATTTGATACTAGCTCCGCTACAAACCCAGGATAACCGTAGGTTTCTTTCGCTGTTTTTCTACCACTTGGCACTACACTCTTAGTCAGCCAATGAAACAATGGTTTTGTCATTTCCGACAAACCTGTAACCTCCGCTGGCCAGTAGTTCATCTGTGTATTTACATCTAAGTGCATATCGCAAGTCCAACCAATACGACATGCTACATTATCATTCCAAATCCCTTGTAAATGTGTTGGTAACAGTGAGTCCTCACGAGAAGAAGAATAGAGCAAATATCTTCCCATTTGATACATTTTCGCCAAATATCCTGTCCATTTATCAACACCTAATATTGATAAGGTACTACGTTCAAACAGACCTGCCATATCCTTTTTATGCTCTTTAGTAAGCTCTTGATACCCAATTTCCTCTGCCCTTTTTAAGCGTTTTTTAACAATCCTTTCACCACTAAACTGTTCACTTTCCC
>JGI994J12354_10006141_pt1 | contig 10119 bp, 7 predicted proteins | sample IntmicLarv3ML3BL_FD_12354 | JGI IMG/M metagenome (IMG submission 12354)
CGCGATATGGTTACATGGTGGTACTTTTCGTAGTAATCCTTAATGCCCTCGAGTATCTCCACACTGTCTGCCACAGACGCTTCCTCTACTATAACCGTCTGGAAACGGCGTTCAAGCGCCGTGTCTTTCTCAATATGCTTTCTGTATTCGCCAAGCGTTGTTGCGCCAATCACCTGTATCTCGCCTCTGGCAAGCGCAGGTTTAAGTATGTTTGCCGCACTCATTGCCCCTTCCGCGTCGCCTGCGCCCACTATATTATGAAGCTCGTCTATCACCAAAATAACATTGCCCAGCGATTTCGCTTCTTCTATCACGTTTTTGAGCCGCGCTTCAAACTGACCTCTGAACTGTGTGCCTGCAACAAGCGCTGTAAAGTCGAGAAGGTATATATCATAGCCAAGCAGCTTCTGCGGCACCTGCTTTTGGCATATGCGCACCGCCAAACCCTCGGCGATAGCCGTTTTACCCACACCCGGCTCGCCAAGCAACACAGGATTGTTCTTGGTTCTGCGGTTTAAAATCTGTATAACGCGGTCAATCTCCTTGTCGCGCCCAATAACACGATCCACAAGCCCGTCCTCCGCCTTGCGGTTTAGGTTGCAGCCGTATATATCCAGCACCTTCTTCTTGCCCGGCTTCTTCGGCTCTTTTGTAGCTGTTTTAGCAGATTTGCCCTCGCCGCCTTTGGGCAATTGAGGGTTTTCTTCCTTGGGTTCCCTGTTTATCATAGGAAATCGGCTAAACATCTTGCCGATTATGCCCATAGGCGAGCCGTCTTCCGCATCAACTTCAAACTGCTCCGCCATATCGCCGCTTTCAAAATCGTCCATAAGCTCGTTGATCTCGTCGTTCATCGCCTCCAGGTCGCTGTCGTCCAGCCCCATCTGACCCATAAACTCGTCTATCGGCGCAATGCCCAGCTCCTTTGCGCATGCCAAACAAAGACCTTCGTTGGTCTGCTTGTCGCCCTCCAGCTTGGTCACAAATACAATTGCTATATTCTTTTGACATTTACTGCATAACATAATATCATCTCACTTTTTAAATAGAATGTCCCATATAAAATCACATGTTTTACCTAAGTTATTATAACATAGACTCTTGGCTTTTCAAACGCTTTTCTCGTTTATTTACAAAAAATTTAATATTTATGGTGATTTTTGCGTGGTGTATGGATAGAATGTTTGGTTTTGTGCATATTAAAAATAAACCAAAAAAAGGAGACCGACATGCTTCTGCTTCTGATTCGAACCCTACTATTATATTTACTGGTTATGATCGCTATGCGCATTATGGGCAAGCGGCAGATTGGTCAGCTCCAGCCGTCTGAGCTGGTTATCGCCATCATGATTTCGGAAGTTGCGTCTATCCCTATGCAAAACACCGGCACGCCGCTGATATCGGGCATTGTACCAATCCTTACGCTTATCATAGCCGAGGTGGTGATATCGTTTTTCAGCCTAAAGAGCAGGCGTATGCGGCGTATGCTTACAGGCTACCCGAGTTTGCTCATTAAGAACGGCAAGATAGACGAAAAAGAGTTGGAACGCCTGCGCTTCAACGTGGACGACCTGCTGGAGGAACTGCGGATTAGCGGATACAACGATATCACCGATGTGGCGTATGCGATACTCGAAACAGGCGGGAGTGTGAGCATTATACCAACCGCACAGGCGCGTCCCGCAACAGTTCGCGACCTTTCGCTAAACCCGCCCGAACAAAGCATCACCTACACCGTTATATCCGACGGGCATATCGACATGCAGGAGCTGAGTATGGCAAACAGGGATATTAACTGGATACACAAGCAGCTGAACGCCAACAACGTAAAAAGCCCAAAGAACGTGTTTTTAGGCACAATCGACGCAAACGGCAATCTGTTTGTGCAGCTTAGAGAAAGGCGTAAAGTTTGAAGATAAACCTTTCAAACTTTACGATATAAAAGGTGGGATTCGGCATGAAGTTGTTCATAACGTCTATGGTGATACTCGTGCTTATAATCGGCGGCGGGCTGTGGTATATACGTACAATTGCGGCGATAACAGGCGATATGCTGCTGTGTCTTGACCAAGCCGAAGCGGCGGCGGCGAACGAAGATTATACGGCTGCGCTGCAGAGTATAAGCAGAATGGGCGAGATATGGAACGCCAAAAAGCCGCTTATGTCCATGTTTTCAGACCACTCGCAGCTTATGGATATCGACCTGAGTATCGCGCAGATTCGGCAGTATGCGACATCCGCCCAATCCGGCGATATATATGCGGAAGCGGCTGTGCTTCGCGAGTATTTAAGCCAGATTGCGTCGGCAGATAGGTTGAGCTGGGAGAATGTGTTGTAATTATGATGCAACCGATGCTGATATTAATAAAATTTCGCAAAAAATCGTAAAAAATATTAAAAATATATTGACAACCGACGCAAAGATTAGTATAATATCAGTTGCGTCTTTGCGCAAATAAAGCATATAGCAATTAGGTGCATTACCGCTTACGCAATATCGTTTTACAAGGAAGGCATACGAGGATCGCTATGAATATCAATTTATCGGGCATTATTAAAAACGAAGGCGGTGTCGTAGCTTTTTCCGATAACATCCATATCGGCGATATGCAGAGTATGGGCAGTGAGATACGGTTTTTGCATCCTGTGGCTGTAAGCGGCAAGGTCCTAAACATCGGCAGTGTGCTCGAGATGAGCGGCACAGCAGAAGGAACACTCGCCACAAACTGCGGTAGATGCAACAAAGAGATATCCTGCGGCTTCGCGGTGGATATCAAAGAAATACTTGCACAAGAAGACAGCAAGTCCGCCTCAAACGACGAAATCTCCTCCGACGAAGATGTGGTGACGTTTATAGGCTATACTCTGAAGATGGACGAGATTGTGGAAAACAGCATATATTCAAAACTGGAGCTTAGGTATTTGTGTGTTGACGATTGCAAGGGGCTGTGTCCCATATGCGGCAAAGACCGAAATACCGCGGCGTGTGATTGCGAAGATATGCAGATCGACCCGCGTTTTGCGGTATTATCAAAGTTAAATATTGAATAAACATAAATTTGTTCATTGTTTTTTAGAAAAAGTGTTATAATAGGAGGTGTGTCCCATGGCAGTACCAAAGGGGAAAACGTCTAAATCGAGAAGAGATAAAAGACGCGCTAATTGGAAACTGGTAGCTCCGACTCTGGTTAAGTGTTCTAAGTGTTCCGCGTTTAAAGTACCGCACAGAGTTTGCGGCGAATGCGGCTATTACAACGGCAGAGAAGTCCTGAAGAAAGCAGAGTAGTATCGCTTTCGGCTGGCAAAGCAACAGAACATAGCTCAAAAAGCTAAAAGACCTTGATTATGTCATAGGTCTTTTTGTGGTTCAACGATTGTATTTACAGTTCAATGCATAATTGTAACTATAATTTGCCGCAGAACAGGCGGGCGACCGGGGACGGTCGCCCCTGCACTACAAACATAACGCCCCAAAGCGAACAAATCCGCTTTGGGGCGTTATCATATTTCCCTTGCCTTTATCGCTTAAAACTGCGGCAGCTCCATCATACCATGGATAATCTTTGCCGACTGTGCGCGCGTTGCATAATCGCGAGGCGCAAACCTGCCGTCGCCCATACCGTTGATAATACCGCGTTGCTGCATAATACCAACCGCTTCCTTCGCGTAATCTGCTATATCTGCGTCATCCGCAAACTTTTCAGGCGAATGCATAGGTGTTAGCACACGGCGCATATTGCTTGCCGATCGAAAACACATAGTCGCCATATCTTGGCGCGTGATATTCTGACCCTGGCCGAATGTTCCGTCATCGTTGCCCATCAGTATACCCATCTGGTATGCCGACGCAACGTATGGGTAATACCACGCGTTCGGGTCTGCGTCTGTAAAGTCGCACACCGCGTTTGGATTGTATATATCGAAGCATTCTACCAGCATCTTGATAAACTCTTCACGTGTTACGTTGTCGTTCGGTCTGAAATATGTCGCCTTGGAGAGAACACCCTCTTCAACCAACGCGTATATCGGCGTTGTCGCCCACGAAAGATTGGGGTCGTCTAAATCCTCAAACTTTGTCCATTCCGCCGGCGGTGTTGTCGGACCCGGCTCATCTGTTGGAGTCGGGGTAGGCGTTGGTGTAGTGGAAGGCCTTGGCACACTTGGTGTGCCGCCGCCACCGGTACTTCCCCCGGGATTTGTTGTTGTGCCCTTCGAAAGTCTAACCTCCGCCGAAAACTTATCCGGAACCAGAGTAACCGTTGTCGCATTCGGCGTTGTATAGCCCGATGCGGTTACAAACAGTCTGTATTCGCCCTCTTCTATGCCATCTAAAAGTCTGTATGTTTCCGAGCCCGAATGATACGGAATCTTTATCGCACTTGGGTCGTTTGGACCTTTGTCCGCCTTATATATCGACACTGTTGCAGTCTTTACCGTTTCATGGCTTGCCGAATCCATTACATAAACCTCTACGGAAACAGTCCTTTTCATAGCTGTCGAATATATCGCATCGCTTGATGTCTTAGACAGCGTTACCGACATTGTGTGTTCGCCATAGCCGGTTTTCCTAAACATAATACTTGCCGTCACACCAACCGGAACGCCTTTCAATACATAACTACCGTCCGAGAGCGTAACCGTCGAAGCTCCGTAGCCCGTAATAGAAACGGTAACTCCTTCGATAGGAAGGTCTTTGCCGTCTGTTACCTTGCCGCTAACCTCGCCGTAGCTGCGCTCCATTACAAAATCTTGCCTGTTGGTAGACTGCGCCAAGCTAAGCATCACCTGTTCGCTCTTGCCGCTATAGCTTTCTTTTGACACCGACATTGTAACCGTCGCGCCTTTTTCAAGACCCGATATATAGAAGTAGCCGTCTTGGTCGGTTACACCCCTGCTGCTTCCGCCGCTTACAACTACGCCCGCCAATACTTCGCCTGTGTTTTTGTCGGTTACAAAACCGTCTAAGCTCGCTTTTCCTGCCGGCACTGCGCTCATAGCAACCGCAACTTCCACATTTGGCGTTGCAGCTGTCAGCGTTTGGTATTTTGTTTGAGTAGCATACCCATCGCCGGATATTATCATCTCATACGACCTGCCAAATTCAAAGCTGTCCAGCATAATCTCGCCGCTGCTGTTTGCTGTAAACGTTTTGCTCAAAATCGGCACAAAGCATTCTGCGCCCGGCAGCGGCGCCGCGCCCGCTCCTGTAACCGTAAGCTTCACAGTACCCGCCGGCACAAGTTTAACAGTTACCATATTATCTACAGCAGAGGCTGTGCATGCCGCTTCAAAAACCGAATACTGCCCGCCTCTTACTCTAACTGTATACTTTACGCCATTTTCCAGATTGCTGAACGTAAATACCCCTGTCGATGACGATATCGTTGAAGCCGCCACAACATGAGCCTTTTCAGCCGCATCGTAGTATATAAGCTCGGCTGTCATACCCGGAAGCGCCGCGTTGTTTTCGTTTATAACCTTACCCGAAATATATGCACTCGAAGCTGTGTTCTTCTTGAGCGCCACTGTAAACCCTGCGCTTGTGCCGCCGCCAAAGCTTATGCTCTTCGACTGCGCAACGTATCCTGCTTTGCTTACAACTGCCGATGTTACCACAGACGAAAGATTGCCGATAACAAACTCGCCGTTCTCGTCCGAAACCGTCTTTTGACCGCCGCATTCTATCGTTGCGCCCGCAAGCGGATTACCGCCCGCATCTAAAACTCGACCACTCACGCTGTATGCCGTTGCAGTTGCGCTTTGGAGTGTTATATTTTGCGTTGCAACCGCGCCGGCTGTTGTAGATACTGTATATGCGTCAGAAAGGTACCCGTCTGCCGAAACGGATATATCATGCGCACCGTCGACTAAGCCTGTAATTGTATATTCGCCGTTAGACTTTACCAATATGCTCTTTGCGCCGGCGGCAACGATTTGCCCTACCACAGGCGTACCGGATGAATTTTTAATAACGCCTTGTATNCCCGCCGCATTTTTCAACGCTACCTTGTCATAGGCAATCGTGAGCTTTGCAGATGTAAACATAACGGCTTGCGGCATGGTATATAACGCATAACCGTCTTTTTCAACCTCTATATCATACTCCACGTTTATAGGCAGACCCGCAAGCGAGTATGCACCCTGTGCGTTGGTAAATGTGAAATACTTGCCCACACGAACCAGCGCTTTGTCGATTGGAACATTGTTTGAATCTGTTACTGAGCCGCTTATTGCGCCTGTTGTGCCGGATTCCTGATTATTCAAAAATGCTGTAAGCAATTTTTCGTCGGATGACGTAAGCCTTGCAACCAACACCTGCGTTTTATAGCTGCTGTTGACAATAGATATGCTTATATCCTTGCCCACAGGCACGTTTCTAAGCTGATACTGCCCTCCGCCCAAAGATGTGATAATAACGTCCGGATCATCTACGCTAACCGAGTTGCCCGACGATATCAGGTTTACTTTGATATCACGAATGTCGAGCCTTATCGCGCCTCGTTTAACAACAACGCTAACGTCGCCGATCGGGCTGCCGTCTGTTGTGAGTGTAACTTCACCTTGCTCGTATGCGTAGCCGTCTGCCCACACACCAATGGCGTTTTGCGACGAATCCGCTTCAAGCCCTGTTATCTCATATTCGCCTGTATCGCTTACTGTGAGCGCGCTTTTCTTCGCCGCCTTCGCCGACAAACCATCGATTATAACCGCTGTACGCACCGCAGTAACAGGATTGCCGTCGATATCTTCAACAATAAGCTTAACCTTCATAAGGCTCAGCTCCACTTCTGCGCTTGGCGTTGCCGAGCAATCATTAATCATTTTTTGCGCCATATGAAACGGACCTTGCGACGCAACCGTTACGGTGGTGGGCTGGTTATTACCCAAAAACGTAATCTTGCCGTCTGCGTCCGCAACTATTTGCTGTGCTATCCCGCTTACATCAACAGCAAAGAAGCGCTCTGTGCCGCCGGCTATATATGGATTGAGCTTCGCCGCGCTGCCGTCTTCAAGCACAATGCTGACTTCTGTGGTATACCATCCGCTCAGCATGTATAGCGCAGTTGTTGTGTCTGTTGGGTTCGCGAGTGTATCTGTCAGATACGTTTCGCCGTATTGTTCTATTGTGATATCATAGGTGAAATCTCTGTTTAAATCAAGCGAAAACTCGCCCGTTTCGTCCGTTGTGTATGTATGAATGTCGCTTTCGAGGTCTGAACGCACAGCTTTGATGGTTACATTGTCCATCAAATCGCCTCTTGCGTCTTTGATTGTTCCTTCGTAGGTAACATTCATGTCCGCCAGCTTCACTGTTGTACTAAACGGACCATTTACGATTCCTATGGTGGTTGGGCTTGCGTCTTCGTATCCCGGCGCGGTAACAAGAATGTCGTACGAACCGTTTTCCAAGCCCGGCGATAATATATACGCCTCGCTCGCTGCGCTATACTCTGCCGTAACTGCGCCCGGATCAGATGCACCCATACCTGTCGGGCAAATTACCACCACCGCGGTTTTGATAATCTCGTCAGTCGCCAAATCTCTTACTGTTACATTAACAGCATAAACGTCTGCAGCCGAAGCTGTTGTCGCCATACTAAACGGACATACGCCCGCAATCATAACCAGTATAAGCAACACAGAAAGTATTTTCTTAATACTCATAGTACATTTCCTCCATTCATTTACTACTAAAGTATTTCCCCGGCTCCCACGCCTTTTATAGTGCATCATACACAGCGCAGAACGTGCATCCCGACCTATGTAATAAGACACAAAAATATATAAATATTATACACTATAATGTTGCATTTTGCAAGGACGATTTTGGGTTTGTATAGAAAATGACATATAGTCGCTCAGTTATGAATGGTTTTTTGTACAAGCAAAAACCGCTCCGTAGAGCGGTATATGCTACATACCTATTCAATTTTCGAGGTTTCATATAAAATTTTAAATTAACGATGCATACCCATACACACTCACTATAATTGTTATGAATGTCACCACAATGCTGATTATCGCAAGCGTTGCAAAAAACACGCAGCATTTTCTTATCACATTAGAATTTCGCAGCATTTTCAAGCGAACCATCGCATCAAGCTCCGAATCCGTACATTCAGAAATGAAATCGAAATCAAGCTGATTAATCGTGTCATTTTTGATTTTCTCACCAAAAGTAAAGGTTTTATCATTTAGTGTATATGAAATGTTTGCGGTTTGTTTGTTCTCAAACGACATATTTACAGTCTGCTCGCTAATCCCTACTCCTCTGCACACTTCGCATAATCTCCACTCAACCGCGTACTCAGCAGCTAAAAGCTTGCCGCACGCTTCACACGTTGCCATCGCTATCCCTCCTCTCGTATAATATGTTTTGTGGGGTATATTTCTTACCAAAACACAAGCACCCACATAAACTCATGATTGGCATAAATCTTAAAAAAATAAGCAAGCTTTCTATTGTCCATGATATAATAGAAACAAAGTAATCAAGGATAAGTTCTTCTCTCTCCTTGTTGTGCCTTTTGGCAACTTCATATTAAGTCCGTTCCCCTGCGCCGGAAGTTAGCTACAAACCAGCTGGCTGTTTAGTGGATTGTTACCTTGCCTTTTAGCAGTAAGGTTTGCATTGGGGTACGCCACATGAATTCTAATATGCGAGGGTGTTGATGCTCCGGTTTCATGGGCAATAGAAAGCTTGCTTACTTTTAATCCAACACAGAATGGTGGTGATAAAATGAACTCACTTTTTATTGGCATAGATGTCAGTTCCAAAAATAACGCTGTTTACTTCATGAACCCAAATGGTGAAAAACATTGCAGCTTCACTGTACAAAACAACCTTAAAGGTGCTAAAATATTATCAGAAAAGGTTGTGTCTGCAATGGGCAAACATAGCTTTCAAAGCGTTATCTTTGGTTTGGAATCCACATCAGTCTACGGAGACCATCTTGTTTCATTTTTGCGTGAGGACTATGAATTATCCAAGTTCGATAAGAAAATTCATGTACTCAATGCGAAACAAGTCAAGAAATTTAAGGACTCGTATGCTGATTTGCCCAAAAACGATGCCGTGGATGCCTTCGTCATTGCCGACCACCTCAGATTTGGTAGAATCAACAAGGAGGTCTACATGGACGATTACAGATACAAGGCATTGCAAAATCTTACTCGCGCAAGGTTTTTCGCTGTACAAAACTTGACGAAAGAGAAGCAACGATTCCTCAATTTCCTGTTTCTCAAATTCTCGAATTTAGCTACAGAAAAGGTGTTCTCCGATAAATTCGGTGCCACTTCTTTAGCGGTAATCGAAGAATTTCTAACGGTTGACGAAATCTCCAATATGGACTTTGACAGCTTACTTAAATTTGTTTCCGCAAAGGGGAAGAATCGTTTTGATAATCCCGAAGCTGTAACAAAAGCACTGCAAGCTGCCGCAAGAGGCTCATATCGTTTACCCAAAACCATTAATGATTCCGTCAATCAAGTTTTGTCTATTCAGATTTCCTCTATCAGAGCACTTGAAACCCAGATTAATGCTTTTGATAAGGCAATCAGCGAACAAATTAAAATTATACCGAACACCCTCGAATCTATTGGTGGAATCGGCTCGGTATACGCTGCGGGTATTATCGCTGAAATCGGCGATATTAACCGATTCAACAATCAAGCAAGTGTCGCTAAATATGCGGGGCTTGCTTGGACACAGTATCAGTCCGGTTCCTTCGAGGCTCAAAATACACGACTCATTAAGTCCGGAAACCGATATTTGCGTTATTACTTAATTGAAGCTGCGAACTCTGTGAGGAGATGCACCCCCGAGTACGCACATTACTACAACCTCAAGCTTAAAGAGGTTAACAAGTACCAACACAAACGGGCACTCGCATTAACTGCCAGAAAATTGGTCAGATTGGTTTTTGTTCTGCTCAAAACCAATCGCCTTTATATCCCATCGGACAAGTAGAACTTGCCCGGTAACCCAGCATCCAGTCATTGCCATTTTGTGACTGGTTTATTGAGAGGTTGGCTTTTTTGCGTCTTTTTGGTGAAATATTCGATTATTTGGATGATTTTTATTTCATTTGCATATTGACATTTCACCGCTGGACTTAT
>JGI994J12354_10006142_pt1 | contig 10119 bp, 9 predicted proteins | sample IntmicLarv3ML3BL_FD_12354 | JGI IMG/M metagenome (IMG submission 12354)
CGAAAATCCCACCCCCGGCGNCCCTGTCGCCGGGGGTTTTTTCGCCCATTTCTGCTTGACATCCGCCTCCCGGCGTGATACCTTAAAATCATCTCAGGCTGTGCAGAAAATCGGATGCAAAAGGAGGTGTGCTATGGCCCATCCGGACTATGTCCTGCTCCACCAAAACGAGGGCAAGGCCGAGCATGTTCATGACTATGCCCAGATCTACATTCCTCTGGAAACCGAGCTTGATGTGCGGTGCAATCACATCCTTTTCAAGGTGATGCCCCAGGAGCTCGGCTTCCTGCCCCCTGATGTGCCTCACCAGTGCCTGTGCAAAAATGAGCTCATCGTCATCAACATCCCCAAGAGCATGATTAAAAAGGGCGACCTTGAGATTTTGCAGCGCAAGGTCGTTCTGCCCATCGAGGGTAGCCTGGTTTCCCTGGTCGAGCTCATTCGCCTCGAGGTCGGACGCAACAGCGCTTCTATGCGCTATCTGTATTATTATTTGTATGACCGCCTGGTGGAAAACAACAGCTTTCGATCTCTGCAGTACATCCGCCAGCACTTCGATGAACCCATTGCGGTGGCCGAGCTGGCCGCTTTGGAGGGTTACAGTGTAGCCCATTTCAACGACTGGTTCCGTCAGCAGACCGGCTTTACGCCGTCCCACTACCTGCGGCTCTACCGCATTGAAAAGGCCAAGGAGTTTTTGATGTACACCAGCTACAACGTGCTGGAAATCGCCGTTCAAGTGGGCTACAACAGCCACGCGGCCTTCTCCCGGGCTTTCCGTGAGGCGGTGGGCTGCTCTCCGGCCGAGTATCGGGCCATGGCCGACGAGCCGAGTAAGATTCGTCTCTAGCGCCCTCTAAGCTGTCAATGGTTGGTCGTTGATGGGTCAACCAAATTGTTTGTCACAATTTTGTTTATTTTCTATCTTGACTTCACGGGCTGTAGGCCGTATAATCGCATTGTTACAAATGTTAAGTTTTTTTTAAAATTCCGGCATGGGCCGGATAATATTCAGTGAGGTGAAAAGATGAAAAAGTTCGTACGCCTGAGCGCCCTGATTTTGGTCGCTCTCATGACCCTGAGTGCCTTCGCCGGTTGCGGCGACAGTGCCAACGGCGGCAAGGACACCGTGACCGTCGCCACTGCAGATGAGACCCCGTCCATCAACCCCGCAGACTCCAACGCCGTGGCTCAGAGCTATGTCAACGCGCTCATGTTCAACAGTCTGTTCCGTCTGGACAAGAACCTCAACCCTGTCCCTGATTTGGCCGAGAGCTATGATGCTGTTGAGCAGGCCGACGGCTCCTACCTCTGGACCTTCAAGCTCAAGCAGGGCGTCAAGTTCCACGACGGCACCGTCATGAATGCCAATGATGTGGCCGCCTGCCTCAACAACACCAAGAATATGCCTGAGGTCTCCCTGTATGCCAGCGAGTTTGCCCAGCATGGCGTGACTGTTGTGGACGAGAACACCATCTCGCTGGTCACCCCGGGCCCCAGCGCTTCGCTGCTGTATGACCTTTCCCATCACGGCAACGCCGTGACCCCCAAGCGTTTCATCGATAACGGTGAAACCACCAGCGATCATCCCATCGGCACCGGCCCCTACAAGTTTGTCAAGTGGAGCCGCGGCGAGCAGATCGAGTTCACCGCCCATGAGGATTATTTCGACAAGGACAATGCCCCCAAGATTAAGAACGTCATCTGGCGCATCATCCCCGAGGGTTCCTCCCGTACCATCGCCCTTGAGGCCGGTGAAGTCGATTATGTCATCGAGCTGGACACCACCTCTGTCACCAGCCTGGATGCCAACGATAAGATTAATGTCATGAAAGTCCCCTCCACCTCCCACAACTGGCTGTGCATCAACAACGAAGTCGAGCCCTTTAACGACATCAATGTGCGCAAGGCCCTCAACGCCGCCGTCAACAAGGAAAATGTCATCAAGGTCGCCCTGAACGGCTTGGGCATCGTTGCCTCCTCTCAGACTCCTCTGGGCATGTTGGGCGAAATCGGTGAGTATCAGAGCGGCTATGATAAGTACGACGTCGCTCTGGCCAAGGAGTACATGGCTGCCTGGGGCGGCGATCCCTCCACCATCAAGCTGGATATGATCTGCTCCAACGACACCAAGCGCCGCGCTGCCGAGGTTATCCAGGACAACCTGAAGGAAATCGGCATCAACGCTGAGATCGTCTCCATGGATCTTGCCACGTATCTGGACGAGACCCGTCTGGGCAACTTCAGCGGCTTCATCGGCGGCTGGACTTGCGATGAGATGATGAACTTCCTCAAGGGTGTTTGCCATAGCAACAACATCAACGCCTCCAACAAGACCCGTGCCGGTTCACCCGAGCTGGACGCCATCATCGACCAGGCCTGCATGACCATCGACAGAGCCGAGCGTGAGCAGCTGCTGCAATCGGCTACACGTATTCTCAACGAGGCCTGCTATCAGGTTCCCCTGTATCAGGACTTCACGGTGAGCGCGCATAATGTAAACCTCCAGAACACCTTCATCACCGCCGGCGGCACGATTTACATCAACGAGTGGAGCTGGGCTGCTGAGTAAGCCTTAGCCTCTATCACAATTATCTGCCACGCTTTCCCGCATCCCATCCTCGAAAGAGGATGGGATTGCGGTTTCAAACCCCGAAACGATAACGAAAGCATCGTTTACCAACGGCACTTTCAAGTGCTTCCGGCAGAGACTGCCGGAAGCACATTTTTGAAGCACAGCCGGGACATCGCCCGGACTGTGGGCAGGAGGCAATATGTGGAAGTATATCCTTAGGCGGTTACTGGCCGTCATTCCGGTGCTTCTGGGCGTCATCTTCATTGTCTATATGATTATGAGCATGGCCCCCGGCGACCCGGTGCTCCAACTGGTGGGTGAGCAGGCCACCCCGGAGCAAATCGAAGCCAAGCGCATTGAGCTTGGGCTGGACAAGCCCGTGCTGCTCCAGTATGTCAATTACGTTTTCAAGCTGGTTCAGGGAGATTTTGGAAACTCCTACAAGACCAAGACGGGCGTTATCATTGAAATCGCCGCCCGATTCCCTACCACCCTGAAAATGTCACTGACCGCCGTAATTATCTCGGTGGTTCTGGCACTCCCACTGGGAGTTGTGGCCGCTGTCAAGCAGAACACCTGGATTGACGGCGTCAGTATGTTCATCGCTCTGCTGGGCGTGTCGGTGCCTATCTTCTGGCTCGGTCTGATGCTGCTCTTGCTCTTCTCCCTGCGCCTGGGCTGGTTCCCGGCCTCGGGCACCAACGCGGGCATCCGCTCCTTCATCCTCCCCGGCTTCGCCCTGGGCTTCCAGAGCATGGCCACCATCGCCCGAACAACCCGCTCCTCCATGCTGGAGGTCATCCGGCAGGACTATATCCGCACGGCCCGCGCCAAGGGCGTGCCCTATGGCACGGTCATCCGCCGCCACGCCCTGCGCAACGCCTTGATTCCCACCGTCACCATGGTGGGCCTGCAGGTAGGCAGCTTGCTGTCCGGCTCAGTGCTCACCGAGACCGTCTTTGGTTTGCCGGGTTTGGGACGATACATGATTGCCTCAATCTCGGGGCGTGACACTCCCTCGGTACTGGGCTGTATCGTCATGTTCACCCTTATCTTCACCCTCGTCAATCTGCTGGTCGACCTGCTTTACGGGTTCATCGATCCACGTATCCGGGCACAATACAAGTAAAGGGAGGCTGAAAATATTATGAGCGATAACAATAAAAACGGCCTCCAGACGGCCGACCTGACCAAAAAGTACAAGAAGAACAGCCAGTTCAAGGAGGCCTACAAGCGCCTGCTGCGCAACAAGACCGCCGTGCTCGGCATGATTATCGTCGTGCTGCTCATCCTCATGGCGCTGACCGCCCCGCTGATTTACGATTATGACACCCAGGTCATCAAGCAGCACATCGACGAGCGTCAGCTGGGCCCGTCGGCGGCCCATCCCTTCGGCACCGACGAAACCGGGCGCGACATCCTGGCCCGCGTCGTGTACGGCTCGCGGACGTCACTGTCGGTAGGCGCCTCCTCGGTGGCCATCGCCTTGCTCGCCGGCGGCTTCCTGGGCGCCTTGGCCGGCTTTTTCGGCGGGATGTTTGACAACATCGTCATGCGCATCATGGACATCTTCCTGGCCATTCCGGGCACCCTGTTTGCCATCACCATCGTGGCGGCCCTGGGCCCCAGCACAACCAACCTGATGATTGCCATGTCGATCTCCAGCATACCCCGCTTCGCCCGCATTGTGCGCGGCCCGGTGCTCACGGTGCGTGATTCCGAGTATGTCGAGGCCGCCCGCGCCATCGGCGCCAAGAATGGCCGCATCATCTTCGGCCACGTCATCCCCAACAGCCTGGCTCCGGTTATCGTGCAAACCACCCTCGAGGTGGCCAGCATCATCCTGAGCATCGCCGGCCTGAGCTTCCTCGGCCTGGGCGTTCAGGCACCGGCACCCGAATGGGGCGCCATGCTGTCCTCGGCCCGTACCTATCTGCGCGAGTACACCTACATGGCGATCTTCCCCGGGCTTGCCATTGTCATCACCATTCTGGCACTCAATCTTCTGGGCGATGGGCTGCGCGATGCCCTCGATCCCAGGCTGAAGTAGGGGGGAGATACCATGAGCGATACTATAAAGGACAACAACAAGTACGAGCTGGAAATCTCCGACCTGTGGGTCGAGTACCGCACCGACGATGGTGTGGTGGCCGCCCTCAACGGCTTGGATCTTCAGATTGAAAAGGGCGAGACCCACGGCCTCGTGGGCGAGACCGGCGCCGGCAAGACAACCACCGGCCTGGCCATGCTCCGCCTCATCCCCGACCCGCCCGGCATCATGACCAAGGGCACTTTGCTGCTCAACGGCGAGGATTTGATGGCCAAATCCGAGAAGGAAATGGAGCAAATCCGCGGCAAGCATATGTCGATGATTTTCCAGGACCCCATGACCTCCCTCAACCCCGTCATGACGGTGGAGGAGCAGATTGCCGAGGTCATCGACCTCCACGAGAACATCGGATACAAGGCGGCCGGCGAAAAGGCCCGTCAGATGCTCGAGCTGGTCGGCATCCCCGGCGAGCGCGGCGTTGAATATCCCCATCAGTTCAGCGGCGGCATGAAGCAGCGCGTCGTCATCGCCATCGCTTTGGCCTGCTCGCCCAAGCTGCTCATCGCCGACGAGCCGACCACCGCCCTCGACGTCACCATCCAGGCCCAGGTGCTTGAGATGATGAAGGACCTCAAGAACCGCCTTGGCACATCCATGCTCATGATTACCCATGACCTGGGCATTGTGGCCGAGATTTGCGACAAGGTGTCGGTCATCTACGGCGGTCGCATCATCGAGCATGGCCGGCTGGAGGACATCTTCGACCACACCCTCCATCCCTACACCGAGGGCCTGTTCAACTCGCTGCCCGACCTCTCAAACCGCACGGCCAAGCTCAAGCCCATCAAGGGCCTGATGCCCGATCCCTCCAACCTGCCTGCGGGCTGTGTCTTCTGCCCCCGCTGCAATTACGCCTTGGACATCTGCTCGAAGGAGCGGCCTGAGAAGGTCTATCGCAACGACGAGCACTACGTGGCCTGCCACCTTTACAACGCGGAAAATATCCAGGAAGGGGGCTTGATTGGCAATGAGTGAGAAACTGATGGAGGTCAAAGGCCTCAAAAAGTATTTTAAGACCTCGCGCGGTATGCTCCACGCCGTGGATGACATCACCTTTACCATCGACAAGGGCAAGACCCTTGGCGTGGTCGGCGAGTCTGGCTGTGGCAAGAGCACCACGGGCCGCGCCATCCTGCGGCTTTTGGAGCCCACCGGCGGCCAGGTTCACTTCGAGGGACAGGATTTGCTGGCCCTCTCCGCCGAGGAGATGCGCAAAAAGCGCAAGGAGATGCAGATTATCTTCCAGGATCCCTTCTCCTCACTCAACCCCCGCAAAACCATCAGCCAGACCATTTTGGAGCCCATGATTATCAACAACCTCTACTCGAGCAAGTCCGAGCAGATGGAAAAGGTCATCGAGATTATGACCACTGTGGGCCTGGCCGAGCGTCTGGTGAACACCTATCCCCACGAGCTGGACGGCGGGCGCCGTCAGCGTATCGGCATCGCCCGCGCGCTGGCCCTCAACCCCAAGTTCATCGTGTGTGACGAGCCGGTTTCGGCCCTGGATGTCTCCATTCAGGCGCAGATTTTGAACCTGATGAAGGAGCTTCAGGAGAGCATGGGCCTCACCTACATGTTCATCACCCATGACCTGAGCGTCGTCAACCATTTCAGCGATGACATCGCCGTGATGTACCTGGGCAAGCTCATCGAAAAGGCCCCCTCCGAGGAGCTGTTCGCCAACCCGGTGCACCCGTACACTAAGGCACTCCTGAGCGCCATTCCGGTGCCCAACATCCACCATAAGACGGAGCGCATTCTGCTCAAGGGCGAGATTACCTCCCCCATCGAGCCCAAGGCCGTGTGCCGGTTTGAAGGCCGCTGCGCTTACGCCATGGATCGCTGCCGCGAGGCCGAGCCCCCGTTGCAGGAGATTGCCCCCGACCATTTCGTCTCGTGCTTCATGTGTGACAAGTAAGTTTTCGCAAACCCCCTCGCCGCAAGGCGAGGGGGTTCGGTTTTGCTGCCCCTTGCCCCTTATGTCATTCTGAGGGCGCAGCCCGAAGAATCTTGCCCTCCATCCCTTCGTAAGCGCACATAAGATGCTTCGCTGCGCCGCGCCCGGCAGGGCCAGGGCGGGAGCTGCCCGAGCGAGCCACGGAGTGGTGAGGCGCAGAATGACAGGGGTGGTGGTGCTCGCGATAACAGGCTCGCACTGACAGGTTTTTATACCTATTCCTCCCCGTCTGTGTTATACTATATTTATATGTCCACCCGCCAAATAAGGAGGCTCACCTATGTCCACCGAAAAACGCTTTGCCGTGCTCATCGACGCCGACAATATCTCCTACCGCTATATCAAATACATCCTCACCGAGCTGGCCCGGGACGGCATTGCCACCTACAAGCGCATTTATGGCGACTGGACGCGGCCCGAGATGAACACCTGGAAGCAGGTGCTGCTTGAGAGCTCGATTATCCCCATGCAGCAGTATGCCTACACCAACGGCAAAAACTCCACCGACTCGGCCCTTATCATCGATGCCATGGACATCCTGTACACCGGCAGTGTCGACGGCTTTTGCCTGGTTTCCAGCGACAGTGATTTTACGCGCTTAGCGGCCCGGCTTCGCGAGGCCGGCAAGGAGGTCATCGGCATGGGCGAGGGCAAGACGCCCGCTCCCTTCCGCAACGCGTGCAATAAATTCCGCTATCTTGAGGTGCTCGAGCAGGCCGGCCAGGCCACCGCAGAGGGCGAAGCGCCGACGGCGCCGGCCATCCACGGCTCGGACAAGCAGCTGGACACCATCCGGGAGGCCGTCGTCTCCATCCTCAACGACAACTCCGACGAGGAGGGCAAGATTTCCCTCTCCCATGTGGGCACGGCCCTGGCCAACCGCTACCCCGACTTCGACGTACGCAACTTCGGCCACAACAAGCTGAGCCGGTTCATGACCTCCCTCGGCTTCCGCCAGGTGCAGACGGCGGGCAGCCGAGGCATCTACATCGCCCTCCCCGCCCCCAAGGCGGCGCCCAAGGCCGAAAAACCCAAGAAAAAGCCGCCCTCTCAGGGCGGCAAGAATGGAAAACCGGGCGGAAAGAGCGGCGGAGGCAAGAAGAAATAGCGCCTCACCCGATTTCGATGGGGAAGCCGCAATGGGGGCACGAGGTCGCCTCGTATTTGGACTTCCCCGCTGTCCACGGCATGATATTCCGGCGGCAGTGTGGGCATTTGATGTTGAGAAAGGCCCACACATACAGCCCCAGCGATACCACGGTGAGGCCCAAAATGACCACCATCCCGGTCATCCAAGTGACGATGAGCAGCGCCAGGGTGCTATAAAACAGGATGTCGAGCCGCAGCAGCAGGCCCTTGGGGATTTTGTTCATGGCCGTTCTCCTTCGTGTGGGGGATGGGGTTATTATACCATAAGTGCGGCGTAGCCACACTGGTTCGCGCCAGCGAAATGGTATAGCCTATTGAATCTTGTATAATGATTGCGCAGCAATTATTATAGCACAACAACGGCGGACGTGCAATCGCGACCGATGGGGCGCCTTGACAATCCGCCCAAAATCCATTATAATGACTGCATATTTGATGATGATTGGAGCTGAAAGGATGCGCAATACTTCCCGCTAATGCGCCATTTGATGGGCGCAGCCGGCCTTCCCCGGATGGGCAAGGCCTGGATTTTAGTGGGAAAATGCGACATCCACACTGCGCCAATGCGGGTTTATTTGCCGTGAATTAGGGGCCGTGGGATTTGCTTTCCCACGGCTCAGCCTATTTTTCGGAGGATAAATCTCATGTCTTTAATCAATGCTTCCAATCTGACCTTCGGCTACGAGGGCAGTTATGACCTGGTCTTCGACGGTGTCTCCTTCCGGCTGGATACCGACTGGCGTTTGGGCCTCACAGGCCGCAACGGCCGGGGCAAGACGACGCTGCTGCGCCTTCTTCTGGGCGAGCTGGACGGGGGCGGGGCCATTTCGGCCAGCGTGCAGTTTGAATATTTCCCGCCTCGTGTGGCGGACGAAAACCTCACTGCCCTAGCGGTGGCCGAGGCCCTCACCCCCGGCCTCGCGCTGTGGGCCCTGGAGCGCGAGCTGTCGCTGCTGGGCCTCGAGCCGGAGATTCTCGAACAGCCCTTCGGGCTCATGAGCTACGGCGAGCGCACCAAGGTGCTGCTGGCGGCCCTCTTTTTACGAGACAACGCCTTTTTGCTCATCGACGAGCCGGCCAACCATCTGGATTTGGCCGGGCGCGAGCTGGTGTGCGCCTATCTGCGCCGCAAGAGCGGCTTCATTTTGGTCTCTCACGACCGCGCCTTTCTCGATGGCTGTGTCGACCACATCATGGCCATCGGGCGGCAGGAAATCCAGATTCAGCAAGGCAATTTTTCGTCCTGGTGGGAGAACAAGGCCCGGGAGGACGCCCATGAAATGGCCGAAAACGACCGGCTGCGCAAGGATGTCAAGCGCCTCAAGGGCGCGGCCCGGCAGGCCGCCCAGTGGTCGGACAAAACCGAGGGCAGCAAAATCGGCAGCCACTCGGCTGACCGGGGCTTTGTTGGCGCCCGGGCCGCCCGGATGATGAAGCGCTCCAAGGCCATTGAGCGGCGGCGCGACACCGCCGCCACCGAGAAGGCGGCCCTGCTCAAAAACATCGAGACGGCGGAGGCGCTCAAGCTGCACCCCCTTCCCTACCATAAGAAACAGCTGCTCAGCCTGCGGGATGTCGCCTTGAGCTACGGCGAACACACAATAGTCCGGGACATCGGCTTCGCCGTCGAGATGGGCGACCGGGTTGCCCTCCGGGGGCCCAACGGCTCGGGTAAGAGCTCGGTGCTCAAACTGCTCACGGTTGACGGCGGCGCCTTGACGGTCTCGGGCACGGTCACTTTGGGCAGCGGGCTGATCATCTCTCACGTATCCCAATCGGCGGACGGCCTTTCGGGCCGGCTGCAAGATTATGCCGAGGCCAACAGCGTGGATGAGAGCCTGCTGCTGGCCATCCTGCGCAAGCTGGATTTTTCACGGGTGCAGTTTGAAAAGGACATGTCCGAGCTGAGCCAGGGCCAGAAAAAGAAGGTGCTACTGGCCCGCAGCCTGTGCGAGGAAGCCCACCTTTACGTGTGGGATGAACCCCTCAACTACATCGATGTGCTGTCGCGGATGCAGATCGAGCAGCTGATTTTAGATTTTGAGCCAACCCTGCTCTTCGTCGAGCACGACCGCGTCTTTTGCGACCGGGTGGCGACTAAGACGGTGGAGCTCTAACGAAAAACTGCCGAGAAAGTGAGGAATGCGCCATGAAAAGTGACCTGGGAACCTTCCTTGAGCCCATTGTAGCCGGCGGCGGCGGGCCGCGGATTTTTGTCGCGGACAAGCACTACAAGCACTTCCATCCCTGCCTTGAGGGCGACACCCTCACCGGGGAGCCGCTGGCCTGGCTGGCCGCTCGGCTGGAGCCGGACGGCGAGGCTTG
>JGI994J12354_10006143_pt1 | contig 10116 bp, 8 predicted proteins | sample IntmicLarv3ML3BL_FD_12354 | JGI IMG/M metagenome (IMG submission 12354)
TATAATCCTTCAGTCTTTTCATATCACTATCTACATAAGAAAAATCTTCCTCGTTTAGGTCTAAATACCCATCTTCAGGAAGATTTATTTCTTTATGCGTTATAACTGTACCAAAATGATTTACCAGTATCCCTTTAGCAATCTGTGCTGGCTCAACCCAATCAAAATCATCATGTCGTACTTCATATAAATACAAACCTTTTGGAACTGTATTTCTATCTATTCTCATGCTTGAGAACATTGCAGGTTGACCTACAATAATTATTTCTTCATATACTTCTTTCATTGCATTATATCTCATTTTAATTTTCTACCTTTCTTTGAATACTATTTTAGTGTTGTGTTACTGCATTTCAATGATATATAATCTAGTTGGTTGTAGAGTGGGAAAGGGACCCATGAACATAGGTGATAAAGTTGCTCAAAGAATTATGGCTTTGACATTTGAAAGAGGAATTACCTTAAACAAATTGTCGACGACTTGTGGTGTTAATCAATCTACATTAAATAACATTGTTAGTAGAACAAACAATAGTCCTACTATTAGAACTATTAATGATATTTGTGAAGGATTGGATATTACACTGGTTGAATTCTTTGACCACGAAATATTTGGAATCGAACAATGGTAATATAATAGCAAAGCACTCCGTAATTTCTGGAGTGCTTTATGAATAGACGATACTTGTAGTGATATTAAATATTTAAACTGTTTTGACAACTAGATAATTCTGTAATGTGTTTTTTAAAGGCATCAAACATACCAACTTCCAGTTTTGATGGAAGACTAAGAGTTTTCTCAGTCGTCTTAAAATATTCATAATCTTCTAATTCCAGAATTTTTGAAAAATCTATTCTCTCTAGAATTTTCTTTGTGTAAGGCCTCTTTGCATCAAGAAGAACTATACTTTTCAAGAAATCACCAACGATGCTTGAATTCAATATTACCATTGCGACGTAAGCCAATTCATAGGTATCAAAACTCAGAAAGTAACAAGTATCATCAAGAATTATTGGCTTGTCCGAATGAAGCAAAGAAAAAAGTGGTTTTTTGTAGAACCCTGATATTGCTACTTTGTATCTACTAAATGTATAATCACCAATCCCAAACATGCTGAATTCTGGTGATTTTCTATAAATTGAACTCTTCCTTGCTCGAAATAATTCTAGATTATCATTCAAATACTTCCACGTTCTTGGAGCAACGCTTTGAATGTACTGCGTATCCTCTTTTATTTTTTTCTGAGTAACAATGACACTTTTTTTCGCAGATGAAATAATGTGCGTTTTGATGTTGCTACTCTTAATCAATGGATATATGAACTCTTCTTCTATATCAACATGTTCATTTTTTCCATTAAGCAACATTCCATTCACCGTCGATAATTCCATTATTTTTGAACAGTCATGCTTTACTCCCTGTCTCCATTCTAAACAGCAATGTCCATCCAATTTCGCACTTTCTTCCCTAAAATCTGAATAGAACTTTCCATCTTTATATTCAAAACTTGATACTAAATCATTTGGTTTGTTGAAGTCAAATACATCACACTTATCTTGCTGATTTCCATTTGTGCTTAGTTTCAAGCACAGTAAACAACTATCTGCAGAGATATCAAATATTTTTCTGGCATCAAATTGTAGTATCTTGCAATAATCGAAAAACACATTTTTTCTTTTCAGTTCCAAAAAAACATTCCTAGAAACTAAAGTCTTGCACAAAAGAGCAATGGTAGTATTTGTATTTTCAAAAGTATTGATTAGATCCAAAATAATGTATTCTGATATATCGAAGTTTGAAGAACCTGTAATTGCATCCAAGCCTTTATGCTCTTTAAAATTTGTTTTTGTTGGAAGATTATCACCATTCCAAACAGAAGAAGTACTTACATTGACCCATGGGGGATTACCTATTATTAGAATTTCTTTTCCTTTGTTTTCCTCCAAAATATCCTTAAAATCAAAGGAGAAAAAATCACTATTATACAGCAAGACTTTTTCATCATTTATTTTACTAGCAGCAATTTCAATATACTCTTTATTTATCTCAATACCAAAATACTTTTCAGAATCAAATTGTTTCAAAGCAGAAAAGAGAAAGTTCCCAAAACCACATGTTGGTTCGATTACTACTTCTGGATTAATCCCTAGATCATACTTTAAATATGCACATACATCATCTGAGAATTCTAGTGGTGTTTGATAGTCTCCAAATATGCGTTTATCTGCTTGTGTCAGACTTCTCAAAATTCACCACTCCTTCCACGGAATTACTGAGTGTTATCACTCTAGAATATTGCAGTCTCCATTGCAATGCATTCGAAATTGTAAGATACCCTTGTTGCGGTGGGGTTGTTAATATTTCATTAGCCAAATCACTCAATACAATTTCATCCCCTGGCACATTTTTATCGATTAAAAAAGCAAGAATATCTTCTTCGTTCCCACCATCATCAACTAATTCAATAATTCTCTTTGTTGTGGTAAAGTCTGCTGTTCTATGCTCTTCTATAAATGTACAATATTTGAATTCTAAATTGCAGGTATCAATGGTATCCCTCTTGTCGTATACAAGCACAAGCAAGTTGTACCCTAATCCGTATATTTTTTGTCTTGCATTTCTAAAAGGGCAAGAACTTTGGGGTTGCCTTATAGATGTTACTTTTATGTCAGTATTAATTTCCTCATCTGGTAAATCGATTCCTTTTGCGCTGCTTCCAATCGTTAAATCATATTTTGATTTTAGATACTCTTGAAATCTGTGTTCAACATAAGTACCGACTGCCTTTCCATCGGTCACACCAATCAAACTAGTATGATTTATCTTTTCTTCATTTTTGCAAAACAATACTGCCTCTTCTAGCAAAACTATCTTATTTAGTTTCATTTTCACTACTCCTTCTCTATAAGCATAACAACAGCAACAAGGTTGCTGGCGATTAAACTATTGCTTTCAGGTGACAATTATTTTCACACACTTGTAGTTTATCATATACCATGGCCATTGAATACACTATTTACTTCTACTTATAAGAAACTTCCCATTCAATACACGATTATTTACCAGCACTTTGCTTGGTTAAGGAAGCAAAAAAGAATTCTTAATTTCAAGTACTAATTCCTCAATTTTCTTTGCTTCATTTTTATAGAACGAGGCATCAATAAAGTTTAATGAATTAGCTTTTCTTGCAATCTGATTTAAATTATTTCCAATAGAGTACATCTGTTTCATCACATCATAAAACCTATCATCTGGTTTTTCTTTCGGTTCAAATCCTAGCACTAGATTTCTTATTAGAGTTGCTTCATTCATACCGGTTTTATCGGCCTTATGCTTTAGCATTCTATCTTCTTCATAACTTAGCCAGATTTGTTTCTTAATATTTCGGCTTCTCATATTCGTTACCTTTCATATTCTTCCTTCGCTCTCAAAGCTTCAGTGTTTCTTGAACTTGTTTTCTGTCTACCATTTAGGAACCTTTGAAGGTTAATCAAATCTCTTTCATCAATATATTCAAACTGAATATTAGGGCAACCTACTTCTCCTTCTTCTCCACCTCCATCACATACCCAAATATGGGTACCATTACATTCGTAATAACTCATACCAGATTGACACATATTACATACTAATCCATCCTCTATTTTCATATATTAAACTTTCCTTTCTAACTTTAGGGGCATGGGGATATCCCCATATCGAATTTGTGCGGGAGTACAAATTCAGTGCTGGCTAGGACAACAGAGTGCTACTATGTTACAGTTTTCACACTTAGTATCAGTCTCTTCTTTTCCTTCGCCAATCATAATTTCAATCTCGCCATCTTCCACTTCTATCAAATCGAATTCATCACTAGCAATTAAATCATCAATAAACTCGATGGCTTCATTTTGATTAGGTGCAACAACCTTTACCTTTCTAACAGTGGTAAGCTTTATTTCTATTTCATAACTTTTCATAGTGTTCTTTCACTACTCCTTTCATCGTTTTTATTAAGGCGAATTCCCTTAACAATACACAAATACTCATTAAAATCTTTTCCTTCTTTTGGTGGTTCATCCATAACTTCGTATCTCTTACCTAGCACTGACTGAAAAAAAGCAGCGGCTTTTTTACCAACTTCATCATTGTCTAAATGCAAAACAATTCGCTTGATTTGCGAATTGCCTTTTAGATAATTATCAACTGCGGCTGGAATCTTTTGAGGATAAATATCACTCTTTGGTTTATACACACCTGCTAAAGATATCAGTGTATCTTCATACCATTTCTTGTTAAGTGTGGCATAAGATAGTAAGTCAATCGCACTCTCAAATAAGTGAATAGTGTCTGTGTTATCTGACTCAATTTTGAACGAATGAGCTTTATCACTACCTGTAGCTTCTTGCATGAATCTACCACTTCCTATTCCTCTAATGAATGCATATCGTGGATTTTTGTATTCATCAAATCCAACAAAGACTGCATTGTTTCTGATAGCTTGTTGATAGATTAACCCATTATCTATACACTCTTGAATAATATTTTCATCAATTCCTCTACTATCAAGATACCTCTTTACTAGACTAGTATCACTAGCTTTTTTAGGAAGTATCAACATATCAGTTTTTCTTTTTTGCTCATAACTAGTAAAGACAGGGGCATGGTATTCCCCTTGTCCTACTAACTTCTGCATTGCTTCCATGAAAGATAATTCTTTGACTTGAATTAGATATTCTAATGCAGTCTTACCTCCTATTTCTCTTGAAAACCAATGCCACTTACCGTTACTAATCTTTAGACTGTCATGCGTCTTGGTAGCATATTCTCCTCTTGATATATGCACTAGTTCTTCTGGTTCAAAGTTCTTAAGATATGTTAGCAAGTCTATTTCTTTTGCTTTTGCGACTACTTCAGGTGGATAGTAAGGCACAAGACTACCACCTTCCTGCTGTTTCTTGAATCATCATTCTTTCATACTCAACCACACCACCCATAGTATTACTAACATTATCTTCAAGAAACTGATTAAGGTTTACATCACTGTCCATCCAACCAACATATAGTTGATCCAATGGAAAATTAACTTTACTGAACACTCTAATTTGGTTAATATCTAAATTACAAGTGTCTGGGTAAAACATCCCTAATAACTCTTCTTTTACAACTTTCTCATATGCACGATCTAATACAACTCTCACATCACTTCCTTCGAGTTCCTTAATAAGTTTGCTGTATTCTTGTTCCATCTTTCTATATAATTCAATTTTGTATTCCATCTCTCTGGTCATTTCTTTGCTCCTTTCTGCCAAGTTCTGTGATTGGTAAATCTCAAAGATCACCTCTCTTTTTCCTTTGCAATTACTTCTGTTTCCGTTTTATCAACTTCTCCATCAATTATTTCATTATTCTTTTCATTCATGTTTAGAAGAATATTAAGTTCATCAAGTCGTTTTGATTTCGCTTGTAGCTCATCTTCTTGAGGGAAAGGTCTTTTCATTTCTTCCAAAGCATTCTCATATTGCTTCCCACATTCACTTAGTTGTTTTTCGGTGTCTGCTAAACGATTTTCTATATTGTCTAACACATTATCAATACGAGTGATATTACCACTTGCATCATTTCCGAGATGAACTATATAAGATAAGTTTTTCTTCATTGCTATGCTAAATTCTCTTGAAGTTGAATCAAAACTCAATTCCATAGCGAACCCTTTATACTCTCCTATAGATATTGGTTTAGGACTACTCATACCTTTGCAGGCTTCTAGAATTGCTTTTCCTGCGTCCATTCTTTCAGAGTAATTAATACCCTTAACCATCATTGAACTAAACTTCTCATCAGCTAAAACTGGTAACTGTTTCAAGTGTTCAATATCTTTACTGAGATAAACAATTCTTGTTTCAAGATTCATAATCTCACTAGGATAGTACTTAACTACTCTATCTTCAATGGCATAAATCTGACTAAGATGACTTTGTTTTAATAGTTTGAGTTTCGCTACTTGGGTATCCAGTTCTGTCTTTTCAATGATAAGAGGATTGCCTGCTGCTAGAGCTTTTATCTCTGCATATGATAATGCAGTTTCATCAATATCTTCTGCACTTCTAACTGGACTTCTGGAGGTCATTATCTGGGAAATAAATCTTTGCTTATTCTCTACTAACTGATACAAATAAGCATCAAAGGTCTTCTCAGTTACATAACGATAGATAAATACTTCCTCGTTATTATTACCCTGTCTGATAACACGTCCACTTCTTTGAATCAAATCACTAGGTCGCCAAGGACAATCTAGATCATGAAGTGCGATTAGTTTATCTTGGCAGTTCGTCCCCGCTCCCATCTTCTGCGTAGATCCAATTAGTACTCTAACTTGCCCTTTTCTTACTTTCGAAAATAACTCTTTTTTCTTAGCCTCATTATCAGCACTATGAATAAAAACTACATCATCATCTGGAATCCCTCTTTCAAGTAGTTTCTTTTTCAAGTCATGATACACATTAAATGTGCCATCACTTTTAGGTGTAGATAAATCACAGAATACTAACTGAGCTAGTTTATCTGCTTCATTCTCTTTCCATATTCGATACACATTATCAGCACAAGTAGCTACTTTGGAACTTTCAAAATCTGGTAACATTTCATTAATTAAGCGTTGGTCTAGTGCTAACTTTCTTCCATCGTTTGTTATCTTTAGCATATTATCTTCACTTGAATCAACTTCTCTACCTCTTACCTTCTCAGCTCTTTCGGCTAGTTGTTTTACCATATCCTCTTGCATTTCACTTGGCTTAATAACTATATTCTCGTAGTTTGCTTTAGGCACTGGTAGATTAAGCATATCCTGTGTTTGAATATCGGCTACTTCCTTAAACATATTCATTAACTCTGGTAGATTATAGAACTTCGCAAACCTTGTCTTAGCACGATAACCAGTTCCTTCTGGTGCTAACTCAATAGCAGTTACTGTTTCTCCAAAGGTAGAAGCCCATGAATCAAAGTGCTGTAAGCTATTCTTCTCTAAAGTGTGATACTGTAAATATCTTTGCATCGTATATAACTCCACCATGCTATTGCTAATTGGAGTTCCAGTCGCAAAGATAACTCCTTTACCTCCAGTAATCTCATCCAAGTATCTACACTTCATAAATAAATCTGAACTCTTTTGGGCTTCTGTTTGAGCAATGCCACCAACATTTCTCATCTTGGTATAAAGAAAAAGATTCTTGTAGTAATGTGCTTCATCTACAAAAATCCTATCAATTCCTAATTCCTCAAAGGTAACTACATCATCTTTTCTACTTTGGTCATTCAACTTATCCAGTTTGTTTTGAATGGCTTTTTTTGTTTTCTCTAACTGCTTCACTGAGAAGTTTTCTCCTCTATTTCTTTTCAGCTCGTTAAGCCCTAAAGTAATATCATCAATTTGTTTACTTAGCATTGTTCTTTGTCTTTCAACTGACATTGGTATCTTTTCAAATTGTGAATGGCCAATAATAACTGCATCAAACTCTCCAGTCGCAATTCTTGAACAAAACTTCTTACGATTTGCTGTTTCAAAATCTTTCTTAGTAGATACTAATAGATTTGCTGAAGGATATAGTTGTAGAAACTCTGAAGCAAACTGTTCAATAATATGATTAGGCACTACTAGTAATGACTTATTGCATAAACCTAATCGTTTTGACTCCATAGCTGCCGCTACCATTTCAAAGGTTTTACCTGCCCCCACTTCATGAGCTAACAAGGTATTTCCTCCATACAATATACGAGCTACTGCATTGATTTGATGTTCTCTTAATTCTATCTCTGGATTCATTTCACCAAAGTTAATATGTGAGCCATCATACTCACGAGGACGAATAGAATTGAACTTCTCGTTATAGATATTTGTTAATCTCTCTCTACGCTCTGGTTCTTTCCATATCCACTCATCAAATGCCATTTTGATTTGTTCTTGCTTAGCTTGAGCAATGGCAGTTTCCTTCTTATTAAGAATTTGTTGTTTCTTTCCCTCATCATCAACTACATAATCGTATATCCTTACATCTTTAAGATTAAGTGTTTCTTCAATAATCTTGTAAGCATTTATCCGATTAGTTCCATAAGTGGTATGTGCTTTTACATTGCCACGATCATAATTCTTACCTTCAATATTCCACTCTCCAGTTAACTGCGAATAGTGAACATTGATGTTATATTGAGCATATCTTGATGTAGATAATAATTCAAACATAAACTCCTTAACATCATCTGTAGGAAGCCAAGTCGCCCCTAGTCTTACACTAATTTCACTGGGACCCAAATCAATTGGTTGAACACTTATCAAGGAATTAACATTAGACTCATAGATAGGGTTGCTTTGAAGTGCTAGTCTTGCTTCTTTTAGTTTCTCCCTTACATTACCACTTAAATACTCATCAGCAGTAACATACTTTACTGACTCATCAACTGATGGAATTCTAAAGATTGCTCCTACAAGTTCGTCTTCTAGTTTCTGGGGTGATTGGTTAGTTAACGAACTCATATACTCCATATCAACCTTTGCTTTTTCAGCAATAGATACAATTAATGCCTCATTTGCAGTATCGACCTTATCAACAACTTTTCTAGCCATAATTGTTCTTTTGGTAAACATATCTGCTTTTCTTAGTAACTCGCCATTCTCATTTAGTATCTCTAGCGAACACAGTAGATAGTAACTGCTATCAGTTGAAAAAGCAGAGTTATTTGCTCTACTGTTGATTAGTCCATACTTACTATTGAAGTTGTCATATAGTCTATTCAGTCTAGATTGTTCTTGTTTGATATCAATATCAGGATAATCTTCTGTCTGCATTTCAATCAAACTTCTAACACAATCTCTTATTTCAATCATGCCCTTTATTCGATTAGTTGTAGTAAGTGCTAACTCTTGAGGATACATTCTACTGTTCTCTCGATAGTAAACTTTGCCATCAACTAAAGTAAAGGAAAAATTTCTAACACTGAAATCAGCTGGGATAGATAAGTCTTCTGATTCTTCGATATCATCAAAGGTGTATTCTTTTATCTCAGCATGAATGTTGTTTATTGCATGATTCAATAGCTCACTTAGTTCAGTATTTTCAAAAGCCTTACAAGCAGAATCATAACCATATCTAGTTGATACCATCTGCATTTCTCCAAGTATCATATCTGGGTTATTTACAAAATACTGGTTCATCTTAATACCATCTTCATTAGTATCAAGATATACCCACTCTGGTTCGATATCCGTTACTGAATCTCTTTTTTGCATGAAAATAATATCTGATGTAACTTCTGTTCCGGCATTACTTTTAAAGGTGTCGTCCGGTAATCTAATGGCTCCTAATAAATCTGCTCTTTGTGCAAGATATCGTCTTACACTAGGGTTTTCTTTATCCAGTGTTCCTTTAGAAGTAATAAATGCAATCACTCCTCCAGGTCTTACCTTATCAAGAGTTTTTGCAAAGAAGTAATCATGAATCAGAAACTTGTTTTTATCATATCTCTTATCCAATACCTTAAAGTCTCCAAAAGGTACATTGCCAATCGCAATATCAAAGAAGCTATCTGGTAAATTAGTTGACTCATATCCTTGAACCGCAATAGATGATTTTTGATATAACTGCTGTGCAATTCTCCCACTTATAGAATCAAGTTCAACTCCATATATCTTACAATCACTTAAACTGTCTGGAAGTAACCCCATAAAGTTACCAACTCCACAACTTGGCTCCAAGATATTACCACTTCTTAATCCCATGTTATCTAATGCTTTATACATTGCTTTGATAACAATTGGTGGAGTATAAAACGCACTCAAGGTAGACTCTCTGGCAGCATCATACTCATCATCATGAAGTGCTTCTTTTAACTCGAGACATTCACTAGCCCACGAGCTATTTCCTTCATCAAACACTTGGGATAGGCCACCCCAACCTACATATTTTGATAGAATGACTTGCTCAGCTTTAGTGACAAAACGTTCTTCTTTCTCAGCCTGTTTCAGAGTTCTAATTGCATCAATATTGTTTCTGAACTTTTCTCTTGGATTACCATGTCCCAGATAATCATCAGTAATAACAAAATTATTTCTATCAGCTTGTTTAATCTCTGGATGTAAATCA
>JGI994J12354_10006144_pt1 | contig 10115 bp, 8 predicted proteins | sample IntmicLarv3ML3BL_FD_12354 | JGI IMG/M metagenome (IMG submission 12354)
TTGGCAGGGTAAATCAAAGAGAAAGCCCACTGGCGGCAGACTCGTTTCCAGCAGAGGAAAGAGAAAATTCGAGATCAGCAGAGAGAAACAGTACACCAAGATCGGCAGACAGTCTCTCAAACAGTACCGCGGAATGGGCGGATGCGTAAAGGTCGGAATGCTGACAGCTGATTACGCAAATGTAGTGGACAAGAAGACCAACACAGTCAAAAAGGCAAAGATCCTCAATGTCACGATGAACCCCGCTGATAACAACTACGTTCAGCGTAACATCATGAACAAAGGTGCCAAGATCAAAACGGAACTCGGCGATGCCATAGTTTCGTCTAGACCCGGACAAGACGGCGTGATCAACGCGGTCCTGGTCGAATAAACAAGCATCAGACCCTGGGTGCCCAAAACTCCCCTTTCCCCTTTCTACTGTTTTCTTAAGTATAAATTCTTAAACGATGTTTCACATTGAGGAATGATAACATGGCATACGACGAGGATACAGCTATAGTGATATGGCCCGAATATTTTGATATCGAACGGACGAGGGCCATGGGCAGAAGACTTCCGAAGAAACTGTGTGTGAAGAACCCCAGTTTGGACATCATCGCCAAAGGTGCATTGATCCTCGATCTTGAATATGAAATACTTGAGAATAAAGCATATCCTGCGAATTGGGCAGCCCGGAACGGTTGTGTGAAGGTCGAGAAAGGTAAGATCTCGAAGACCGAACTGCTTCCTAAGATCGCCGAGATACTTTTGAAGAACCAGAAGAAATGAGAAGGATCTCCGCTTTGGATTCCAGGGTCCTGGATGTTAACTCTGAGGCGCTGGGTATTCCCGTCAGTACCTTGATGAACAACGCCGGTTCCGTCATTGCCGATCTTTTGAATTCAAGATTTCCCAACAAAAGAATAGCGTTTGTCTGCGGTAACGGGAATAACGGCGGAGACGGGATATCTGCAGCGGGAATGATGGATCCGAGAAAAGTGTCTGTATTCCTTCTTAGATCTGCATCTTCCATACGATCGGATCACATCGGGAGTTTGCTTTCGGCTCTCTCATGCACAGTGAAGATGTTCTCCGACTTCGAGCCGAATGAATTTGATGTTTTGGTCGATTGCGCACTGGGAACCGGGATATCTGGAAAAGTACGGGATCCGTATGATTCTTTCATCGGAACAGCGAACGAATTTACCGGACCTGTAGTATCTGTTGATGTTCCCTCGGGTTTGGGAACCGATTTATCTGTGATACCCGATATCACCATTACATTCCATGCGATAAAAGAAGGCATGGACAAAAACAACTCGGGAGAGATCATTGTGGCAGATATTGGTATACCTGAAAAAGCTGAAAAACAGGTCGGACCGGGAGATATGCTGAAATATCCTCTGCCGAGAGACGACAGCCACAAAGGTAACAACGGAAGACTCTTGGTCATCGGCGGCGGACCGTATTTCGGAGCTCCCGCCATGGCGTCTCTCGCGGCTATGCGCATCGGCACCGATATCGTGAGAGTTGCGGCTCCGGAAACATGTTATCCCGCCATCTCCTCCGTGTCGCCTGTACTGATGATAGTTGGATTGGAAGGGAACGAACTTTCTCCCTCCCACATTCCTATGCTTCTCGAACTGACCAAGGATCATGACGCGGTTCTCATAGGGCCCGGTCTGGGTATGTCCAATGCCACAAAGACCGCCGTACGTGAATTCGTATCAAAATGCAGACTTCCGATGGTCATCGATGCAGACGGCCTTACAGCCCTGAACAATGAACCGTTCTGCAACCCCAACGTTATTCTAACACCCCACAGGAAAGAATTCGTTCATTTGGGAGGCGTGCTGAACGATGACATCGAACGATCCGTATCGGATCTATCAGATCGTCTGAAAGCAACCGTACTTTTGAAAGGGAAGACAGACACCATAGCGTTCAAAGACAAGATCAGAACTAACATCACCGGTACTCCCGGAATGACGAGTGCTGGTACCGGCGATGTCCTTTCTGGGATCGTTGCAGGCCTTTTGTCAAAAGGAATGGATCCTTTCGATGCCGCCTGCCTCGGTGCATACATATCCGGAAAGGCCGGAGAGATGAGTTTTGAGGAACATTCCTACGGACTTATCGCAACCGATATCATCAATGATATCTCAAGGGTCCTAAAAGAAGGCCTCGGGAGATGAAATGGATCTGCAGCCGGTACACGGCATCCCCGCCTTGAGAGCTGACGAGTACCTCGTCATCGGAGATCTCCACATCGGCGTAGAATCGCATTTACGATCAAAGGGATTCCATCTTGTCTCGCATACGGACGATCTTTTCAACTCTGTGATCGAAGCTGCGGGAACAACCGCCCGCAGACTCATTGTCTTGGGTGATGTGAAGGATTCCGTACCCGGATCCAGTAAACAAGAGTACAAGGAAATACCTGTATTCTTCGAGAGGCTTTTGGATATGTTCGACAGCATTGATGTCGTCAGAGGGAATCACGACACCAATATCGAGGAGTTCCTTCCGGGACATGTACGTATACGGCCGGCTTCCGGAATGAAGGTCGATAACATCGGATTCGTACACGGACATACATGGCCTTCCAAAGAGGTCATGTCCTCTGAAACCTTGGTAATGGCTCATGATCATCCTTCTGTAATGTTCAGGGACGGTGTCGGACGGCAGGCAACGGAACCATGCTGGGTAAAAGGGAATTTTAATCCTCCGGCCTCGGAAAGGTATGATGTCCTGCCGACGAACTTCATAATCACGCCGGCATTCAACAGAATGCTCGGAGGTTCCCCGGTGAACATACTTGACGAGCCTTTATTGGGTCCCATAATGGGCGGCGACCTTCTGGACCTGGATAATTCGATGATATACCTTCTGGACGGTCTGTGTCTCGGAAAACGTTCCGATCTCATGATCAAAGGAAGGAACGGAAAGTCGGAAAGAATACATCGAAAAAAATATGAAAATGCCTGATCCGTTTACACAACATGTTTTTAAATCCATATTTTCATTGATATTTGAAGGAAGATTTGTTATGAAATTTGAAGGTACAATGATCATAGTTTCGGATATCGAAAGAAGCAAACGATTCTATACAGAAATTTTGAAAGCAACCGTTCTCACAGATCTGGGCACCTATGCGGTCCTGAACGGCTTTTCGATGATGACGCGCGAAACATGGATCGACCTGACGAAAGACGGCCGTATTCCGGGCAAAGATACCGAACGTTATTTTGAACTCTATTTTGAAGAGAGCCGGTTGGACGAGTTTGTTGCGGAATTGAAGGGAAATAAGGATTTCAGAGAACTTCACCCTCTTGTGGAAGCTCCTTGGGGACAACGAACGATACGTTTCCTCGATCCCGACGGTTATGTGATCGAAGTATCGGAACCGATGGATAATGTGGTATTGAGATTCCTCGCATCGGGTATGTCGATCCAAGAGGTTTCCGAAAGATCGATGATGCCCGTAGAATTCATAGAGAATTGCATCAAGGAACGCAATAAGGTCTGATGGGGTCGGTAATGAATTATCCCTGGCTTGATGAATACTGCATGTCAAAGCAAAATGCAACAAAGGAGTACAAGGAAGACTGGAAAGCCACAAAATACCTTGTCGGCGGCAAAATGTTTGCGCTGGAAGGCAATGACAACACAGGCCGACCTGTGATCTCGCTGAAATTACTGCCCGAAGAAGGCAGTTTCCTTCGTGATCGGTACGAAGATATCATTGCAGGATATTACATGAACAAAGATCATTGGAACTCTGTGTATCTCGATGGTTCTGTTCCGGATGATATTGTTCGGAATATGATTGATAAATCTTATTCACTGTTGTTCTTGTCCCTGACGAAGAAGGCTCAGAAAGAGATCACAGGATGATCTTTTCTTTATTCGAAAAAACATCATTGCGATCATAATGTGTCAGCAATGAGACTTTTACATTTTTTAATTGAATGAACACAGATCTGCAGAAATCCTGAAAATTATAAAAAAGAATGGAGGGGGTTACCCTCCGGTTTTTGATCAGTTGCGGGTAATTGTCTCGTACTCACTACCGTCAGCGTTCCTTATGACCGCTCTGAGCGGCATTTGGCCCGGCAGACTGTGTGTCGCACAAGAGTTACATGGATCATATACTCTGAAGGCCATCTCGACCATGTTCAAGAGTCCGGGTGATACCTCGTAGTTCTTGATCAGGGCTTTGGCGATCTTCACGGTGTCAACGTTTATCGGACCGTTGTTGTTGGTCGTACCGACAACAAGGTTGCAAGCCGTGACAATACCGTTCTCGTCGCAGGTGTAGTCGTGTGTGAGTGTTCCTCTCGGAGCCTCGACACATCCGACTCCGCGTCCGCCGGGGATGATGTCCTTCTGTTTGATGTTCTGATCGTTCAGGTTGGGGTTGTTCGCGTTCTCCTTGACCTTCTCTGCGGCGTACAGCATCTCGATGATCCTCGCCCAGTGTGTGGCAAGTGCGAAGTGCACGGGTCCTTCCACGCCAAGGCTCTTGAAGAGGGCCCTGAACTCCTCGAATGCTGCCTGAGCTTTCGGGGTGGATATGCTCTCGGAAACGTTAAGTCTCGAAAGCGGCGACGCACGGTACAATCCGCTGTCCTGTCCGGCGACCAATCCCTTGTATCCGGGTTTCCTCAGGTACGGGAACTTCTCGTACGACCACGGCTCGACAGCCTCACCGATCTGGTTGAGGTAGTCGTACGGGTCGTATTTCGTGTGTTCCTTTCCTTTGGTGTCGACAACCCTGACGGGACCGTCGTGGAACTCCAACTGGTTCTTCTTGTTGACCAGTCCCATGCTGTACAACTCGTTGTAGTAGAGATCGGGATTCTTGATGATATCCACATATTCCGGGTTCTCCAGAACGACGCTCTTGAACACTCCGAGCGATGTCTCGGCGAATGCCACCAGATTGTCTGCGTATCCCTGGATCTCCTTGATCTCCGCTTTGTTCAACGCTTTCGACACACCGCCGGGTACACCCATCAGAGGGTGAGTAGGCTTACCGCCGATTATACCCTGGATCTTCTGGGCCTCCGCACGTGCTTTGAGCACTGCGGAACCGAGTTCCAGACCGACACGCGCCACGACTCCCAGAACGTTGCGTTCGGCAGCCGGGGCTGCGGGACCGCAAACGAAATCGGGTGCCGCAAGAGCGTAGAAGTGCGCTATGTGGCTGTGCACAAAGTGAGCGTGATAGAACAGATCCCTTATCAGGAATGCTGCATCCGTCGGCTTTGTACCGTAACATCCGTCGATCGCTTTTGTGGAAGCCATGTGGTGAGCTCCGGGACAGACACCGCAAAGCCTTGCGGTTATCTGGTTGAGTTCAACTACTTTCCTTCCGATGCAGAATCTCTCGAATCCTCTGACCTCGGGAACCTGCCAGTAAGCGTTACTGACATTACCTTTGTCATCCAGGAAGATCTCGATCTTCCCGTGACCCTCGAGACGCGTTATAGGGTCAACCGTGACCCTGTTGGTCTTGACCTTTTGTTTCTCATCCCAAATTATTGGTCCTGTCATTTTACTTGCCTCCTTTTTCCGCTACGGATCTCTTGATCAATGATTTACCCATGGTGAACGCATAGAAGTATCCCAGGGGATCCTTTATGGTGGACATTATGTCTATGACTGTGTCCTCTTCCATGGTCGCATCCTCGTCTAACACGGGGAACAGCGATGCGATGGCGGTAAGTGCGCTTGCACCGTGTTCCTGAACCCACGCGGTGGGTCCGTAACATCCGCGGCACGGCTGTCCGACCTTCGTACATTTCGCATTGCATCCTCCGGCCGTTGCGGGACCGAGACACAATATTCCCTGATCCATCAAACAAAGGTCGGGATCCACATCCACTTCGTGAGGTTCGTAGATCTTTGTGATTCTTCTGAACTCCTTGCGCCTGTGGCATTGATCGCAAAGCGTCTTCGTGACGATTCCGACAGTTGTTCCCTTGGGGGGCAACGGTACTCCGCCGTATGCGAAGTCCGCTACAGCCTTCAGCAACTGGGATATTGTCTCCTGCATAGGGGGACATCCCGGAACGAAGTAATCCACATCGATCACTTGGTCGAGCGTCTTCACGGTGTCGAACAGCATCGGAAGGGTAAGTTCTCCTTCCGGCGCATCGTATTTCACCTGGGGTGTGACTGCCTTGTTCTTGTGGTAATCGTTCTGGAAATTCGCTGTTGTCGGTACTTTCGTGTACACGTAGTCCAATATCTCGTCCTTTCCTGACACGAGGTTCGCGAGTGCGGGGGAGCCGCCGAAGCATGCGCACGTTCCGTACGAAACGACCAGCAACGACTTCTTCCTGAGAAGTTTCACCATGTGCTCATTCTCAGTGTTCCTTACGGCACCGGAGATGATCGAGACGGTTATGGAACCGTCCTCCATCGCCTCTATGTCCTTCTCTTTACCGTCTGCGGCGATCGGCCACATGACTATGTTCGCCATGTCGCCTATGGTGAGTATCCTCTCGTTAACGTCCAAGAGAGATACATCGCATCCTCCGCAGGCTGCGGCCCAGTAGATGGCAAGGTTGATCTTGCCGCCGGGAGGCGCGCCGGGGAGAAGTTCGCCCAGATCCGCGAAGGGAAGCTGTGATGCCTCGACGCTTTCCGCGGTCTTTGCCTGGCACGCATTCGGTGCAACGGCTGCTTTCTTCTCCTTCGGAGTTGCCGCTTTGATATCGGATTTAGCTTTCGAAGTAGCCTTCTTCGTTTCCGATTTGGCCTTCGAAGTGCCCTTCCTTCTGAATATATCCAAGAATGCCATCACAGCACCTCCTTCAGGGGGGTGGGTCCGAGTTCTTTGATCGTTGTGACGAACTCCGTAAGGGTCTTCTGGAATTTCTCTCCCTCGGATGCGGAAACCCACTCGAGTTTCAATCTCTTCGGGTCAAATCCGTACTGTTCAAGGACGAGTCTGAGCAGTGCTATTCTCCTCCTTGCTCTGTAGTTTCCTCCGATGTAGTGGCAGTCGGCGGGGTGGCAGCCGAGTATGATCACTCCGTCCGCTCCTTTCGCCATCGCCCTGAGTATGAACTCGGGGTCCACTCTTGCGGAACACATCGTCCTTATGATACGGAAGTTCGTAGGCATCTGAAGTCTTGCGACCCCTGCGCCGTCTGCTCCCGCATATGAGCACCAGTTGCAACAGAACGCAACTATCTTTGGTTCAAAATCTGACATCTAAATCACGCTCCTGCCGAATTGAACAACGCATCTATCTCTGCGATGATCTGCTTGTTCCTGAATCCTCTCTGTTCCATCGCTCCTGCGGGGCAAGAAGCCACACATGATCCGCATCCCTTGCAGAGACCGGGGTTCACATCGCTTCTGAGCCTTCCGTCGTCGCCGACCACAATGTTTATCGCGTTGTAGTCGCAGCATCCGACACAGATACCGCATCCGTCGCAGATGTCGTGGTTTGAAACCGCCACGATACCTTCCGAGATCAGTTTGTCCTTGGATATCGAAGTGAGCATCCTTGCAGCGGCTCCGGATCCCTGGGCGATACATTCGTCCATGAATTTGGGCCAGTGTGCGGTACCCGCAACGTATACGCCTTCGGTGGCGAAATCGACGGGCCTGAGTTTCTGGTGAGCCTCGAAGAAGAATCCATCCTTGCTTATCGGGACCTTTACCATCTTGGCAAGCTCCTCTTTCTCTTCGCGCAACGGTGTGAGACCTGCGGAGAGGATCAAGGTGTCAACGCTGAGCTCCACATCGGTGTTGAGGATCGAATCGTAAGCCTTCACTACCGATCCCTTGTACTGGGGGAGTTCATCGTCCGCACAGTACCTGAGGAACTTGACGCCGAGGCTTGATGCCTTGTTGTACAGCTCCTCGCGGAATCCGTATGTCCTGATGTCCTTGTGGATGATCGAGACATTCGCTGTGGGATCTTTCATCTTTATCTGTATGGCCGTGCGGAGAGCTCCTGCACAGCAGACACGCGAGCAATATTTCACACTGTTAGACCTGGATCCCACACACTGTATGAATGCCACGTTCTTTCCTGTGAATTTGCCTTCCGCGATCGCTTTTTCGGCGTCGATGATCGTCATCACGTTCTTGTTGGAACCGTAACCGTACTCGGTCGGTTTGTATTGTGCCGCACCTGTTGCGAACAACACCGCACCAACGAGTATCTCATCGCCTTTGTTGAGCTGTACCTTGAAGTTACCAACGAATCCGGGTATATCCTTCACGGTGACGCCTTTGTGCACCGTTATCTTGGGGCACTTCTCTACTTTGGAGATCAGCTCTTTCAGGAATTCGCCTACCTCTTTTCCATCCTCTTTGTGGCGGAAGTTGAGTGCGAATCCTCCGAGTTCTTTCTCCCTCTCGATTATGTGGACCGGGACTCCCTGGGCCGCGATGTCGAGAGCTGCCGTCATTCCGGTAACTCCTCCTCCGATGACCGCTGCCGCTTTCGTGACAGGTATCTCGGAACCGACCAGCGGTTCAAGGAGAGCCGCTTTTGCGATAGACATTCTCAGAAGGTCCTTCGCTTTCACAGTGGCTGCCTCGTGGGCGTGCATGTGAATCCATGAGCACTGGTCACGGATGTTTGCCATGTTGAACAGATATTTGTTGAGTCCGCCGTCCCTGCATGCTTCTCTGAAGAGAGGCTCGTGGGTCCTGGGGGTACAAGATGCAACGACGACCCTGTTGAGGTCCTGTTCCGTAATGGCTCTCGAGATCGCCTCGAGGCAATCCTGAGCGCAGGCGTACTGTGACTGCTCCGACAGGACCACGTAGGGAAGTGTCTTTGCGTATTCCGCGACAGCGGGAACATCGACCACGGATCCGATATTGATACCGCAGTGACAGACCCAAACTCCTATGCGGGGCTCTTTGCCTGCGACATCCTTCTCCTTGGGGTACACTTTCGGTGCGCAGGGGACGAATTTCTCATCCACTATGTAAGCGCCGGCCTTTGCCGCCGATCCGCTTGCTTCGGCAACCGATGTGGGAATGTCCTTGGGGGCTGCGAAGGCACCAGTGACGAACACTCCTTTCTTTGTTGTCTCAAGAGGACTGTACACGGATGTCTTACAGAATCCGAACTCGTTGAGTTCTATTCCGAGGGTCTTTGCAAACTCTGCTGCTCCGTCGGGAGGGTTAAGTCCGATCGAAAGAACGACTATATCGAACTCTTCCGTGACTCCCTCTCCTTTCTTGTCTGTGAAATTGACGTACAATTTCTTTGTAACGGGATCCTCATCGACGTTCGAGACGCGTGCGGACCTGTGCATGTTGATACCGTACTCCTTCTGGCCTCTGTCGATGTATGCTTCGAACTCTTTTCCGTAGGATCTGATATCCATGAAGAATATGTCTTCCTGTACGTCCAAGTGCTCTTTCGTGATCATTGCCTGCTTTGTGGCGTACATGCAGCACACGGATGAACAGTATTTCTTCCATCCGGCCTTTTCGGATCTTGATCCGCAGCACTGTATGAATGCGATCTTCTTGGGCTCTTCTCCGGAGGAGGGGACTGTTATGTGTCCTCTCTCCGGACCGGATGCGCACATCATCCTCTCGAACTCGAGTGCGGTGACGACGTTCTTGAACCTGCCGTAACCGTACTCCGATGCGTTCCTGGCATCCCATGCTTTGAAACCGGGTGCCGCGATGATGGATCCGACCTCGAGAACGATCTCTTCGTCCTTATCCTCGTAGCTGATGGCTTTCTTCTGACAAACCTTGAGACAGACACCGCACTTGCCTTTCTGTATCATGTTGCAGTTCTCTGCATCGATGATGGCCACTCTGGGAACGGCCTGAGCGTGCGGTATGTAGATCGCTCTCCTCGTTGTCAGTCCATACTCGAACTCGTCCGGTATCCCTTTGGACGGACACTTTGCGAGACAATCTCCGCAAGCCGTACAATTCGACGGGTCCACGTATCTCGCTTTCTTCTTCACGGTGACCTTGAAGTCTCCCGCTTTTCCCTCCACTTTCATTACCTCGTGGAAGGTCAGTGTGTCAATGTTCGGGTGTCCGATACAATCTGCCATTTTTGGGGACAGAATACAAGCGGAACAGTCGTTCGTCGGGAAGGTCTTGTCGAGACGGCACATAGTTCC
>JGI994J12354_10006145_pt1 | contig 10115 bp, 4 predicted proteins | sample IntmicLarv3ML3BL_FD_12354 | JGI IMG/M metagenome (IMG submission 12354)
GCGTTGGAACGTATTTTTATTCCAGTCGAGTACCGCAAAAGTACACTCCTTCCATAAAAATACGTTCCGCCTTGCCAGAGAACAAAAATCCTCTTTGTGTGAACAGGCCCGAACAATCCCCTTTCCCCCGCCCGGAGGGCAACCAACTACGCGAAGTGAACAACCTTCATCAGCACGCACAACCTCCACCAAACAAAAGATCTTCTCTCCCCCGTCCCCCGCCCGGAGGGCACCCAACTACGCAGAATGAACACCCTGCATCAGTATGCACACCCTCAACCAAAGAAATGATCTTCTTTCCCCTTCCCCTGCCCCTTCCCCTGCCCCTTCCCCTAAAAAAGAATTCCCTGATGGGGGGATCAGGGAATTCTTGCAGGTATTGGCTACCTGGAGTGCGGATGTTTCTCTCCGGCAATAAGGGGGAGGGGCCGGGGAACCGAGGGGGGCGGTTCATAAGAGAAACCTGCCTGCATCATGCTCAAAGGGGGGGGGAGCAAGGGAATCGGGAAGAGGGGGAGGTATCCGTCATCCGCAGGTATTTTATAATTAGCAAAGGTTGTGCCAACCAGTATGTGTTTCAGAAAAATTATTGTACCACACTGTTTTTGTTTGCAGAAAGCCGAAAGCCGATGAAACCGGGCAGGCAGGGTACAGGCCGTTTGTGCGGTTTCGCACGGGCGGTTCCGCTCAAGAACGGAATCCAACTGTGCGCAATCGCCCATATGTGCGGTTTCGCACTACTCCGGCTTCCTATGGCATAATGCCTTCCTGCGGTATCGTGACCCCCTTCCTCATGTCCGCCGGTTCCCTGTCGTTGAAGCCGCCCCCAAGGGCCTTGACCAGATTCACCGTGGTCACAAGCCTCTGTCCCTTTACCTGCAAGGCGCTGCGCTGGTTGGTCAGGGCGGCGGTCTGGGTGTTCACCACCTGAAGGTAGGTGATAAGCCCGGCCCTGTACTGGGAAAGGGAGAGTTCAAGGGCGGTTTGCGAGGCCTTGACCGCACGGGCGCGGGCGGCCTGCTCTGTTTTCAGAAGATTAAGGGCGGAAAGGGCGTCTTCCACATCTTTGAAGGCCTGCAACACGATTTGGCGGTATTGGGCCACAGAGGCTTCATACCCGGCCTGGGCCGCCTCTGACTGGGCAAGAAGCCTGCCCCCCTGAAAAACGGACATGGCAAGACTTGGCCCGAGGGCCCACACGGAAAGCGGTGCGGAATGCCAGGCCGTGCTCTCATACCCGGTGCTGCCGCCAAGGGAAATGGAGGGCAGCCACGCGGCCCTGGCAATGCCGATTTCTTCGTTGGCAACCATANCCCGCCTTTCTGCGGCAGCCACATCGGGCCGCCGTTCCAGCAGGGTGGCGGGCAGGGCAGGGGGNATTTCGGGCAAAGAGGCGGAAAGTTCCTGCTTTGGCAGGGAAAAATTGGAGGGAATCTGCCCGGTGAGTATGGCAATGGTGTGTTCAAGCTCGGCCCGCTGGCGGGCCAGGGCGGCAGCCTCGGCCTCGGCCGCGGCAAGCTGGGCCTCGGCCAGAGCCACGTCGGAGGCGGTAATCATGCCGCCCCGAAGCTGGCTTTGGGTGAGTTCCACGGCCCTGCGAAAGGCGGTGATGGTCGAGCCATACAGGGCTAACTGGCTGTCCAGGGTGCGAAGCTGGAAATAGGTTTGGGCCAGTTCGGTCTGCACGGCAAGGCGCATGGTGGCATAGTCTGCGGCGCTCGCTTCGGTATAGGCCCGCACGGCCTCGAAGGCGGGAATGGCGTTCCAGAAGGTCAGTTCCCAGCTTGCCCCAAGCCCGACCTGATAGAGCCCTGTGGGAGAGGCTTCCCCGGCCATACGCCGGGCAGCGCCGGAAAGATCGATTGAGGGCATGAAGGCCGACCGGGCCGCGGCCACCTGGGTGCGGGCCTGGCGGAAATTGGCCGCGGCAAGGGCAATATTCTGGTTGGCCGCAAGGGCCTTGTGCATGAGCTTGTTCAGTTCCGCATCGCCAAAGCGTTCCCACCAGTTGCCCCGGTCAAGGGTGTCGGCGGGCCGGGCCGTGTGCCAGCCCTTGTCTTCCTTGAATTCCGCCGGAACAGTGTCCGTAAGGGGGGGGCGCACATAGGTGGGCGAAAGACAGCCCGCGCAGAGAAGACTACAGATCAGAAAGGTGAGAATACAGAGACGGTTCATGGTCCTTCCGTTGGGTACAATTAATGTTGTTCCGCCTGGGACAGAGCGTTGGCCGCTGCCAGAGCCCTCTTTTCTTCCTGCTCAAAGGCATAGGCCGGCCTGTCTTCGGGCTGTTTGGAAAAGCGGTCAAGGAAGAGGTAGACCACCGGGGTGGTATACAGGGTAAGTATCTGGCTTACAATAAGCCCGCCGACTATGGTGATGCCAAGGGGGCTGCGGAGTTCCGAGCCTTCCCCGCTGCTGAACAGAAGGGGCAGGGCCCCGAAAATGGCGGCCATGGTGGTCATCATGATGGGCCTGAAGCGCAGCAGGCAGGCTTTGTGAATGGCCTGTTCGGCGGTAAGCCCCTCTTCCCTGCGGGCAACAATGGCAAAGTCCACCATGAGGATGGCGTTTTTCTTGACTATGCCGCAGAGCAGCAGCACCCCGATAAAGGCAATGACCGTAAACTGCGTGTGGAAGGCCATGAGCCCGAGCAGGGCGCCCACCCCGGCCGAGGGCAGGGTGGAGAGAATGGTCAGGGGGTGGATCAGGCTTTCGTACAAGACGCCCAGCACTATATACAGGGTGACCAGGGCCGCCAGAATGAGCAGGGGCAACTGGCCCATGGTGCCGGCGGCAAGGCGGGCCGTGCCCTGAAAGTTGCCCCTGATGTCCGGGGGCAGGCGCATCTCTACCAGGGTCTGCTCTATGGCGCGCTGCACATCGGTAAGGGCGTAGCCGTCTGCCAGGTTGAAGGAGATGGTCGCGGCGGAAAACTGGCCCTGATGCGAAACGCCGAGGGAGGTGAGGGTGGAAGAAACCTCCGCAAGGGCTTTCAGGGGAACAAGGGTTCCGCCAATGCCATCGGTGGCAAAGGAGCTTGAGGTATTGCCCGTTCGGCCGACCGCGCTGGCCTGGGCCGACGCAGCCCCCTGGGCCGAGGGCACATAGATATAGTCAAGCCCGTCCGGCCCTTCAAGGTATTCCCCTTCAAATTCCAGCACCACCCGGTACTGGTTTATGCCGGAAAATATGGTGCTGGCAAAGCTCTCTCCGAAGGCAAGGCCAAGGGTGGTGTCCAACTGGCGAAAGGTAATGCCGTAGCGGGCAAGGGTTTCGCGGTTGACCGTAAGGGTGGTTTGCAGGCCACGGTTGTCCTGGTCGGAGTTGATATCCATAACGCCGGGCACGGAACGCATGGTGCGCACCACCTTGGGCGTCCATTCACGCAGCAGGGCCAGGTTGTCGCTTTGCAGGGTATACTGGTAGGCGGCCCGGGCTGTGCGCCCGCCGGCGCGTATGTCCTGCATGGGCACCATGGTCAGTTGCGCGCCCGGCATGTCTTTGAGCAGTATCCGCATCTCGTCCATAACGGCGCGGGTAGACTTGCTGCGCTCTGAAAGGGGCTTCAGGGTGATGAAACAGCGCCCGCTGTTGCGCCTGCCGCCGCCGGTAAAGCCCGCCACGCTCAAAACCTCGGGGTGATTTTGCACAATATGCATCATTTCGAGGAATTTCGGGCGCATGGCCTGAAAGGAAATGCTCTGGTCAGCCCGTATTTCCCCCAGCATCTGACCTGTGTCCTGCTCTGGAAAAAAGCCCTTGGGCACGATGACATAGAGGGCCACGTTCAGGGCAATGGTGGCAAAAAGGCAGAGCAGGGTTATGCGCCTGTGCCGCAGGGCCAGGGCCAGGGTGCGGGCGTAGCCCTGAAACATGAGTTCCAGAAAAGAGCCCCAGGCCCGCAAAATGCGGCGGCCCAGGCGGCTTAAGGGGCCGAGTATGCCGCCAAGGGCGAACACGGGGGTTTTTTCAAAGTTTCGTACCCCACCCGGCAGGCGCGAGGGCTGCAAGAGATGGGCGCAGAGCATGGGGGTGGAAACAAGGGATACCAGCAGGGAAACGAGCACGGCTGCGGAAAGGGTGATGGAAAACTCGCGGAAAAGCCGCCCCACCATGTCGGTCATGCCGAGAATGGGAATAAATATGGCCACCAGAGAAATACTGATGGACATGACCGTAAAATAGACCTCCCGGCTGCCTGTTCGCGCGGCCTGCAGGGGAGGCGCCCCGTTTTCCATGTGGCGCACAATGTTTTCGGTCACAACAATGGCGTCGTCCACCACAAAGCCTGTGGCCACGGTCAGGGCCATGAGGGAAAGGTGGTTCAGGCTGAACCCGGCAAGGTACATTACCCCGAAGGTGCCGAGCAGGGAAACGGGCACGGCCACGGCCGGAATAAGGGTGGCCCGCCCGTTCCGCAGAAAGAGGAACACCACAAAGACCACAAGGCTGATGGAAATGAGGAGGTTGCGCTCCACCTCGTGCACCGAGGTGGTGATGGAGGGCGAGCGGTCCACCGTAACCGTGAGGTCGGAATTTTCCGGCATCCAGCGCCGCAAGAGGGGCATGGTGTCGCGCACCCGGCGCACGGTTTCAATAATGTTCGCGCCCGGTTCGCGGTAGATAATAAGAATGACGCTGCGTTTGCTGTTGGCGTACCCGGCGTTTCGCAGGCTTTCCACCCCGTCGGACACCTGGGCGATGTCGCTTAGGCGGGTGGTCACCCCGTTACTGCGGCGCAACACCAGAGGGGCAAATTCCACGGCGGTTTTCAACTGGTCGTTCGCGCCGACAAACCAGAGGCTTTCGCCATTGTCCACCATGCCTTTCGGCAGGTTGGCGTTGGCTGTGGCAAGGGTCTGGCGAACTTCGGTCAGGGAAATGCTCTGGCTGTTCAACAGGCCGGGAACCACATTCACCCGTACCGAAGGCAGGGAACCGCCGCCCACACGCACCTGCCCCACGCCTTCAAGCTGGGAAATTTTCTGCCCGAGCACCGAAGAAGCCGCGTCAAAAAGCTCGTCCACGGGCAGTATGTCCGAGGTCAGGGCCAGCACCATGATGGGCATGTCCGCAGGGTTGAGCTTGCGGTAGGTGGGGTTGGAAGGCAGGGTCGGCAGGGTGGCGCGGGCCGCATTGATGGCGGCCTGCACATCGCGGGCCGCGCCGTTGATGTCCCTGTCCAGATCAAATTGCAGGATGATGCTGGTGGCCCCAAGGGTACTGTCGCTGGTCATTTCCGTAATGCCCGCAATACGGCCAAGGGAGCGTTCCAGGGGGGTCGCCACCGTGGAAGCCATGGTTTCCGGGCTTGCGCCGGGCAGGCGGGCCTGCACCAGTATGGTGGGAAAGTCTACCTGCGGCAGGGGGGAAACCGGCAAAAGGGAGTAGGAAACAAAGCCGACAAGGGCAATGGCGAGGGTGAGAAGGGTGACCCCCACAGGCCGACCAATGAAAAGGCCCAGCATGTTGCCAATGCCGGTGCGGTCTGCCAGCCGGGTGCCTGCGCTGGCCCCGGCCATGCGCGGGGCAGCCCCGGAAGCTCCGTGGCCCCCGTTGCCGTCAGGGCCGAGCGGTTGTCTGAATTCGTGCGGCCCGCTCACAGCTTTTCCTCCCGCCGTTCGCGCCGTACTTGCAGGGCCTTTGCCACCCGGTCAAAGGCCAGATAGATGACCGGGGTTGTATACAGGGTCAGCACCTGACTTACAATCAGCCCGCCCACCATGGTCACGCCCAGGGGCTGACGCAGTTCGGCCCCCATGCCCGTGCTGAACATGAGCGGCAGGGCGCCGAAAAGGGCGGCCAGGGTTGTCATGAGAATGGGCCGCAGCCGGAGCAGGCAGGCCTGATGAATGGCCTCGCGCGCGCTTTTGCCCTCGTGCCGCTCGGCGTCAATGGCAAAGTCTATCATCATGATGGCGTTTTTCTTCACAATGCCGATGAGCAGGATGATGCCGATGATGCCGACAATGCCGAGGTCGTAGTCCAGAAGCATGAGGGAAAGCAGGGCCCCGGCCCCGGCCGAGGGCAGGGTGGAAAGGATGGTTACCGGGTGAACGTAGTGCTCGTACAGCACCCCGAGCACAATGTACATGGTGACCACAGCGGCCAGAATGAGCCAGAGGGTGCCGGAAAGGGAGGCCTCGAAGGCGCGGGCCGCGCCCTGGAAGGAAAGGGGCAGGCTGTCTGGCAGCTCTATTTCCGCGACAACCCGCTGAATGGCCTGCACCGCCGTACCGAGGCTGTGCCCGTGCCCGAGGTTGAACGATACCGTGGCCGAAGGGAACTGCCCCTGCCGGTTGATAACCAGGGGGGTTTCGCGCTCTTCCACATGGGCCACGGCGGAAAGGGGCACCATGGCGTTGTTCGCGCCCTTTACATACAGGTCGTGTATGCTTTCCGGGTTGTTGCGAAATTCCGGGGTCACGCCGAGAATGACGCGATACTGGCTGGTCTGGGTGAAAATGGTGGAAATCATGCGCTGCCCGAGGCTGCTATAGAGCACATTGTCTATGGCCCCGGCTGTTACGCCAAGGGCGCTGGCCCGGTCGCGGTTGATGACCACATAGGCCTGCTTGCCGCCAGACTGCAAGTCGCTGGCAACATCGGCAAGGGAGGGTTCTTTTTGCAGGGCCTCGACCAGCCTTGGAATCCACTGGTTCAGATGGTCGGTTTCCAGGGCTTCAACCGCAAACTGGAACTGGGTGCGCGAAACCTTGTCTTCAATGGTCAAATCCTGCACGGGCTGCATAAAGAGCCGGATGCCCACAAGGTTTTCAAGCTGCCCGTTCATGCGGCGTATTATTTCCGGGGCACGGGCGCTTCTTTCCTTTAAGGGCTTCAAGTTTATGGACATGCGGCCGCTGTTCAAAGTCGGGTTTGTGCCGTCCACCCCGATGAAGGAAGAAAGCCCCTCCACATCCGGGTCTTCAAGCACAATGGCGGCCACCTCTTTCTGCTTGGCCGCCATGGCCTCAAAGGCCACGGACTGGGGGGCCTCGGTAATGCCGGCAATAACGCCCGTATCCTGCACAGGGAAAAAGCCCTTGGGAATGAACATGTACAGCACCACGGTAGCCACAAGGGTCAGGCAGGCCACCGCAAGGGTCAGCTTCTGGTGTTCCAGCACCAGGAGGAGGGAGCGGTCATAGGCATCGACCATGCGCTGCCAGAAGTGCCCCTCATGCGTCTTTTCCGGCTTCAGCAGGTAGGCGCACATCATGGGTGTAAGGGTCAGGGAAATGACAGCGGAAATGAGAATGGATATGGCCAGGGTCATGGCGAATTCGCGGAACAGCCGCCCCACAACGCCGCCCATGAACAGCAGGGGAATAAGCACGGCCACAAGGGAGAAGGTAAGGGAAATGATGGTAAAGCCGATTTGCCCGGCCCCCTCGATGGCGGCATTGATGGCCTTTTTGCCCATTTCAAGGTGACGGCTGATGTTTTCCGTGACCACAATGGCGTCATCCACAACAAAGCCCGTGGCAATGGTCAGGGCCATGAGGGTGAGGTTGTTGATGGAGTAGTCGAAAAAGTACATGACCGCGAAGGTGCCCACCAGGGAAAGGGGAACCGCCACACCGGGGATGATGGTGGCAGGCCCGTTTCGCAGAAAGAGAAACATGATGGCAATGACCAGAAACACGGAAAAGATGAGCTCGTGCTGGACAGAGGCGACGGTTTCGCGGGAATTGATGGTGCGGTCGGTCAGCACCGTAACCTTGACCCCTTGGGGCAGGTTTGCCTGCAGGGCGGGCAGCAGCAGTTTTATTTCGTCCGCAACCTTGATGATGTTCGCGCCGGGTTGGCGCTGTATGTTCACAATGATGGCAGGGGTAAGGTTGTGCCAGGCGGCAAGGCGCTGGTTTTCCGCCCCGTCGAAAATTTCCGCCACAGCCGAAAGGTACACGGGCGCCCCGTTTTTAAAGGCCAGAATGAGGTTCTGGTAATCTTCGGCGCTTTGCAACTGGTCGTTGGCGTCGATGGTGGAGGCCCGTTCCAGCCCGTCAAAGCTGCCCTTGGCAATGTTGACGTTGGCATTGGCAACAGCGGTTCGCACATCTTCAATGGAAAGGGCGTACGAGGCCAGCAGGCGGGGGTTCACCTCTATGCGTACGGCAGGGCGCTGCCCGCCGGAAAGGGCCACAAGCCCGACCCCTGTCACCTGGGAAATTTTTTGGGCAATGCGTGTATCCACAAGGTCTTGCAGCCGGGTCAGGCTCATGCTCTGGCCTGTTACGGCAAGGGTCATGATGGGCGGGTCTGCGGGGTTGACCTTGTTGTATATGGGCGGGTTCGGCAAATCCGAGGGCAGGTAGTTGGTGGCCGCGTTAATGGCGGCCTGCACCTGCTGTTCCGCCACGTCAAGGCTTATGGTCAGGGAAAAGCGCAGGGTGATGACGCTGGCCCCGCCCGAGCTTTGGGAGCTGAGCTGGTCAAGCCCCGGCATCTGCCCGAACTGCCTCTCCAGGGGCGCGGTAATGCCCGAGGTGATAACCTCCGGGCTGCCGCCGGGGTACAGGGTGACGACCTGAATGGTGGGGTAATCAATTTCCGGCAACGCGGATATGGGCATGGCCCGGTAGGCCAGAATTCCTGCTATGAGAAGGGCCACCATGAGAAGTGAGGTAGCCACCGGGCGCACAATGAAAATTTTTGAAGGGTTTGCCATGCTCGTATGCCGGTTCCTGGCCCGGCCTCAGGGTGAGAAGTATGCGAGGTGAGGGGTATGAAGAAAAGTTTTCTGTAAGACAACCCCTTGTTAACCATTACAACGTATTTCAGGAAAAATACAGCATCTTTTCAAGGAAAAAACCATACTCCGCGGGTATGGTCAGCCTGGGGCGCAATTTTTCGGGCAAAGGCCGGGCCTTCATCGGGCGGCCAGCTCCTGAAGCTGGGCAAGGCCCTGTTCAATGGAAAAGCCCTCGCTCACATCCTGTTGCAAAAAGGTGTTGATGGCGGGCATGGTTTCAATGGCCTTGTCTATTTCGGGGTTGGAGCCGTGGGCGTAAGCCCCGATGTTGATCATGTCTTCCACCCGTTTGTAGGCGGCCATGCGGGCCAGCACCTTGCGCCCGGCGGTTACGGTTTCGTCTGTGCAGATGTCCGTACGCAAACGGCTTATGGAGCGCAGCACGTCAATGGCCGGGAAATGCCCCTGGTCGGCCAGATCACGGGTCAGCACAATGTGGCCGTCCAGAATGGAGCGCACGGCATCGGCAATGGGTTCGTTAAAGTCGTCGCCATCCACAAGCACGGTATAAATGCCTGTAATGGTGCCATGCTGGTTGCGGCCCGTGCGCTCAAGAAGGCGCGGAAGCTGGGCGAACACCGAGGGGGTATACCCCTTGGTTGTGGGCGGCTCGCCCACGGCAAGGCCCACCTCGCGGGCGGCCATGGCAAAGCGGGTGACAGAATCCATCATGAAGAGCACGTCCTTGCCCTGGTCGCGGAAATATTCCGCCACAGAGGTCGCGGCATAGGCGGCCCGCATACGGACAAGGGGCGACTGATCCGAAGTGGCAATAACCAGCACCGAGCGGGCCATGCCTTCAGGCCCCAAATCTTTTTCCATGAATTCAAGCACTTCTCGCCCACGTTCGCCAATCAGGGCAATAACGTTCACATCCGCCCTGGTGTAGCGGGCCATCATGCCCATGAGGGTGGACTTGCCAACCCCCGACCCGGCCATGATGCCCACGCGCTGGCCCTTGCCAAGGGTGAGCAGGGAATTGATTGTACGCACGCCAACATCAAGGGGGTCGGTTATGCGCGGCCGGGAAAGGGGAGAGGGGGGCGCGGCGTAAAGCTGGGTATAGCCCGGCAGGTCAAGGCCGGTTTCGCCGTTCATGGGGACGCCGAAGGCGTCAAAGGCGCGGCCAAGAAGGCCCGGCCCGGCGGGAAAGAGAGGGGGCACGCTGGAATTGCGTACCAGGCTGCCGGGCTGCACCCCGCGCAGGTCGCCATAGGGCATGAACAGAAGTTTGCCTTCGCGAAAGCCCACAACCTCTACCGGAACTTCGCTGGACCGGCTCGCGGTCGGGGAGCTTCCCTGCCCCGGAAGCCCGGAACTGCCGAGAACGCATCCGGCCAGTATGGTTGCGGGTGAG